>Ga0194115_10008024_pt1 | contig 10321 bp, 7 predicted proteins | sample TA2MahsurfametaG_3_FD_148656 | JGI IMG/M metagenome (GOLD analysis project Ga0194115, IMG submission 148656) | Freshwater microbial communities from Lake Tanganyika, Tanzania - TA2015002 Mahale S4 surface | ecosystem: Environmental > Aquatic > Freshwater > Lake | place: Tanzania: Lake Tanganyika... | reverse complement strand
CCAAAATCAAGTTATTTATATGATATTATCCGAATATTAATAGTTCTTTTTTTAGAAGGTTTATAAAACAATTAATAACAAATGAGGAAAGTCTTATTATTATTCTTACTGGCATGCATAGCTTTCTCGAGAAACGGCAGAGGAAGCAGTGGTGGAAGCAGCTGGGGAGGCAGTAGTAGTAGTTTCGGAGGCAAGGGATCCATAGGAGGAGGAAACACTATCTTTGGTGGCTTTAATAATCTCTTCAAGAGCGGCAATAATTTTATTGGAGGTAATGGAAATCAACTAAAATATTCCCACGCCAACGGAATCATAGGAGACGGCAACAATCTGAAATTTTCCAGCGGAAACATGATCCAAGGTCACTACAATTTCATGAAGGGCTCCAACGGGAACGCAGTCAACGGAATCGGTAACGTTGGTCTTTTCGCACAAGGACAACAAATTTCAGGACAAATTTCAGGACAAATTGCAGGAGTAGGCAGCGTCGCAGTGGGAGCCAAGTTCGATCAAATCACAGGCGGACATCGACAGGCTGTTAACGGGTATGCCTAGAATATTTACGGCCAAGCTGTAAGCGGATTGGGACTACAAGGGTACTGCTGAACAGGATGATTTCTCTTTCATTTTTTATCAAGACAATTGAAGACTATTTTTTAATCGATTTCTGTTATTTGGTTATGAAAATGCGATTATTTATATTCATTTATTATTGATTTTAATAGAATTTGTTCGTTTTTCTTTTCTATATCATTTATATTAAATAATTCCATAATATAAAAAAATAATTAGCGACCAAAAACTAATAAGTTTGGGTCTTTTTTTATAGCAAGATATTTGTTTCTTTGATTATCTTGAAATAATTCCCGTTAAGATCTATCCAGAAAGTATATATTTCATGATGATATTATATATTTTACTTAGTAGTCTATAAAATCATGAGTAACAATTTGAGCTTTCTCTTCAGGATCAACCAGGTCAAACAGAAACAGTATATTTTGACAAGAATGATGAAATAAACTGAATAGGACATGCATTTAATGTTTGAAAACACTATCGAACAAATGGATAAATTCAAGAATAATTTTGCAAAACAACTTTAATATAAGCTTAGTAAAATGTATATAACATAGGCAAATAAGAAGAAGCCAATCAGAGGATGTAGGGAGTAGCTTAGCACAAGAATTTACTGAAACTTTGGAACTAACATAAAGTCAATGTTATCGAGTCTACAAATAGTCTTAGTGAAAATATTAAGGACGGATAAAAGAAAATTGAATAGATGTTGAGGTAGGATAAAACTGAAGAAAAAATGGCCAGCTTATATGAAGAAATAAGTATTCTGGGAAAGACGATGACTTACAAACAGAAAGATGAAAATCCTTAGGAATTTCAATTGTCATGGTAGATCGATGGGGAATCGATAGGACTAATCCTAAAGATCAAAAAGTCAAAGACAAACTTTATCCAAGATGAATAATTAAAGTCTATTGTTTTATAATTCAAAGCCTTTTCATGTATCACAAATGAAACTTTGAAATTCCAGCAAGATAGAGACAGATAATATGGAAATGTGAACAATAGTTATGAATTATTTGACAGGATAGTTCATAATTTTAATTTTCATAGAAATTTAGATGTTTTGACTCTTCAGTGCAGACAATTGTACTTTTTGCTCAATAATTTGAAGTGATCATATATTTTTGTGGATTAAAAATTGTTGGAAAATATAAATTGAAAATGTTCAGAATATACCTTAAAATTGTATGATGTTAAGTCATATTTTGAAATAGATAAATTGATGAAAAAGAAGAATCATTTGTTTCTCACCAGATCATATTTCCACTTCCCTTGACATTGTTGCTGTCAGAGTCACTGATTTTGTTACTGTAGCCTTTAACTTTATTTTGATGGCCTCGATTCAAACAATTATGTCCACCAGATACTTTATTGCCTTGAGATTGAGAAATGCTATTAGAATATCCAACTGCTTGATTGTTGTCTGATTGGTAAACTTTGTTATCTTGACCTAAGACCAAATTGTTCCGAGAGTATGAAACAGAATTCAAATCTCCCTAAACGACATTTCTGTCAGATTGCTTGACACTATTTCCATATCCGATGACTTAATTCTAGTTTGAGCTTGAGACTTTGTTCATTTGTCCAAACACTGAATTAACTGCAGAGTTCTCAACTTTATTTCCAGTACCCTGAACTTTGTTTGCAGTCGAACTAGAAACAGTGTTTGAATGACCTGAGACCACATTGCTCTAAGAATTCTTGACATAATTGCTTGTGCCTTGAACTCTATTGAATACAGAGCTGGAAACAGTGTTGGATCTGCCTGATACTGAATTGCCAGCAGAGTTTTAGACAACATTACTAATACCTTATATCCTATTGAGAATAGAGTTGGAGGCTCGATTATAGATGCCTGAAACCGTGTTTTGGTCTGCGTTCTACAGACGGTTTTTTATTCCGTAAATAGTGTTTCCATGTGAATTGCTAGCTCTGTTACTTGAACCAGAAACCAAATTACTTCCTGTATTGATCATGGAATTTTTGTTGCCACTAACTTGATCGAAGCTTGAACCGTACAAGCTATTTCCTGAACCACTCAAGGAGCTTCCAGTTGATAGGACGGCAGTATTTTTCAAGCCCAATACAGTATTAGCATTGGAGCCATGAAGATAATTATCTCCTCCATTGACATAATTATCAACTCCATCGTAGATCCTATTGTTGTAGCCGATGTTGATGTTATCTCTGATAGCACATGGTTTTCTGAGTAAATAGCTCCTGGCGTGGGCCAAGATAAAGACGCATAGTAAAACAAGGACTTTGCTCATTATTTTATGATATATTGTATTATAACATTCTTCCATTTTTTTTTCCATTAATAGAATAATATTAAATCGTATTTTGGTTCAAAAAATAAAATAATTGAAATAAACAATATCTTAAAGTGCGATTTGTCTAACCGCATTATAGATTCCTATTTTTTATAACGATTACACAAAATTCTTTTGAAAAAAAAAATCAATAAACAAATATTTTTATGAAATAGATGCGAAAAGCAAGTAATATAAGTTAATTGAGTAAATATTTTTCAAAAGAGGAATTTTCTATTTTGGATGTAAAATGGAATATAAATTTATTCTTCTATAATAAAAAATAAAAAGAATAGAATGTTAAAAGCAATTGCTTTACTCGCTTTGGGAGCACTTACAACCAGCGCCTACTCGGATGCTGCTTATTATAACATTATCGCATCGAACCCTAGAACTTCCGGAAGATTAATCAATACTGTGAATCGACCTGTTAGAACTGCCAATTCTCAGACTAGTAATGTTCAACAGACTCAGTGCTACCAGAATGGAGTTCTAACTAGCAGTAACACTAGATCCACCGCAACGACTAGCAGGACTAGAAATAATGTCAAGACAACTACGACAAGCAACATCAGGAGATCGAGCGTGAGTAATGGTCAAGGCCAGCCTCAAGTGCAACAGACGCAGACAGTACAAACTACTGTGGAGCAAGTGCCAAAGTAGGGATAACAGATTTATCCAACAGATCCTCTAGTTCGAGCAGATCCTCGAGCTCAACCATCAGGAATAAGCTAAGGAAACAGAATCGTGGGTAAGGACAATAAGGTAGGTAAATCTGAAAGAAATGATATCACAGGAAGCGCAAATAAACTCTTATATTCACACGAAAATGATATCGATGGAAACGGAAACAGATTGCAAGACTCTACTCTCAATCAGATCGTAGGCTAACAAAACGACGTCAGAGGCTCCAGCCAAAATCAAATCTTTGGCCTGCTCAACTTCGTCGACAACTCAGATGGAAACGATATCCAAGGTGTAGGAGCCGTTGGGCTGGGAGTCGACGGGGCCACTATCAGGGGAACCGGTACTGTAGTCGTTGGGGATAAGTTCAGAGCTGTAACTGGAGGACAAACTAGAGCTGCAACTTCCCATGCATCAGACGCCTACTAATCCCTGTCCAGTCATCTTGGACTCGGCTTTGGCAGATACTGAACATAAACTCTTCAGCATTGATTCAATCAATCTCTATTTTTCTACATAATATCCAAAATACTTAATTTGATTATTTTCAAATCTAGATTTCTCAAGAAGCAATAAATCTTTAAAAAAATATGTTTATTAATGTTTTGACATACATATATTAATAATTTAGAATTTATAATTAAAATACCACTATGAAGCTAGTTACTTCTCTTTTCAAAGAGGATCCGACCCAGAAACAACTGAAGAAGATGAACTTGACGACTGATATTCTGAATGGCATGGTTATTTAAAAATCTATAGAGATATTTAAATAAAAATCTAAAAGCAATTAGTAAGAACAATTTCTAAAAACTTTGATAAAACACCTCTAATAAAAAGGGACTTATAGCAAGAAAATTAAAATAATGATGGTTTTGATCGAGATAAGCAAAGTATCAAAGTACGACATTTGTGACATTATTTTGAACAAAAAGATGAAGCTTTTTGTGAAGGCAGGAAAGCACAAACACAATGAGATTTAACCAAAAGGTGACCAACTTTAAAACTATATTCTCGAAGAGCTATTGATTCCACTTTACAACTATTTGATGAAGCTATCCACAAACGAATAGCTTTATCAAACTTGCAGACAGGGGGAAATTCCTTACGATGATATTTTTCGAAGAGGCACTAAGATCAGATTCATTTGGATTTTTAAGCTGTACAATATCAGTAATGTAATCATTCCCATCATCAAATCTCTCTTGAGACTGCAAGAACTCAATCCTTCATTGACATTTTTTCATTAATGCATGAAAGTTCTCTATGATGACGCTGTAATAATCAACAACTTTGTTATAAAGGCTCTTTAAGAAGCTTCTTAGGATAATTTCATGCTTATGCCCTATTTTGACATGTTACAATTTCAGTAATCTCTTGTCTAGCAGTCATCTGTAGGTCAAAATATAGAGCAGCTTTATTCAAAAATAAAAAAGTACAACATAGAAATCAAAGAACCTATGAAGCTAAAACTTTCCCAATAATAAATCCACGAAATTTAAATCCAGGCTTTGAGAGTCAAATTAATTAGTAACTCATTAAAAAATCCGAAAAAGGATCACAGTATTCTTGAGACCTAATACAATTAGAAGGTTCAAATAAACGACTATAAACTTAGATTGGCTACTTAACCTGTTCAGAAGGTTAATTAAAGCTAATCTTTTAGCCACAAATGGAGAAACTTAGACTGATTTTGTGTGTTTTTTAATATATAATTTTAATATGATGCTAAAATAATAAATAAGAAAACTAAAAATTTTATAGTCTTTTTTGTAACAACAGCTTCAGCAACAAAAGACGATCAATTCCTATCATTAGGCTTAGCTTTAAAACATTATACATTCGACTTCAAATAAAACTGAAAATTATGAATCTGAAGCATAATCCATAACACTTAAAAAATCATCTGTAGAGAGCGAAAGCTTGAAAGGCGTTAAGATAAGTGATTCGCCTTAAAAGACTCATAAAGTTCTTAATAATAATCAAAAAATCGATAGTTTCGGTATTTAGTTTTTGTAATTATCCAAGCAAATATCTAAGTTAAACAATAAATTATCGAATGGTTAGTCGAATAATAACAAATCAAATTAATCCCTTCTTCTCAAATCGAAAGAATTTCTTACAAAATCGAAAATCTTGTCTGACAAAAAAGATTCTAAAGAATCCAATATTAAAGTATAGAACTAGCTAAAATCAATGAATAGAAGTTAATTAATATTAAAGTCATTAGGAAGCTTATCTTGGATTGGATAGAAAGATGATATTCTCTAAAATTTGATAAAAAATCTTGAAAAATAATAAAAAACATACGTTTAGCTAACAATGAAAGAAAAATAGTCAAAGATTAGAGACAAAATGACGAGAGTCATGTAAAAATCATTGTAGAGAAATCAATAAACATAGTTCAGATTAAAATAGCATAAGATTTCAAATCAGTAGGGTTAAAAATTCAAAAATAGGGCCATAGTCAAAAGCGGATATACTTAAAAAATGAAAAAAGTCATATAAAGTAAAAAATCCCTTTAAAATATATCCTTATGATTTGGCAAATGAATGTTTTTATTTTCATGATTTTAATAAGTTAACTATTCGATATGAACTAATATTTAATTGAATCATTTGTATATTTATATATTCACTTTGGAATTCTCCTGGTGGTTCTGATGGCATTAAAATTTCCAAAAACTCTATTGCCAGCGTTGATTGACGTGATACTATTGAAATGTCCATTTACACGATTGGAATTGCCTGAAGAATAGACTGTATTTGAATTTCCAATCAAATTGTTTTGGGCAGTTTGGGTCAAGTTATTGTTGTTCCCATTAACTTAATTTTTATTCTAAGACCTAACACTATTTCCGTCCCCAACAATATTTTTCTGGCTGATTGAATTGGATTCATTATTGTTTCCGTTTACGACTAAATTATTAGAATTCTAAACAGAGTTATTATTTCCTCTGATGTTTACAACGCTAGAATGAGTAGCTTGACCGTTGTTTCCATTTAATTCTGTAGAAGTTGGCGTTATTACTTGAAAATTGTCTCCTTGTATATCAATGAACTTAGATGTGGATGAAGTGGCTTGATTTCCATTGACTCGACTTGTCGACGATACAGATACGAAAGACGAACCATTGCCACTCGCTTTGATCGATATTCCTGAAGAAACTCTACTTGAGGATTTGTTTGGTTGAGGATTACCAATCACTGAAGTATAAGATAAGGCAAGAGAAACTGCTAATGCGATGATTTTCTTCATTTTCTATTTTATTATAGAAAAAACCATAAAAATTAATAAAGTATATGCTAAAGCAGTTAATTGTATAAAATCATTAATCATCATCACAGATAATGTTTCCCGTACCCTTGATGAAGTTTTTGTTAGCGCCAACAATCTTGTTATTACTGCCTTCTACTTGATTTTTATTTCCATTAGATACTACGTTACTCTAGCCTCTAATTGTATTTCCATGAGAATTGACTAATCGATTTTTATCCCCATCGATATCGTTTTCATTAGAATTCAATAATTTATTTCTGCTTCCAGTTACAGCATTTAAGTTCGAATCAACAAAATAATTTTTCTGTCCAGCTACATAATTTAGATTGGAGTTACTAAATATATTTTTGTGTCCATTGATAAAATTTCCATTAGAGTTGATTAGTTGATTTTTATGCCCAGTAACAGAATTTTGATTGGAATTTGTGAATTGATTGTTGTATCCTTTGACTGAATTATCATTGGAGTTTGCTAGATAATTTTTTTTCCCGTTTACAGAGTTTCCATTAGACTGGGTCAATATATTTTTTGATCCAATAACTTAGTTCTTGTTTGAGTTCGCCAAGACATTTTATCTTCCATAGATAATATTGTTGTTGGAGTTTTGCATGTAGTTGTTGTTGCCGTAGACATTGTTTCTCGTTGAATTGAGCAGCCCATTAAGATATCCAATCAGTTCATTCCCACTTGAGCCTATCAAATTATTATTGCCGCCTCTGATTTAGTTGCTGTTTGAAAATACCATGTTATTTGTGTTTCCACTCACTCTGTTTCCACTCGAACTTATGACGCCATTGTTATTGCCGTATACATTATTTCCTTCAGCCTCGATAAAAATATTTTTTGAGCCTCTGACGCTATTTGAATTGGAGAGTTGAAACATATTCTGGTCTCCTTTGATCGTATTGCCTCTAGATTTTATCAAAGAATTAGCATTCCCATCAAGACAGTTTTTCTAATTTCTGCTCCTGTAGCTAAAAGGAGATGAAAAAGTTGATGAAGAGAAAGAAGAAGAGAAAGAAGAAGAGGAAGTCAAAGCAAAGGTGGCCAGAATAGCTATTGCTGTTTTCATTCTTTGAAGATTTATTATAAATGTTCTGAATATAATATTCGATTAATGGAACAATTTCTAATCAAAAGATAAACTTAAAAATTACATAAAATGAATCTTAATCTATGCTAGAGTAATAAAAATTAAGCGTGTTATATCTAAAATTAAGTTTTTATTTTTGTCAGAGATCATTTAACATGATTTTATATTTTTAAAATTAAATGCTATATTTGAAATATAAGACAATTTATTACGATTTAGAATCATTAGCTATAAATATGTTTAGCACACTTCATGAAGAATTTCGTATAGTGGGATATCTTTTTGTCAATTGTTTATATTTTTGCGTAATCTTTAGCAATAGGACCACTTAATCGATTCTGATTGAGTTCTGGCTCAAATATTCTCGAAGCTATCATCGTGATATCCATCAAGAGCAATATCTTTTACAGAGGCGGCTACTTTATGTTAAACCATGAACTGCTTTTGAAAGTCACCACTTTTTTAGATGGAACCCCTTCCTATGCCCTATTTCTGGGCTAGCTGAGCTCAATACTGACATTCACAGATTTGAAAGTCAGAGAATTAGACTGATACATCAAAAAATCTGAGTTTTCTACATTTACGAATGAATTAGGCATATGTAATTTTACACCGATATGATTCTTTTCTGATGAGTACTCAATAAAAAATTATAGTTATGTTATTGGTCGTTTTTTGTATTATTTCAATTTTGAGATTTCCTTCCTTGAAAATATTCCATTGGTGTATTTCTGAATAGAGTCTTCAAACATTAGTTTTTAGCGTTAACTGAGATAATAGTAAAATTTGACCCTGAAAAGCTGATCTTTTTAGTCCTTGTTCTTAACCTGAAGAAATGACTTTTCATTGTCCCTGATACTCTCGAAAAATGCATTAATATTATTTTATATTTATTTTTATTTATTGCGAAGAGTCTATTGCTATTTCTTGCCGTTCTTTTTCTATTTGTTATATTCGCTCGTAAAATTATAGTCGTTATTTCTGGCCTTTCTAAATTCTTTCAATCTTGTATCGTCACCCTTTATATAGTCAAGCATTGAACAATTTTTTATTCGGTAGAGCAAAGAATACTAATAAAAGATGTTAGTTTGTTCTAGGGAGAGGAAAAATATGGCCTATCTTTGGAGAAGTGCGTTATTACTCATGATATTTTGATGCTGGTTGTAAAATACTTATAGTTATTCAAGCAAATCACTTTCCAGGTTGGCCTTATTTTGTTCAATATAATCATTTAGCCTGTCTTTAGTGTAATTAATGGCATTATTATAAATACTGATAGCTTTCCCATTTTCCATTTTTTAATCGCATACTTTACACCAAAGAACTAATTTGAATCTTTTTTCTGAATTTTTTACAAAAATCTATTAGATTCTTATGTCATTCTAAACATCGATGCTTAGACTGACACTTTTACTATGACAAGCCGATAGCAAATATGCTAATTATATGTAAAAATGAAGGATTGATTCGATATTTAGCTTTATTTTTGTTTCTTGAAGGTATGAATCTAAAGTCAGATAACTCTATTTTTGAGAATTAGATCTGCTATTCAGGATTATCTTGATATTGGATAAGTATTCGCAGTTTTATTATATTTCAAGGGCTTTCTTTATCAATTCTTATGAAAAATTGTCTTAGGCTTACATATTATAAAATAATATAAAGATATTCTGATGAAAAATATTAAAAATTCTTTTTGATTTGAAAATCTTTTAAAAAATTATGTGAAATTGATTGAAATCAAAATTTCCAATTGATACTTAGACTATAAAATTTCGGGCTATAATATGATATGATTATAATATTTATTGATGAGCTTTTAGACTCTAAGGACACAAATCGATAATTGGACCCTTAACTAGGATGATCAAGTACGATGTATTCTATAAAGTTCTTCAAAGCTGTTACGTCTCTGTCAGAAGCTATCTTTTAATCTTAAAAACAGATCATCGATAAAATATAGAGTACCAAATATGCCCTGCACGAAGGCCAGGTGAGGCTTGGCTTCAACTTCAATCAATTTTTGAGGCTATCGGAATTCAAATTCACTGAAAATGTAAAATTTCATTGATAAAGAAAATATAATAAAGAGTCAAGGAAGCTGTTGAATAGAAAGTGTAATAAGCCAAAACTGAGCCAAAATCGAGATTGGATATAATGAAATAGGCTTTGTCTCTTGGAATAAAAAATATTTAAGTCAAATAAGACGAAGGATAGAAAGACAATATCTCTGTAGCTTCAGTCTCAGAATACTCCTTTTCTATGAGTCAAGCAGTCTACAAAAACACACGTCTCCCACCTCTCTTCGGTACCAAGTAATTTTCGTCACAGCCTTATCTAAACTTATTTACCGACGAAGATGCAAATTAGATT
>Ga0194115_10008022_pt1 | contig 10324 bp, 12 predicted proteins | sample TA2MahsurfametaG_3_FD_148656 | JGI IMG/M metagenome (GOLD analysis project Ga0194115, IMG submission 148656) | Freshwater microbial communities from Lake Tanganyika, Tanzania - TA2015002 Mahale S4 surface | ecosystem: Environmental > Aquatic > Freshwater > Lake | place: Tanzania: Lake... | reverse complement strand
AGTCATCATGCGAACAACCGTCGACCACACAAACAGTTTTGGAGTTTATTGCTCCGTTTTGCTTATCAGCCGGCCAAGCCCGTGGGAACCGCTGTCTCACGTCACCTACAAAGACGCCCTTCTGTCGAGATTGCAAGACACTCACATCCAAAGGGTGATCAATCTTGTAAAGGGTGGTGCATTTTTGGGCCGAGAAGTTGGGATGAAGCTATGGCACTCTTCGTTACCACCGTATCCCGCTAGGCAGTGTACAGGAGCGAATCCCATCCTCGAGTCAACGAGTACCCAAAAGAAGCATCATACTGTCCCATAGACATTTTTCATAGACAGGAAACACTACAACACAAATGCCAATGTGAATTTTGTTAGAGCTCTAAAGATATAGAAGATCACACTTTCGGCATTATTCCTTAAAGGGATCCCACACCCAAAGATTGGCAAACCATTTTTCACCTTCGATAACGGGCAATGCGGCATGCTGAGTAAGGTCATCCAGGTTGCCATCTGGAGTCTTCATGTAAAATATCATTACCATACCCTTTCGGGGCGTCGCTCGGATGCCATTTCGCGTTTCGGCCGTCCGCGCCCGTGGAAAGGCTGTCTCACCGCCGACCAACCCTTCTTTGTTGAGATAAAAACACAAATTGATTGATCTAGGAAGGTGCGTTAGGCCTTGAATCGGGATATCCAAAGTCATGATGTGCCGTGTACTCTTGTCCAACATCGTAATGTACAATTTGTAGATCCTCATTGATTGGACCTCTTCCTCTTCTCAAATCTGAATACGACGACAGGTTTCCTTCATGTAAACGTCGATGACGAAACATCATCTCATCAATCTGGAGAACATTTGCTGCTCTCCGGATGATGGCATCCATAATCGGACTTGTATGTCTAGGAAGCCATGTGTTTTGTGAGGTTCTCACTTCCAAGACAGTCGACGTACCGTGCTCACCCGTCATCGACCTCTTCATGACCTTCTTTGTCGACAGGTCCAGAATGCTTGATTTGGAAATGATGGAAGATGAACTGAGTTATGGGTCATTGAGTGTCAACTTCATCACATGTCAGATTCACCGTTACTTACTGTTCCACTTCAACATCCGAAAGAAAGCCTTCGATCTGGGAAATTCGTGGTTCCACAGACACAGCCTTGAGTGTTAGGTTCAACATTCCAGAGTCACGGTAGGCAAGTAACGCAGGAGTATCTGATTCGTTACGTCTGAGATCATGTTCACTCAGACGATGAAGAAGTTCCGGGGGCGGCTGTTGCAAGAAATGAGTCTCATGAGATGTAACTTGATGTTCTTGAGATATGTAGTCAGCACGCCACATTGGATGCGCAGGAGGTTTGGTAGGAAAGTTTCCCAACCATTCGGAACCACCCGTGAAGTTCTTGTAGAGAGGCGCAAAATTTCGATTGAATACAGCAGCAGAATACAGTTGGAGTTGATCACCTCGGAACTCCTTCTGGCTCCGAAGAGCTCGGGTATGAACACCTGCTGATGGATCGGAAGGATCATTCGCAACGAACGGGTCACAATAGTAGACAGACTCCTTTGGCTTGATTGTGAAGGTACAGACAATCTCATCTGTGTTCGGTACCACAAAGTGGAACACATGACTGACGAAAGTGCATGTTCCAGAAGACTCGAAAGGGCCTGTAGCTGACATAAAGTGACCAATCGATCCATCGCTACTATCCCAATAGAGATCCAATCGCTCTGGGCTCATACTGACAAACTTTCCAGCTTGTCCCTTGAAGGATGGGATCTTTTCTTGACGACTTCCAGGGGCTTCTGAGTACATGGCGCTGGTGTCACGCCGTCTATAGGCCGAAAAGTCCAAACCTGGCATTTTGGCAAGCATCGGATCTTCCTCTGGTCGAGAAGATATCCATGGCTGTTGGCTTCCTCGATAAATGAAGACTTCCCCACCACTTTCGCATGAGCCGTTTTTCGCCATGTCGACGACGGAGCATTGCTGCTGACCATGGTACAATAATTGCGTTGCAACATCAGAATGTCCGCTTGCTATTTGGCCTAGAGACCAGCATACCGTGAGAGCTGTCCCAAGGATGTGTTTTGTCAGGCTCGTGAGTGGGCGCATCTTGTTCATTGTTTCGATGATGCGCTGTGAGTTTAGGGATTCTAGAAAATTGTGGTCGGATGTTCTTGGCGGTATTCTTTTCGCGTGGGTGGGGCTTCGGGTTGTTGGACGCGAACCAGAACCGATAGCAAGGAAGCCCAAAGCCCAAGACCACCCAGACGACACACTCGACTCAATACAATCTTAACCCCCGCCGCCACCATCCACCACCACTTCACTGTCACCGATCTCGACGTCGGAATTCTGATGTTCGACGGCTCCGATCGTTATCGTCTCGGATCTCAAGGACTACCAGGTATGAATAGATTGTATGGACACCACGGGCCATGAGGAACACCGAGGCAACCACATTAAATTGTGTCTCTTCTCTGCCAGCAAGTCTTATTGCTGTCATCATCTTGGTTGTAGTCCACGTTCCGGATTCTCATTGCTATTCAGTTCGACCGAACATGCTATCACTTGGAACACGCCGGTGCGGTACAAGTGGCCTTCACAGAGTCGCAGTCGGAAATCCCGCGTCGTTCATTTATGATCGATCCTTTCATGCATCATGGTGTTTATTTTCCACGATGGTCGATCAAGAATCGTCAAGGCCCCTTAATGACACTGTAGCAAAGAGTAGTAAGGAAGAATCGAAACGGGTACCCAAGAAGAAGATTGTGAAACCCCAAGTCAAAGGCAAGACATACCGAGCTGATCGCGTCCTATCAAATCGTGGCTATGGTAGCAGGTCAGAGTGCTTTGAAATTCTCAAACAACGGCGGGTTATTCAGAAGTTTGGAAATGATATCTTTCCCATTATGGGTCCCTCCGAAAAGATCTCAATGGAAGCCGATATATGGATTGATAACCGGATCCAAGTACCTTTACCACCCCCTCTTCTCTGTGTCTATCATAAGCCAAAATGGGTCTTGTCAGTTATGAACGATGGCAAGGGTAGACCAAATTTGGGCGAACTTGATTTTGTTAATGGTATGCACCCCGTGGGAAGATTGGACTATGATACATCAGGCCTTATCTTATTCAGCTCGGAGGGGAGTTTGACACAAAAATTATTACATCCCAAAAGTGGTATCCAGAAGGAATATGTCGCACTTGTGACTGGCATAGCCGATGAAGATAAACTCCGTTCCACATTAGCTGCGGGTGTTGAGACAGCGATGGGGGTATTCCCCGCCGACTTGGTCTATGCCAAGCCCATTCCTTCCGAAGAGGTACGACCGATGACGGAAGCCATTATCAAGAATCTTCCACCTGAGTATGATTTGGAGAAATTAGAAGAGAAGGGATATCTTTTCTTTAAGGATACTTCTGAGTTGAGTGAAGTGAGATTAGTCGTCGAGGAGGGAAAACACAGAATGGTTCGAAAAATCTTGGCAAATTCTGGATTCCCTGTCATCGGTCTAAAACGCGAACGGATAGGATTGATCCATCTCCATGATCTCCCACCAGGAAGTCACCGAACATTAGATTCACATGAAATGCAATGGATAAAGTCACTGATGGCAAAGAAAATTGACGACAACTCATAGCGTTGTCGTCCATGACACGTGGTTTAAGAAAGCAGCTTGTGCCATTTGTTCATCTAGTGGTATGTTCATCTAGCTAATAACAGTGGCGACATCATTCGTCGCTCGCTATCTCTAGAGACACTATACAGACTCAAGTACAGGGGCTCTACCATAACCAAATAAGCGATTTAGTATCACCACTAAGGGCCACACCGTACAGTCTTTACTTGACGATATGCTGTACCTCACCATCTTGTACCCCGTGAACATGGATCTCGTTCAGTCCTTCGGATTCGACTCGAGCACTTCTCCCAGTTCGGACCCCGGGTCGGACTCTGTTTCTCCCCTTGCAAATTCAACACTCCCATCGTTCGAGAACCGCGGTGCCATTCCACCCACGGTGTGTTCACGGTTGGCAAACTCAAGGCGGGTATACACTCGAATATCCTTTTTCGTGTGAGCGGGTTTCTTCTTTCGATAGTCCTGGGGGGAGATATTCATCACTTCGTACACGTTCAAGTACACGGGTTGTCGTCCAACACAGGCGACCAACGAAAAGGGACGACATCCCGGAACATTCAAACATTTCCATTTGATCCAGTCAAAGTAGGCTGACCACAAGGAGAGAGTAAAGGTATCCTCCAAGTTCCAGTCGATAGAGCCAGATCCAGTGCGACGCCGCCGCTTGACGCTCGCGGTACTTTCGAAGAGTTCAGACCCAAGTTCTGGTGGTGTTTCGCCTGGTTTTGTGATGATGACACGGTCCATACTTGCTTCGACCGGAAAGGAGAGGTGCGTTGCTTCATAATTTCCGTCTAGAAGATCTTTGGGATCCAGCTCTTCCTTCTTCACCCCGTACGAATAATGAAAACCCGGATTAATGCCTGATTGACGATGGAAAGTAGAGTCCCACAAGGACGCCACAAACCGTAAGTGATGGGACGGGAGGATAGGGATGAATGAGAAAAATCCTCTATCAAGAGGAGGGATCAACCCCCAGTACTGTACTTACGACGAATCATTGATAACAGAAAAGTAGCAAGGCCTTTTGTAAAACGGTTCATTTTCACCATATCTTCAACCTCGCAACCTAGAAAAAGAGGTCCCGAGGGGATCTTTTTGAGCTTGATCTGAAACTGAAATTCAAATCGCCTTTTGTACCCTTTCATGTACTCGGAAATTCGGAGTGGAGTAGCACCGGTTGGTTTGAGTTCTTGGGCATCATCGACATCCGGAGTCCTTATCAACAACATCACACACCCGCTAAAGCATTCATTATCCAATTTCGTTGGGAGGGAATTCGGGATGATCTCTACCCCAGACGAAGTGTCTACTACCGAAACCTGCTCTAAGGCTTTGTGCTGTCCATCAAAGGCATTTTCTGCTGTCATGATAACGTCCACAGCCTTGGCTGTTTCGAGAGCAGCCATGGGGCCTTTAGTAACGGTTGTGGTAGGTTGTGGAACGTGACAGCCAATTTAGGAAGAAGGTGCGGTGTATCAGTGGCAATGTAATGTCACGGGAACACGGAAATTCATGACAGTGACTTTCTCAACGTTCCAACTTATTGTATCATATCATCTACGGCAATAGTAGTCCGTCCGGGCGAACCGTGGGCTGCGACAAGCAACAGCATTTGTCAAAGAGGCTGGATATATTATACATATATAGACGAATATGTATAAAACATAGCTCATGAAGTGCCCTCTCGTTTACGACCAGTCCGACTAAAGAGACAAAAGAGTTCCATAGCCTATGTATGCTATCAAGTGTCCGATTGTGGAGGGTATGAAGGCATATGGGAGAGAAATATTCATAGCAGGGATTCCGCCTTCGGTCATCCCTCCAGACATCCAGCCGACGGAGGCTAGACGACCTGGATCAGACATACACTACGAATCCCCGTAACATTTATCCCACACCGGCATCAAACCGTGCTGTAGGTGATGTCGTTTTGTCGACTTCACACTTCTCATTGACCGTGAGCATCGATCCTTCTACATCCATTCGTCTCCGGTGGTGACCACTTCACACCTATCTTCAAGTTTTTTTGAGTGAGCGAGATATCCCCCCCATTCGGCATACCTGTATTGACCATACAATTGATCGAAGATACGGTAAAAAATGGCAGGTACGCACTGGAGGGCCGCGGATGACCCGAAAACGGGCCGTACCTACTATTATCATGAAATTACACGAGAGACACAATGGGGAAAACCATCGGAACTCGCGTCCGATGAAGAACGACGTGCCATCGAAGAAAAGGATCGAAAGCAAAGAGATTTCTTCGCGGCGATGGAAGCGAATATCCTCAACTCACTTTCTCAAGGTCGAATTCCGGGGACAAATGAACCGAAAGAGCCGGAACGACGAAAGTCAAGCCGACGAATGGGGGCCCATCCAGAACTGGTCCGCACGATCAGCACTATGGATTCCTTGGTTCTCAAGGATCTCATTCAGCGGCAACCTTCCTTTCGTAGTCTTTCTAAGAATCCTTCGTTGAATCCAGCTGAGTTTACCAAGCAACTGCGACCAAGTCACATCGATTCCTCGCAATTCGAGTCGTTCGTTGCGATCATGAGCGACAATGAGCAGCTGCAAGCGCTACATGAGTCAGACGACTCGATGCCCGGACTATTCAGCTATATTCCCGATGATAATGAGTTAGACGACGAAAGCGCGGGTTCGAACGATAACCCGACCACTTCTGCCCCCAAGCCCGAAACTACGAAGGATGGTTCTACGAAAGGCTATGGCTTGTCATCAGCGGAAAGCGAAGCTATGAAAAGGCTTGCTTCCATTACCAAAGAGATGATCGATGTCGACCTTGAAGACGATGAAGCTCCGGCGAGGGCAACGAATGGAATCGCGAAGGATAATAAATCGATTCGAGAATTGCCAAGGGAGATGGAATTGGATGATTCCTCAGAAGATGAGGAGAACTCCGAAGATGGGGTTCAGAAACCATCAACTGCCTTCCAGAAGGCTAAAGATATCGGAGGCAGAGAGTTGAATTTCGATGAATCTGACGAAGAAGATTCGATTTCTGATGGAGGAGTGGCACCAACCCCTATCAAACCGAGGAAATCAGACGCCGCGAAGACGAAAAAGCCTGACCCTGTTGAAGACGAGCAACGACCCGATTTCAAGCGTCGCAATACCTGTGGTACTCTATACGTTGGCTCGACGATGTCAGTCCCTGATAAGGACGCCAACATCAAGGTAAGCGCAATCCCGGAATGGGCACATGGGACATAGGATGGGACATGGATTCTAATGTCTTGAACTTGTACATATAGTGCGTATGCGGTGTTGTGCGAACACACATTCTATCCTCAGAGGAACTACCCCATGATTCCGGAGCAGATGAGTTTCGTATTTTCAACGACCTCGAGGAAGACCAGGAAGGCCGAAGAAGCAAAAGTAGGAACTCTCGATCTTCGGTTCCGAGTTTTGATGAGGTTACCAAGTTTTACCGAGATATCTTCTACAAGGCTCAGATGGAGTCAGACAGTATCATCATGTCTCTTATTTACATCGAACGATTGGTTAAGAAGACTGGAGGCAAACTTCGACCCCGTTGTGACAATTGGAGGTCGCTACTCTTCAGTTGCATGATTCTATCCAGCAAAGTTTGGGACGATCTCAGTATGTGGAACGTCGATTTCAGTCAATCTTGCCCTCCCGGTGTCGCCTTTTCCCTCCAACGCATCAACGAACTTGAATTGGCAGTCCTCAATGCGCTAAGTTTCCAAGTCAAAGTTCCTGCCAGTGAATATGCGAAGTACTACTTCCTGCTGCGGTCGATGCTAATTAAGAGCGGTCTTGGTGGTGACAAGGTCATCGCTCTAGATCCACTCGATGTAATGACAGCACGTCAACTTCAGCAGGTCTCATCCCAGTTCGAGAACCTAAAGTTGGGCAGGCGTGCAGGCTCTACCGTGCGAAGCCAAAGCGTCAATTTGTCCTCTACCAAAAAGTCATCTGGGAAGGTAAAGCTAGGACTCGAGCATGTCGTCAAGATGTAATGCGGTATTAATCGTTCAGCTATTACCTATTTCGATATTTACTCATCGTTCTTCTTAGCGTTAGTTCCGTTTCCTGATCCGATATGCCTTTCTATTCACAATCATTCGGATTGCTGGAGACCCTCTTGAGATCATGACAGCTTACTACCGTAGGTGATACCATTGGATACCGCCTGAGGAACTGGAGATTTTTCCCCGACAACAGGAATCGCGTCGTGTTTGCCCATGTAAAGATGTACAAGCGAAAATTAGGGGTAGCGAAAATTAGGGGTGTAAGCACTTTCCGGCCGACTGACAGTCAAATCATGTACGTATTGTACATACCTACCCAAAATTCTTGTGACACGTCACAGATGCCACCGGATATATCATTGCGGGTGAGAATCTCATGACGGACGACTGATCTTTCTGCAACCAAGCAATCTACTGTAACTGAATCCAACCAAAGCCTGTCGCCCATATACTGCCCCTTTTCTTCTGACGATCTCCCGAGGGATAGGTTACTATGGCTGGTCGAAACTTCGCATCTGGAAGCCTTCGATTAGTGGCCACATCGTCTCCTTTCAGGATTAAGCGACAGTTCCCTCCCGCAGCGTTCTATGTCCGTTTCCATCGGACCAGAGAAATCGAGAATGGATTTAGGTCATTTTATACGGTTCGGGATGACGACGGGAAAGATAAAGCACCGAGTACACCCGAAGACGTCTTACGAGACTGCTGGAATACCTATGATTCCTTAACCAAATTGAACGACAAGCTGGGGGGGACAGCGATCCCTCCTCCATCGGATCGTGGAACGAGTCTACCCTTTTGTTTGCTAGTCGGGAACCATTCATCTGGAAAATCCAGCTTTATCAACTACGTCTTGAATCGTAATATTCAGAAGGCTGGTGTAGCTCCTACGGATGATACATTTACCGTGATTGCACCTGGACCACACGATAAAGATTCTGATGGACCGACGTTGGTCGGAGACCCTGACTATGGTTTTTCTAGTTTGCGTCAATTCGGTCCGACTTTGATCCACCATACTCAATTAAAGGTCAGAAGTTCACATCTTAAATTCATGCTTGTAGATTCACCTGGGATGATTGATGCACCGGCAAACATTTCGGGACGGCGAGATGAAATGGATCGTGGATACGATTTCCAGGGAGTCGTCCGATGGTTAGCCCAACGAGCAGACATCGTCTTACTGTTCTTTGATCCAGACAAGCCAGGAACGACCGGTGAGACGATGTCGGTATTACTGAATTCATTGAGCGGAATGGATCACAAGTTAGTCATCGTACTAAACAAGGCCGATCAGTTCCGCAAGATCCATGACTTTGCTCGAGCCTATGGATCCCTCTGTTGGAATTTATCGAAGGTGATACCCCGCAAGGACTTGCCTCCCATCTTCACCATGAGTTTGCCCAATGAACACAATGAGACCACTCTTTCGTCTAGTCTTAGTGACTTGGAACATACACGTGATGATGTGGTGGAACAAGTTATGAAGGCACCGAAACGTCGAATCGATAACGTTATTACCAACCTGTACGACTCGACCGCGACACTCATGCTTTACTCCAAGATATGGAATGATATCGTCGCACGCTTTAATAAGGAATGGCGAAATTGTCGATTTCGGGAAGCTGCGTTAGCGACGACAGGTGCAGTATCGATGGGTGGTCTTAACTATGCCATGATGGATGTCGCCCTTCAGGGAGGTGTCCTTGGTTTATCAGTCTTCGGCGTGGGAGGACTTTTCTGGTACAATCAGAGCTACCTACAGCGATTACAAGAAGATTTGACTACGACAGAAGCATTAAGTCTTTCCTTCCAACGTACACATGCTCGGCAGATTCAAGATGCTGATGAATTCACTGCGGCATTGTGGCAACGTGCACGGGGATCGTTGCAAACGGCATTGCATAATGCTTTCGATAGTACCTCAAGTCTCCCGACGGTATCACAATCGGAACTCCAAACTCTCCAAGATATTCTACAAACTGAGATCCCCAAACTACGACGTCAAGCCAACGATAGTAGTCGATAGGGGCATTCCAACGAGTTTGGTAGGTGAGAAGTACAGATAACAGTAAGTTAGTAGAGTTTTCTATAAGGTAAACTGTGTTCACGTGGTTTCCCGTCCAGATGGAACTGGAAGAGCGACTTGGTATGGGTATAGATAGCCATAAATACCAATATGTCTTTGCTCGGTTGGATACTTTTCAATTTGCAAGTCCTAATGAAAATTAATTCGCTCCTCCTCGTAGTTGCAAGACCATGTGTATAGTCGCACCGGCAGCAATATTATATGATTCCAAAGTCTTATCATCGGCAAGTTGTTTCCCAGAATAGATCAATCGAATTTGATCCACTTGAATACCCTCCTTTTCTTGTAAGGCCTGCTTTACTGCTAGAACTTGATTTCCTGGTTCAAAGTTGAAAGCCTGTTTACGACCTGTCAACGTCTTAATGAAGATCTAGACGAAAACAAAAAGCGCCGGTAAGTCCAGATTCGGAACGACGATACGGCGGGGATCTCCTCCGTTACTATTTGTTTTGGGGGGCTTACCTGCATGTTTGTTTGAATTCAATACTATTTCTTGGATTGTCAGAACGGATAGTCCGTCGGAAGTACAAAGCCTTGCAAGGGAAATAATCGTGTCGGGATTTGCCCCCCGCCCC
>Ga0194115_10008018_pt1 | contig 10328 bp, 7 predicted proteins | sample TA2MahsurfametaG_3_FD_148656 | JGI IMG/M metagenome (GOLD analysis project Ga0194115, IMG submission 148656) | Freshwater microbial communities from Lake Tanganyika, Tanzania - TA2015002 Mahale S4 surface | ecosystem: Environmental > Aquatic > Freshwater > Lake | place: Tanzania: Lake Tanganyika... | reverse complement strand
TTCGCTATGTGCGGACCAGATGGCTTTGGTAGTCTCCAGGGTAATGCGGGATACCAGGTGGGGGGGAATAGTGTCACCTTTGGTATCCATAACGATGCGGATGATCCGCAGACGATTGCACAATTCGGTGGCGTCCGACCTCCCCTTCTCCGCATCCAACCCAAACTTCGTTTGGATGTAGAATTGTAGTCGATTGACCCCCTCTTTCAATCTAGAAGTCTACTCTGTAGCGCCTTTCGAAACCGTAGCGACTATCATGCATTCTACGTTACGATCATCAAGATTGGGTAGGACGGGAAATCCAAAAACGAGTCGTGAATCGAATAGTTCGACTCTCGGGGCCAAGATTGGAAAAACTGGGTTTCTCAAACCGAAGCGCATCAAACGGAGTCGCACCAACCAGGGCGTAACGATCACATTTGCAGCTGGGCCAGAATTCAAACCATAAAAATGAAATCGACGAAAGAGTATAAGAAACAGAATGACTGTCATTTCCTTGTGGAAGGCCCTTGATCGAGCCGGCTGTGGAAGAGCTATTGGTGCGGATGACCTAGTCGACCACCATGGAGGAAGGAAGACATCGGTGAATCCATGGACTGTCAATCAACGTCCAAAAGTCCAAGCACCTACGTTAGCTGTCGATCTCTCTATCTGGATCTGTGAGTCCCTGTCATCTTCGGTCATTGCAGAAAACCATGCCGACCCGACTTTACACTTAGTCTTCACGCGGACTGTGAAACTTCTCAATCTTGGTGTGAAGGTCGTTGGAGTGTTGGACGGTAAACGCCGCATTCGGAAGGATGGTGAAAAGGATGAACTGGAACAAAGACGATCCGGTACTCCCTTCTGGAGAGCTAGCATGCGTTGTAAGGAATTGTTTGACCTTCTCGGAGTCCCAATCGTCCGTGCGACAGCTGAAGCCGAAGCTCTTTGCGCATTTCTCAATCTGAAAGGTGTCGTGGATGGCGTCATTTCGAATGATGGAGATTGTTTCCTATTCGGCGCAAGGACGTTATACACCAAGTTTTCCATTGAGAACCTTCGAGAACGGAGGGTCATGCGATACGATGCCGAAAAGCTAGTCGCCTGTTTGGATGACGATGATAGTGACGCTATTCACACCCTTCTCGATCGAGATGAAAAGAACAATGCACCGACTGATGTTGTCAACCTGACTCAGAATGACCTTATTGCATTTGCTATCCTCACAGGGAGTGATGTCGCGGGTGCAGGCTTTCCAAAGGTCGGTAGCCGAAAGGCTCTTCGTTTCGTCCGTCGATGCCAAATCGCGAATCCCCTTCGTCCGGACACTGCGACAGTCGACGAAATGATGTCATGGGCTAAATCTTGTCTCGTTTCGGGTCTGGAAGCCACCGACACCAACGATTGTAAGAAATGCTCCGTTTGTTTCCATTTCGGAACGAAATCGAGTCACATGAAATACGGTTGCATACAGTGTGGAACGAAGGCGGGTGAAGGATGCTTTCATGTATCACCAGGTGAAAAATTTCGGAAGTCTCTTCGAGCCAAAGCCCTTGCGTTGGTTCCAGCTTTCGATCCAAAATCTGTTTACGATATTTATCTTTCTCCGAACGACAATCAAATGCCTCAACCATTTGTTGGTCTAACTTCCAGAGACGTCACGATGAAACCCCCAGATCTTGAGAACCTTCTTTGCACTGCCTTCATCGTCCGTGGTAGAACCTATGCTGAAAGTCGCAAGTACGTCCTCGAGTCGATATCTCGGCTCCTAGCAAATGTTGAAATTGCAAGGCAACAGGCGTCTGTCGGGGCGCATCAGCCGGGTGACGAATGGACGAAGCTTCCCAATAAGAATAGACCAGTACCTGTCAAGATTCTCAAGAGTACGGCACGATCTTCATCGGCCTGCTATGAAGTACTCTGGAACATTCATGCTTCGACGACAGACTCAGATGGGAATCCGATAAATGAATACGAGTTCATAACCACTGAAACCCAAGCGACGGTTCAAAGGATGTATCCAGATCTTGTCTCGACGTTCCTTTCAGCTGAGAACGAACGTGTCAAACAGGGTCCAGCACAACAAGAAAAAAGGAGAGTCTTCCTTGATGAAATCACAAAACACTGCGTGGCGTACCCCAACGAGGATACCATGCGTTTGAATCTTGGCAATAAACGAGACTATGGCCGCAAACAATACTTTGCCAAGCGGCATTCCATTTGTGCCGATGAAGTCGGTAAGTCCGTAAACTTCGCCAATACATCATCAACCGCCCTGCATCGATCTCAGATCTTCAAAGGTATGGGGGACGACGTGGCGCAGCTATTGAAAATCTCTGCAGGCATTGCGCCAGCGCTACTGCATGTGAATGACAATGATTCAGTTCAGACAACTCCTTCAAGTTTATCAGGAGAAAGCCTTGAGCTCACATCTACCGTCAAGATTGTGAATGTGAGTAATCAGGGAAGTCCATACAAATTCCCTCTGACACCAAGTCATATTCATTTTTTGAAACAACGCGAGGACGCAACGGAGAACATCGAGAAGAGTATGGCTTACCTACACTCACATGTCTTTGGACTACCGAATCGCTTATCTCGGATTCAAGCCGAGGAAAAAGACCCAACGACGTTTGGAGCGCCACCGGATGCGCGTGATTCTCGGTGTCCACCGTCTGAATCCTTACGGGGACTACAGGGATGTCCCAAGGAGCAGACTTTCACAACATGCGAGGTGCCATTTATGCCTCGATCTGTTCTACATCGCGCTTCGATGGGTTGGCAAGTCAAGGATAGTCCATACCTCAAACGTACAAGAAAGTCGATTGGAAGTCGTGGGACGCCCTCTCTGTCCCGAAACCGTTCTCTGCTGAACGCTGGTTGTTCGTCTGACCTTCCTGAAACAAGCCTTCCCTCGCAGCATCTCGACTCGGTTATCTCGAAGTGGACAATGGGACATCAAATGCATCGTCCATGGGAGTGCCGCCTGTTGCATGACGATTCCTTAGGCGAATATGATGACCAAGAGAACACCTTCGCAACCACACGGGCAGCGACATCGGGACAGTCATGGTATCTTCCTGACAGTTCGGGTCCAAGGAATGGATGTATCGGGTCGACGCAGTTGCAGTGTCCAGCTGAGGCTTTAGTCGGATCATTCGCTGATGTATCGATGCATAAGATCAGATCAATACGGACGATCCCATCAATTTCAGCACCACAAGATGGAACATATAGTCGTCGGGACTCATGTCGAGAAAGTATCGGCGTTGGGAGCTTTAATGTGAATGACGTTGATACCTGCTTGGGATCTTTCGGAAATATCTCCATCCATACGATCCCATCGATTCAGGTAGCACGACCGACATCGAAACAACAATCGAATCATAGACAATCTTGCATTACAAAGTGTCCTTGGAACGAGGTCAATCTTGCACCCGTAGCGTTACGCGATGATGACGATGAATCGCTCCATCCGACGTATCTTTTTTCGGATGGCTTGCCTGCCGCTAACGTTGAACGAAGCACATTCTTGACGGCGCGGAATAAAGAGATGACCGACAGAGATGGCTTGGTTAAAGTGGCGTTGGCGAACCTTGAAACCAAGACCAAAGCAGCCGAGAGGCATGAAAGAGACGAGAGCCTACTTCGTGTAGCCCAGTGGCAACATGAACATGGGCTGTAGCAGGGCCTGTGGTCCTTCGACGACGAAAGAAATTTTCCTCGCGACATTTCTCGGTCCGTTAGATAGACATTCCTCAATATTCTTTTCTATTTCGACGAGATAATGCCATTGCCAATTACACTCGATGTGTAGCCCGTAGCCCTCTGGTATATGCCAGGTAGTTTGGGAAGCAATGGATGACGGCTATTTTACAGTAAACTACCGGCATGATACCAAGAACCGACGAGAGATTCTCAACGGTAGGAATCGTATCTTTTCGACTAGTCGGACACACCTGACACGCTTGATGGTGTCACTCCCCATCGAGGCGAAGCGCGTCATTTGAGGCAACACGGAAAAAAACACTTCCGGAACAAGAAAACTGCCCCCATCACTCTGTCATCACACACACGAGATTTCTCGCTTCGCGTCGTCGACGCCTTCCGTCCCCTGCTCCTTTCACATGCCGTTTCTTTGCATTACCCGAAACATCATCACAAAGTCATAACAGAAACAAGAAACAGCAACATCTATATAAGTAAAGAGAAAGAGAGAGAAAAAAACCGAACAATGGATGAACGTATCCCCTTGAGTCCACGAGTTGCCGATCAAGTATCGACGGGGACGATTGCTATCTTAGAAAGTCCACATGTCACGGAAGGTCCTGGTAGGATTGCCAATGCACCAGTCCCATCTGTCTATGTAAGTCATATATACACACATATTTGTATGGATGCGGTATTTGCAAAATGGAAATGATTGCTTGTGTTTGTTTTTGTTTGGCGTGGGTCGTGCTGCTTTGCTAGCCTACCCCGAAGAAGGACAATGAAGATGACAGCGGAAGAGAGGGAGGGAGAGAGAGAGCGACGGCCAACGAAAGAAGAGAACAAAACAACGGTTGGGTTTGGGATTCTTGGTATCACTCTGTCTAATCTTGTGAAGAAAAGGGTTATATTCTTCTCAATTTGTTCTCACTGTCGATTCTATTCTTTACTTTGCACTTCTCTCTATCATGGTCTGATTCTGGTTTAATGTCACCGTTTCCTCTTCCATCCAACGACTACCAAAATACTACAACTACGACCTCATACAATAAATTCATAGAATGATGATCGAGGGTCGATTGATCGTCTACGGGTGGGTGGGAATCGGATTAATTTACTTCATAGTAAGGCATCAGTGATGCGGTCAGGATATTTACATCCAGATACGAAGTATGATTTCGTCCTATTGGGGAGTGTCGAAGTTTGGGTCCTACATCCAGGCGGGACGAAAAAGACCATTTATCACAAACATCAATTCTTTGAAATCCCACCATATACACCCCACCTATTACATTTCTTGGAAGATTCTATTTTAGCCGAATGGTGGAATCAACCGAATGAATCACGTTGTTGGTATTATCATCCCTATCGGAATATTGTTGATGTCCAAAATTCATTAGTCTCTACATCGACAGGAAGACATTCTATATTAGTCCCCCAACATGATTATGATCAATGGGCAAAAGAATTAAATACGGCGGGTGGTGACAGTGGTTGGTTTGGCGGGGGTGGTAGTAGTTTTTGGCTGATGACGACAGGTATCGTTCTTGGATTCCTATTAGGGACAGCAGCCTCCTTTTCGAAACCACCACGTGAATAAAGAAAATAAAGAAAGCTTAAAGATTTGAGCTGACTTTCGACAAAGATTTCGGATTTGTTCCTTGATCGTTTGGAGAAACCCCACCGAAAGGTCTAAAGAAGAAAACGAAATGGAGCTGTCATCATGGGGTGGATTGGGCCCTTTTTCCCGTCGTTTTGTTTTGGTAGTGGTTTGGTGGCGATGTTCTTGTACTACGGTACTGGAATCCATATCATGAGTATATGTGTGTGAATCTTTTTTTTTAGTCTAACTCGGCACTACTACTACTAGCTAGTAGAAGCTGAGTATGACTCCTTGTATTCTAGTACTGTGCAGATAGGATGTACACCTGCCGTCCTCTATCCATAATGGTTTCCTCTCTCGAACTCTCTCTCTTCGTTCTACTACGGAACGACGGTAGGTCAGCAAGAAGATTCGGTGTCAACTGTCAACACGAGATTCTCGTCTTGCCCCCACCCGTCAATGAATGTTGACGCGTACATATGTCAAAAATTTCGTGGTTCCTTACATTCGACTCAAAGGATCGCTGTAGTGGTAGACATCAAAAACCCGCGAGCGGATCGGTTGACGACATCCATCCATCTGGAAGATCCCATCGATCCTCGTATATCATCCGATCGTATTGCACGACGATTAGGTCTTGACTGTGAGAAGTCACTTTTTGTGCATTACCCCTACCCCCACTCCCTCTCTCCCTCTAACCCCCAAAAAAACAAAAATACCTGGTCGTTCTATTGGAGACGGGGAAGGCACACTCTACTACAAGAAGAAGTAGAAGATAGCTAGGCATCCGTCCTACGATCTTTTCTGGTTCCCTGGCTTTTTCTTCCTGACCTTTGTTTTTCCTAGGAGCGGTGGGAAGAAGACTATTTACAAATAGAAAGGAGGACGTTCAAGAAACTTCTTTCCCCTCTACAAAACAATTACAGTCAAGATACACAAAGGGCGCCGACGCCCCCGCCCCCTTCCCCCCCCCATTCCACCGAAACGACTGCCCTCGTCATAACTACAACTACTGTTTCTCTTACAACCATGAGTAAAAATAACAGACTATTACGAACGACAAGATTCTTTTGGATCATGATGGGATTCTTTCCGTTGTGGATTTGTCCTACTTCATCATTCTTGGTATTGAGGACTTTAACCCAAATAACTAGTCCGTCACGAATTACGAGAGCAGGAGCATCTTCTTCCGTCGATTTGACGAATGAAGAAATATCACGTTATTCACGACATTTAGTATTGAATGATGTGGGGATGAAGGGACAAAGATTACTAAAGAATGCCAAGGTATTAGTGATAGGTGCAGGTGGATTAGGCTCACCATGTCTATTATATTTGGCAGCGGCAGGGATTGGGACGATTGGAATTGTTGATGGTGATATTGTCGATGAATCGAATTTACAACGTCAGATTATCCATGGGACATCGACAGTTGGGATATCAAAATGTTTATCAGCACAACAACGGATTCATGATATTAATCCCAATGTACGAATCAAATTATATTCTCAAGAATTTACGTCTCAGACGGCACTTCAAATTTTATCGGATGACGTGAATGACCGTGATACTAATGATCAACAACAACAACAACAACAGTCATCACAACGTAAGGCATACTATGATATCGTCGTTGATGGGAGTGATAATTTCCCAACAAAGTATTTGATCAATGATGCATGTGATATTATGGGTATACCATGGGTCTATTCTGCTATTTTAGCCTTTGAGGGACAATTATCGACATTTAATTATCCACCAGGGATAGGACCGACATATCGAGATTTATTACCTACACCACCACCACCAGGAGATGTTCCTAGTTGTGCCGAGGGGGGTGTATTAGGTGTCCTACCGGGGACGATGGGATGTTTACAGGCGACTGAAGTTATCAAAATTATCTTACATCGATCAACGGACGATGAAATATGTACCGGTCGAGTCCTTGTCTTTGATGCATTAAAGATGAAATTCCATCAAATTGGATTAGCTCGAGAAGATGAAGCCGAACGACAAATCATTTCAGAACTGATTGATTATCAAGGATTTTGTGCCGGACCGAAACCCGTCGCAACAACAACAACATCTACGTCGTCAACGTCAACATCATCATCATCATCATCATCGTCGTCGATGGTATTGAAAGTGGTAGACAATCCTGTCATTATGGTCGGGTCACCCATCGTACCAATGAATGGACGGACGATGGATGAAGAACTAGTCGAAGATGATGAGAGATTAATTCAAGACGGAAAGATACATCATGGACCATCCTATCATTCCTTAGAACCAAGGGAATGTTTACAAAAATTATATAATGGTTGGTCAGCTTTCGTATTGGATGTCCGATTACAGACAGAACATGAAATTGTGGCATTACCGTTTACAGATATTGTCATCCCCCATCGATCGATCAAGATAGAACATATCCCCAAGAAGGGTGATATATTGATTTATTGTAAATCAGGTTTCCGTGGAAAGAAGGCAATTGATCGATTAATGACATTAGGTGTCGATCCAACACGATTATATAATTTGGAGGGTGGTATCTTACGATGGCAAAAGGATATCGATCCATCTATGCCACGCTACTAACTGTAAGAAGAAAAAGAAAATTGCTGGGGGAAAACGTGGGTAGAGGTCTCGTGGCGCTCTTTCCCCCTCTCTCTATCTTTCTGATGACTCAGTACTGATCCTGATTGCTATATCCAACATAAGGCGTATAGTCCCAAAGATTGTCTATTCTGGAATTACAGGAGTGAAGTAAGGTAGTTCTCATCTCGATACAGTGTATGATAGAGGGGTCAGTAGATTCGAACTCATATATATGGGCGTATATACGATACATAGGTATCATGAGTCGCATCGATACTTGACCATCCGCGAAGGAATCCACTCGTTTTTGACCTGTGTGAATTGGCAGTTTCACGACCTCCAACAAAACCACTTTCCCTATTTGTGTGACCTTGGTACACTGGGGGCATGTCGGTCGTGAGGATTATAAAGCAACAACGACAACCATAATAGTAGTAGCAGTAGTAGTCAAACCGGGAAGGATGGTGAAGAGACAAAAGGAAAAACAATATCAATCGGCTCATGAAAATCGTCAAAATTCTTTAGCCCGATCGGGAATGGGCAGTAGTAATACGAATGGTGGTGTAGTTCAAAAACGGTTACCCTTTTTTTGCTGTGCCTTAACGCAGGTACCCTTTCAACATCCTGTATGCATGAAGAATGGGATTATTATAGAATCATCTGCATTGATAGATTTTATTGTGCAACATAAAAAGGATCCGATTACAGGTGAACCCCTATTATCGACGAAGGATGAAAAGATTATTACGTTACATATGGATAAGGATGAAGAAGGAAGATGGCAATGTCCTATATTGACAAAACCTTTTTCAGATTATACGAAAATTGTTGCTATTTGGGATCGAAAAAACAATGAAGCCTATGTCTATTCCTATGAAGCCTACAAGGAATTGAATATAAATCCAAAGAATTATATCGATTTGATAACGGGGAATAAATTTCATCCACAAAAGGATGTTTTGATATTAAATGATCCACAAGATGATACCTTCCAAACAAAAAGAGAAATTCAAAATTTTTGGTATATTCAAAACGGACGTACAATGCAAATGAACAAACATACAACGACAACAACGACGAATAATACAGATGTCAAACACTCCGTCACAGCAACAAGGATAATGGAACAGATTCAAAAGGAACGGATCGAGAACAAACGAAAAGTGACAAGTAACGAAGAATCCTCTTCTATTCCAACGACAACGATAGACTCCAACAATAATGATAAGAAGAAGAGGAAGATAATTCTAGCCGAAGATGTTACGGGTGTCAAATACACTTCGGGGAAGGCGGCAGGATCATTGACAAGTTCATCGATGGAGATTGTTGGTGATGGGAAGAATGGTATGGATGGGAATAATAATAATAATAACCTGCGTGAGGCGACGCAGGAAGAAATCCTTCAGGCACAATTTAAGGTCATGCGACATCGGAAGGAGAAGGGATATGTCCGGATGATGACGAATTATGGAGATCTACTATTGGAATTACATTGTGAAATGACACCAAGGACGTGTACAAACTTTTTAGGATTATGTGAACAAAAGGTTTATGATGGTACAAACTTCCATCGATTAATTCCAGGATTTATGATTCAGGGTGGAAAGGCAAATAAGGAAGGTAGTGAAGATGGTAGTCTTTGGGGACCAGCCTTTCAAGATGAATTCGATGATCGATTGAAACATATAGGATCTGGAAGACTTAGCATGGCCAATGCCGGACCAGGAACGAATAAACAACAATTCTTCATTACCTTCAAACCATGTCCACATCTTGATCGGAAACATACTATCTTTGGTGAAGTAGTCGATGGAGATTCTATTCTGGAAAAGATTCAACGGGTAAAGACTGATAAGAAGGATCGACCACTGGAAGCAGTGACTATCAAGAAGATGGAAATTCTTGTCGATCCTGCTAAAGAAGCCGCAGCTCTTGAGGAAGTACGGATTGATCGTCTTGTTGAGGCAAGAAGAGTTGAAACCGAACAGAAGAAAGCGAAATCCTTGGGGAAAAAAATAACGGTCCCATCTACAGCCATGACGACAACGATGGGTAGTACTTCATTTGGGAACAGTAGTACCACCCGTAGTACTGCCGTTGCTATTGGAAAATATCTACCAGCAAGTATCATCATGTCGACAAGAACGACTACGACGACGAAAAATACCGACGAAACACAACAAGATACGGAGAGTGATGGATTCCCAATCCTTCCTATTCCAGTACCTACCAAAACGAAAACGGTAGTCCCAAAGGTGACGAAATTTGGAAACTTTAGTGGATGGTAAAGATTAGATACCAGGAGTGTAGTCTATGGAAGTACTACTACTACTACTAGTAGTATAATTCGCGCGGTGGTTGGTTCGGAAGCGGATTGTCGGGTGACGTACGGACGCTTTTGCGTTTGTGGGCTGTGGGGCATCCCTGATGCCCATTTCAC
>Ga0194115_10008017_pt1 | contig 10328 bp, 8 predicted proteins | sample TA2MahsurfametaG_3_FD_148656 | JGI IMG/M metagenome (GOLD analysis project Ga0194115, IMG submission 148656) | Freshwater microbial communities from Lake Tanganyika, Tanzania - TA2015002 Mahale S4 surface | ecosystem: Environmental > Aquatic > Freshwater > Lake | place: Tanzania: Lake Tanganyika... | reverse complement strand
CCGTTAAATGCACTCAGAGAAAAAGTCAACCTCCTTACCGAGTCAAGACCTACCAACTGGGAGAAGTCTGTCAGAAGACTTAACACTGAGATAGCCAGAAGATTCAAGATCTGAAGTAATGACGCTCATTCGTGGTCTAACGTACCCACTCACAGTCGCTAACGGCCGTTTGGCGGTGTCCACAGATTCCACTCTAGTTGAAGAACATATCATATCAGTACTTGAGACTCGTCCGTTTGAGCGCGTGATGCGTGCGGACTACGGTCTTAAAGATTACACATTTGAGACGCTTAAGCCGACGGAGATCAACGCTAAGATTTCAGCAGCTGTCTCTGAAGAAGTCCCCGAGGCACAGAACCTCGAAGTCACTGGAAACTTTGAGAATGGGGATCAAGGCCTCTACGCGGTGAGGATCGCGTACACCCTGAATGGGGATCCTCAACCTCCACTCAACCTGTCTCTGGTGATCTGATGGCGAAGAGATTCAGCATTCCACCGATTCCCAAAGGTGAGGTTGCTCAGTACACCGGAAGCCCGTACCTCTGGTCAATCGCGTACGGGCACGTTCCCACTAGCGGCTCGTACGACACGCTCGTTCGCCCCCAAGATGATCTTCTCATTCAAAAGGGCGGTGTCCAAGCGCTTAACATTTACCAGCGGTTGCTGTTTGACTCTAATGTTCAAGCCGCTTGGTTGAAAGTTTCTCAAGAGATCACATCACGTGACCTCGTTATTGAAGCCGCCTCCGACCTCCCGGGTGACATTGCAGTCAAGGAGTTCGTTGAGGAGCAGATCCAAGACCTTCCGATGGACGAAATCTTCCGCGGATTGCTTGAGGCGTATGTCGTTGGATTCTCGGTTGGAGAAGTCATGTGGCGCAGGACGGCCTCGGGTGTTAAAGCGTATGACGTGCGGATGAGAGATCCCAGGCGTTTCCGATTCCAAGAGAGTGAGGGGGCCGACATGGGATTCACCATGAGAATGGTGACGCGGCAGAATATGTACATCGGAGACGAGCTGCCCGCAAGAAAGTTCCTTGTGTTCCGCTACTGGGCCCAAGCTAACGGCGACCCGTACGGTTGTGGTCTTGGCCGTATCCTCTACCCGATCATTAAGTTTAAGCGGCGAGCGCTGGAGTCTCAGCTCCTGTACTCTGACCGCTTCGCGAATCCAACCGCTGTCGCTAAAGCTCCTCTCTCCGCAACCACAACGGAGATTGACACGCTTTACAACCACCTTCAGAACCTCTCTCAGGAGACGGCTCTCATCCTCCCAGAAGGGTATGACTTAGACTTTATTAACCCAGCTGGGTCTCCCGACACCTTCACCACGATCCGCGACTCTTTGATCAAAGAGATCAACATGCTGATTACGGGCGAAGATGAGACGGGTAATGTGGACTCTGGCTCGCGGGCCTCGTCTGAGGTTGCGCTAAAGGTCCGTGAGGTCCGAGCCAAGGAGCTGTCAGAGCTCCTTTGCGAGACTCTTAACGAGTCACTCGTCCGCTGGATTGTGGATCTTAACTACGGCACTAACGTCGTAAGTCCTAAGATCCGCAGAGACTTCAAGCTCGATGAGAAGTCAACTCTCAATATGACCGATGTCGGGACTATGATCGAAAAGGTCGGGTTTAGACCAACTCGAGAATGGGTCCAAAACACATTTAAGGTGGAGCTTGAGGAGGAGGAAGACACAGTTGCAAAAGGACCTCTCCCAGTCATTCCAACTCCTGAGGAGAAAGCTGGGGTGGGTGAGGAACTTGGCCCACCTCCTGAACTCCCAGAGGAAACTCCAGAGGAAAAAGCACCAGCAAAGGACGGAGAGCTTAATCTTGACTTGCTAATTGATGAAATCTTAGGCGACAAGGGTGCCTAACCTCGGGTAAAACATTTCGGAGGCTGTCCTAGCTCTCAACAATGATCAGAGAAGTTAACATCTTTAAGGCTGGGACGCAAACCTCAGCTCAAGGCATCACAAGGGAGTTCACTGCAAGTGATCTCTCTCAAATCGCTCAGTCTTACGACCCCGAAGTCCACGAAGCGCCGATTCGTATTGGCCACGAGGACAATGACAAAGTCCCCTCCTGGGGCTGGGTCAAAGGCGTCAAGCTTAAAGGAGACGGGCTCTATGCTGAGATTGACTTCTCTCCGCTCGCCGAGGACTACATTAAGAACGGACTCTACAAGAAGGTCAGCGCATCATTCTACTCTCCGGAGTCGAAGATCAATCCTGAGCCTGGAAAGTGGTCCCTCCGTCATGTGGCTCTTCTCGGTGCTCAGCCTCCGGCCGTGAAAGGTCTTAAGGGCTTTGCCTACGAGGAGCACGCTGAGGGGGTGATGGACTTCGCCAGCGATCTCGCTCCAGAAGCCGTGTTTGATGATGAACTCGGTCCTACACTCAAGCGGGACATCAACCCTCTTGAAATCCTTAAAGAAAAACTCGATGAGGCTCGCGCTCAAATGAACACAGAAGAATCCGCAATGGAGCAAGAACTCGAAGCTCCAGAGCAAGTTGAAGAAGAGACCCAGGCTGCTGGTGAGTTTGCTGAGGGTATGATGATGACAAAGAAGCCCAAAAAAGCTCAGGGCGGCAAGATGGGCGAGGAGGGGGATGAGGAGGAGGATGAGGACTCCGTGATGTCCAAGGAGATGGAAGGCAAGAACCTGCCTGAAGCTCTCAAGAAGAACGCAGCTAAGAAGAAGGCTGCTAAGGAGGGCATCTCTGAGGAGGAGGCCATGGGAGAGGATTACGGCTCTAAGAAAGGGGGCATGTACGAGGAAGGCTGTGGTTCTAAGAAGAAGAAGATGAACTATGAAGAGCCCGACTCTGAGGAGCACGGTGAGGCCACTGCTGAGCACGACGGCAAGGTGAAAGGCCTTAAGGCCCCCGCTCCTAAGGGCATGTCGGGCATGGAGCCTGAGACGGTTGATGGCGAAGGCCCGGTGGCTTCCAAAGTCAAGAAGGACCCTAAGTCTGGTGCTTGCGATCCCGAGTGCGAGGATGACGACAAGAAGTACGAGGAGCCGACCTTCGAGCCCGCTAAGAAAAAGCGCGGTGCCGACGCCCTTGCTTCCTCCGACACTGGAGTGACTAAGACTGAGGATGGTCCCGGTGGTCTCGTCCGCACCAAGTCCACATCCAAAGGCGTCAACCTCGGCTATGCTGAGGAAGAGCTTGATGAGGATGATGAGCAGCACGCTGAGGACACCGACCAGTACACCAAGCGAGGTGAAGTGGGCAAGGCCGGCGCCGAAGGTGAGACTGGACGCGGCATGAAAGGTACTGCTCCTGAAACTAAGGGGTTCTCAGGTAAGGACAAAGGTACTGCTCCCGAGATCAAGGGCTTTGACGGCGAGACTGCAAAGGACGGCGAGCAAGATTCTGACCGCAAGAAGAAGGGCAAAGCTCCTGAGATCAAGGGTTTCCCTGAGAAGTGCCAGACCCTGTCTAACGGCGGCGGTTCAGGCAAGCAGGTCAAGAGCGGCAAGGTCCGCGTGATGGCCGTGAATCACTCTGAGGCAGGTCCTCTGGCTGCAATGATGGCTCGCCTTGAGGAGCTCGAAGCTGCCAACGCCAAGTTGCGTGAGCAGGCGGAGTTTGCCGAGCGCCAAACCAACCGCATGCGCCTCGAGCAGTTTGCTGAAGGCCTCTACGATTCTGGTCGCCTGACCGAGGCTGTGGTCTCTCATGAGGAGCTCGTGGACTACATGGAGGGCCTCGAGTACGGCACGCTCGAGTTTGCTGAGGGCGAGTCGGCCGCTACTCCTCTGATGCGCATCCTCGAGAACCTGCCCTGCCAGGTCTGCTTCGAGGAAGTGGCCGGAGGCGAGAGCTTCGTGAATGAGGAAGAGCTCGACCCGCATCAAAAGGCGCTCAAGCTTTCCAAGGACGAGGGCATCGAGTACGCCGAGGCTCTAAAGCAGGTTCTGTTCACGGCCGAGTAAGATGGAACTTCTGACCTTTATCGGTCAGGCGGCTAGGCGCAGGGATGACTACTTAGAGAGAGCCGAGCGCCTAGCTAATTCCACCTCCACTCTCGATAAACTCGAAGAAGAGATGGAAGGCCGTACAGACGCGCTTAGCAGAAAGCTCCGAGAAGAAAAGATCACCTTCTCCGAGTTTAAGCGGGCGGCCGCTGAGGATACTCTCGTGAGTTCTTTGGCGGCCACGATCCTTGGTTCTCAAGGACGCTCAAGATTCATTGATACCGCTTATGCGGAAGCAATGGGTCAGATGAGGTACCTTTGGGTCTTTTTTGAAGACATCCAAAAAGCTCTCTCTACGGGTAAAATTAAGTACGGATCCGAGGACTTCGACGAAGCTGAAGAGATTAAAGACAAGATCTTAAATGTCATCCCTGCTTCAGCCTTAAGTCCAGACCCCGGAAAGTCCATCCCAGCAACTTGGGGCGGAATCCTACAAAGGTTAAGGCGTTACCTTGTCACACCTGCCTATAGGTGGTACAATGCCGGGGCTCTTAGCCGCAGACAAGAATTAGGCGCAAGAGAGATGAGACGGGTAGCACGGAGAGATCGTATGTGCTGCCAAGACTGCCTTTCCTTTGACGCCATGGGATGGAGGCCCATCGGAACACTTCCCATCCCAGGAACCCGTTGTCAATGTCTCGACCGCTGCAGATGCCGCGTCGAGTATCGCTAACACGGGTAAATCATCAGAAAGACCGCTCCGCTTTTGGGGTGTTAAACTTCACTTTGTTATTGAGAAAAAATGGCTTCTCCTGTATACGGCAAGCAGTACGTCCGCTTTGCTGAAACCTTCCTTGTGGCTCAAGGCACCGCTGTGAACCAGTTCCGTGTCGTGGAACTGACCGGTACTCCGGGCTCACACCCTCCCCTTCAAGTGCAGCAGTCCAACGGCGGCGCTTCTGTGGGTGTGGCTCAGTACACCCTGAACGACAACGAGCCTTCGACCGGCCACGCCACTGACGAAGTGCGCTTGCTGACGGTAGCTACCAGCGGCCTGCTGCTGGTGGAAGCCGACGGTACTCTGGCCGCTAACGATCTGGGTACGGCTCTCGAAGTGCTGTCTGACGGCCGTGCCTCCGACGCCGGCACCGCCGGTTCCACCGCTGTAACCGTGAACGGCACGACCCCGATTATCCGCGATGTGCTGAGCATCGGTGGTCTCCAGTATGCTCTCGTGAGCTTCAGCTGATCATAATCCATAAGGCTTGGCGTCGGTTTACCGTGTAAGTCCAAGCCGTCTCACTACCTTCTGCAGAAGGAGACTTAAAGTCAATGATGAATCTTCGTGACACCTACGGTGGTGTCGATCCTATTCTGACAACTCTGGCTCAGGGCTTCATGCTGCCCGAGACCAGCATCGCCAACTTCATCGCTCCTGTGGTGGACACCCCCACCCGTGCCGGTAAGATCCTGCGCTTCGGCAAGGAAGCCTTTGCCATCCAGGACTACCGTCGGGCTTATGGTGCTAACATCCCCGCCGTTCAGAGCCGCTTTGACACCGATGCTTATGCTCTCGAGCAAGAAGTGATCGCTTGGGAACTTCCCGAGGAAGTGATCGAGAACGCCGGTGAAGGCCCCGCTCAGGTAGACCTGCGCGCCATCGAGACTCGCAACGCGATGTCCCGCCTGATGAACAGCTACGAAGTGACCGTGGCTAATGCAGTTAGCACGACCGCTAACTATGAGCCAGGCGTGATCGCCGCTGGTGGTACTCTGGGTCTGGGTTATGCCGACTGGAGCGCCTATGATGCTGACGCTACGACCGTTGGTGTGACCGCTGGTGCCGCTCACTGGGGCGCTGTTGGCAACAACCCGATCATCGACGTCCTGAACTGGAAGCGCGCCGTCTCCAACCAGATCGGCATCCGCCCCAACGGTGCTGTGATTGGTACCGCTGTGTTCGACAGCCTGCTGACCAACCCCGCGATCCTGGACCGCATTCAGTTCACCACGGCCGACTCGATCGACGTGGACGTGCTGGCCCGCTACTTCGGCCTCGAGCGCGGCATCCGCGTTGCTGAAGGCCGGCAGCTCGACACCAGCGGCACCCTGACCCCGGTGTTCCCCGAGAACGGAATGCTGCTGTTCTACAGCCCCCTGAGCGCCTCTGATTCCGTGATGCCCGCTGGTGGTGCTAACGCCGCTACCCCGGCCTTCGCCTACACCTACCAGCTGACTGGCACTCCCGCTGTCCGTCCTGAGTACTACATCCGCGAGCGCCGTGTGGTGCGCGCTGAGATCACCGTAGAGCGCGCTGTGAACATCACAGGCCTTGGCGCGACTGGTGCATTCGGTTCCGGCTTCTATATCAATAACGTATTCGCTTGATCCACCTTAGTAAACTTATTAAGGAGGATCTCCGATGCCCGTTATCACGCCAATCCCGAAGTCAGCGTTCATTGTTACCATCTCTGGGATGGAGACAATCTGGACGACATTCTCTGGGATCGTAGATACGGCCGAGAGCGGTCAATACGCCAACGGCACAGGTAACCGAATCTACAAAGTTGTAGGTCCGAGATCCTGCGATGACGTTACGATCGCTGCGCCGTACGATCCCACTCTTGCCGCCACGATCGAGTCGATCTGGCAATCATACAGCTGTGAGTTTATCACCATCACAGTGCAACCGACAACCTGCGATGGGTCAAGCTCCAACGGTTCTTCCTATACGCTTAGCGGCTGCCAACTGCAGCAGTTGACCGTAGCTGAAATGGACCGTGAGTCAGGAGACGTGGGCACGATTGAACTCGTGTTCACAGTCAATTCTTGGTCCCGCGGCTGATTCACTCAGTTCATATCTCTTGGCCCTCGCTTCGGCGGGGGCTTTTTGTTTTCAGGGTAAAACTTGCAGAGAATCTCTTCCCAGCATACATGGCTAAAACCCTCTTTGGGCCGGGAGTTATTGTCACGTCTGAGTGGCTTAACGGCGCTAGGAATATCAGTTTTGACGGATCTGACTCAGACTGGCATTATCAACCCATCAACGCTAACGACGTCCAGAGAGGCGGCCAAAGTGGCCTTGACGGTGTTTACATCACTTTGGGGACCGACCAAAACTACGGAGATAACCCGGTCACAGGAAGCAAGAGCTTCATGGGCCTGGTGCAGTTTGGCGATGAGACTAATACCAACCCGTACAACGCTCCGTTAAGCTGGAATACTAATGCGAAGTACTCCCAGGGTGGAGACTCGCAGAACTTCCTTGTGAAGTATGCTCAGCTTGATGACTCAGACGTTGTGACAAAGAAGGTCCTGTCTGATCGAATTTCAAACTTTCCCGTAGTTGACGAAGGGACCTTCTGATGCCGAACTACGCGCCGTTGCCTCTTATTGAGCTTGACCCGCGCACAGAGTCTCAGTTAGTCGCCGCAGCAGCCCAGAGAGTCTATGAGGCCTCGGGCGCGACTATCAACGACTTCTCCTCAGGGTCTCCTATTGTCGCTCTGCTCGAGGGACAGGCGTACGCGCAGGCTGAGTTCCTGCAGTTCGCTAATCAGTTCCCAGAAGCAGTTCTTGTTGAATGGATTGGCCCGTTCCTGGGAGCGCAGAGACGCACAGGATCCGGCAGTGTTGTAAGTGTAGAGTTCACGATCACCCCAAGAGATCAGGAGTTTGAGGTCTTCTCAGGATTTCAGCTCGCGACTGACTCGAACCTGACCGGCGGAGAGTCCATTCTCTTCGTAACAACTGAGCCTCTTGTGATCCCCGCCGGGGAGTCAACAGGAATAGTGCAGGCTGTCTCCCAGTTTAGGGGAGTCAATACCAACGTTGCAGCAAACACAATCACAAGCGCTGTAACGTCCCTTAGCGGCGTCATCTCAGTCATCAACCCTGAGCCGGCAACAGGCGGTCAGGACCCGGAACTTCTCTCCGAAGTCAAGGAGCGCTTCTTTACTCTCATCCGCCGCCGTAATCCTGTCTCGGCTGAAGACTGGGTTGACTTCTTCTCAGATGCGCTGGGTCCCGGTGCTGCAGTGAACGTGCTGCCTCGGCGGTCAGAGAAGGAAGCCTATCGCTACGGCGCTGACTTCATCCGCTCCAACCCGTCAGTAGCATTCTTTGTCCTCAACCCAGATGGGACTCCTCTTACGCAGGCTCAGAGAGACCTTCTTCAGAATCTCATCAGATGGTCTCTTCCTGTAGAGTTCACGGGCACTGTGTACTCGATGGAAGTCGATGATGCTGACGTTGACATCTCACTGGAGTATGATCCGAAGAAGCCGTACGCGTCTAACCTGAAGACTCTCTCAAAGAATATCAGAGATAGTCTTTTTGGGATTATGACACCGAACGCGGTTTATCCCGTGTCGTACTCACCGAACGTCTCAGACATAAGCTCCGCGCTGACATCTTCGTTCCCGACCGTCCTTGGATCAACCAACCAGTACGTTGATCCAGACATCGCGAACATCAGAGTATATCACACGCCTAAGAACATCTCCTCAGCGACATTCACACTGAATGCTCCTAAGCCGTTTAAGACCGGGGCGTCTGTCAAGGAGTATGATCTCGTTGCAGACTCAACGGGGGTTGAGACTCTTTACTACCCCGTCCTCAGAGACTTCACGCCTGTGACGGGTGATAAGACCTATCACGCAAACATTGGCGATCTAAATCTGAGTCTCATCAGAAGTCTTGAGCCCGGCGTGTACTCGGTCGGCGATGTTGTCTCAGTGATCGAGGGATCTTCTGCAACACTGCACGTAGCTCTTACAGAATTCTCCTACAATGGGACCGCTACGCCGTCAGAACTTGTCTCTCAAGGCTTCCTAAGCGCTGCGAAAGGTTACTCGGACTTCACACTCGGAGGAGAGTACACGGCGGTCAATTCAGCGGGTGAATATGACCCTCAGATCATCGCGTTCGACGCCGATGATGTCGAGTACCAAGTTTACCTCCCGCCTCTCCCGCTCGCTGTCCCTCAGACTTTCCGCCCCGGGAATCCAGTCTGGGTTGTAAAGAAGACATTCACACGTACTCAAGACACAACCAACCTGGGTGTTGCTCAGACTAACGGGTATATTGACGAAGATGCCATTGAACTAGTAGATCTAGAAGTTGGCGGTGTCTACGCAATCGGTGAGTATGTTGTGACTCCAGACCCAACAGCGGTGTTGACAACTAGCCTTGCAACCTCATGCTACTTGGACAAGTCTAAAGGAGCCGTGAGAGTTGTGTCTCGTGTTAACAGAGCTTTCACATTCCGTAAGACATCTGACCAGGACTACAAAGCAGCATACGACGCGTTAGTTGCAGACGGGTATCTTGACAACATTGAGATTGTCCCTTTCATCGACTGCGCGGGAAGAGCAAACTTCTCAAAACATCCGTTCCGTTACAAGGCACGGTTCTCTATTGGGGAGTATGTGAGGTATAGACCCGAAGGCGGGTTTGACGCCGCCGCCTTGGAAGAATGCTTCCGACAGTCAAAGACATGCCCGAACGTGACCCCGGCGTGTAAGAGACTCCTGGAGGAAAATCTTCCTCTTCCTCGCTACTTCTTTGTCACTCGAGACTTTACTCCGGCTACAACGGACCCTGCAGATCTTATTTCATCGGGCGTCGCAATTGAGGTGGAGAATAGGGTGTTCTATGCCGACTACTTGCTTAGCGTCAACAACGATCAGCCTTCATTCACATCACCTGAGATCACCAACCTTCTCATCTCTCAGCGTCAGATTGTCAGTGAGGGCGATCTCATCACTGGAAACACCGCGGAACTGAGACTCATCTCGGGTGAGACTCTCTATGTCTACTATTGGACGGGCTCTGCATGGAACCTCCAGTCTGAAGGCCTACCGACCTTCCGCGACATCTTCCGCTTTGCCCCTAAGGACAGCTCGTCATTTCGCAACGGCTCTGAGATTAGATTGTACGAAGCGACCAGACACGTGACTCCAATCGTTGAGCTGGAGATTTACTATGATGCCGGACTCTTTGTGAGATCTGAGCGTACTGAGACTGTAAAGTACTTCGATCCCATGTACAAGTATGAGGATGTGATCTATGACGTCACGACCTCATCGGCCTCCTTTTACAGAGTGGAGAAGCCTTTCACACCTGGAACTGAGGAGACCACATGGGCTGGTGTCGTCCCCAATACTCCTCGGATCCAGGAAGTCAAAGGAAACCTTCTGAAGTTAGTCGTGAAGGCGGAAGATTCAGAAAGAGTCCTCCCGCGCCTTGGAACTCAGGTCGGCGCGATCAAGTTGGGAACTGCCACGGTGCATCTGGAAGCTAAGAGCACTGGTGGTGGTACTGGGACGTTCGTGTGGGAGTCTACAGCCACCGCAAATCAGACCCCAACTCTCTCCTATTCCTCCGCTACCACAACAAGCA
>Ga0194115_10008015_pt1 | contig 10329 bp, 10 predicted proteins | sample TA2MahsurfametaG_3_FD_148656 | JGI IMG/M metagenome (GOLD analysis project Ga0194115, IMG submission 148656) | Freshwater microbial communities from Lake Tanganyika, Tanzania - TA2015002 Mahale S4 surface | ecosystem: Environmental > Aquatic > Freshwater > Lake | place: Tanzania: Lake... | reverse complement strand
ATCTTTCATATTAAAGTATTGCAATAACCCAACATGTTGTAATTTAATTTTACCACCCTCAAGGCAATTTCCGGTACCTAAGCTTAAGCCAAGAGTTTCAAAAGATTTAAGTGATCTTAGAACTGCATCAATATTACCGACAGGTTCAACAACTCCGTTTTTAAGTGAATCTGGAAGCATAGTGCAGTAGTTATCTAAAATCTTATTAATTGCAGTACTATCGCTATTTTTACCAGTGCTTTCAATTAGTTTTTTTGCAATTTCATAGTCGGTAAATCCATTGAATTTTTTACGATCGATTTCAACCTTTTGGCCTAAGAACTCTGAAGCAGCTATTTCAAATGGAATTGCTGCGTACCCGTTTGTTTTGAGTAACGTTCCATCAATATCCCAAAATAGCTTTATCTTCTTATTGGCAAACATAGTTACATTGTAACTTTAAACCAGTTCTCCGCCCTCTAGGGTATGTGGCGGCAGGCCATAATCAAAAGAGTGAATTAATTTGCCTTTCGTAGTATTGTTCAGGGAGAAGCCTAAAAGTACATATCGTTTAGTATGAGGATTGGAACCCGAGAGCGTGCCTTCAAAGATTATTGAAGTTGGTTATGGATCAATTAAAAAAGTTACTATTGGTGGGAATGGTCCTCTCGTTTTAATAGGAGGACCATGCGCTATAGAAAATCGCGATCACGCGTTAATGATGGCAGACCGAATTAATAAAATATGTAATGAATTAAATGTACGCTGGATCTATAAATCTTGTTTTGATAAGGACTGTAGGTCTTCTCCAGATAGTTTTCACGGTGTAGGAATAGATCAAGGGTTAGAAATTTTATCTGAAGTTAGAAGTGAATTTGGAATCCCAGTAACTGCAGATTTCTCTGATCCAGCTTGGGCGCAAGCTACTGGAGAGGTTTGTGATTTAGTTCAGGTCCCTGCATATTTATGTAGACAAACGTCCATACTTAGAGCTGCAGCTAAAACTGGTAGGCCTATACATCTTAAAAAGGGTCAATTTATGAGCCCTTGGAATATGAAAAATTCAGTAAAAAAAATTGAAGCAGCAGGAGGGTCACAAATCCTTCTTGCAGACAGAGGAACTTTTTTTGGTTACAACATGCTTGTAAACGACATGAGAAGCTTTTCTATAATGGCGAAAACTGGCTATCCTGTATGCTACGACATTACACATTCTATCCAAATGCCAACTTCAATGGGTGATATTTCTGGAGGTGAGCGAGAATTCATTCCTTCTTTAACAAGAGCAGCAACAGCAGCAGGAATTGATGCAATATTTGCAGAAATCCATAACGATCCACCAAATGCTTTATCAGATCCCAACACGGTTTTAAACATTGATCACCTTCGTCATGTTCTTGGCCAGGCAAAAAAAATTCACAATTTTAGGTTAGAGCTAGAACAGGAGTATGGTGTAGACAATGTCAATTAAAACTTTAGACATCATGCGGAGCTTAAGTTCGATTGCAGTTCTGCATGAAAAAGCGAGCCTAAAAAAAGCACTAGACTTAATGAACGAAAAACATATTGGAACAGCCTGTTTCATTAATGATTTAGGTGTTTTAGTTGGGGTCTTAACGGACGGAGATTTACGTCGAATTATTCTTCGAAAGCAAAGTCCTTTACCAGCCTTACTTGTGAACAATGCTCTAGACTTCGGAAGTCTAAATCCTATAGCAGTCCAAGGCACCGTTAGCGTTGAAACAGTTCGGGAACTTATGGATAGCAAATGCATTTGGGATATACCAGTAGTGGATTCCAAAAATATTCTAATAGGTTTAGTACACAGGCATAATGTTAAATAGCAATCTTAAAAAGCGGCTTCGTTCTCGCGAATTAATGTTTGGCTCATGGGTATCCTTTTCTCACCCGTCAATAACTGAAATTTTTGCTTCTCACAAATTCGATTTTCTTGTAATTGATATGGAACACGGAACTATTAATCTAGAGCAAGCTCAAAGAATCATTTCTGCTAGTCAATATTTTGGAGTACCTAGTATTCCTAGACCAGTTTCACATTCCAATGATTTCATTAAGCCTTTGCTTGATTCTGGATGTGATGGACTAATGGCACCGCTGGTAAATTCAGATATCGAGTTAAATAGTCTTATTGACCTAATCAAATTTCCTCCAAGTGGCAAGAGGAGCTACGGAGTGAATCGCGCACACGGTTACGGTAGTAATTTTGATAATTATGTTAGAAATTGGAATGAAAACTCAGTATTTATTGCGCAGATAGAATCTAAAAGTGCAGTTGAAAATATTGAATCAATCCTTAAAAACCCAGATTTAGATGCAGTAATGATTGGCCCGTACGATCTCTCTGGTTCTTTAGGCGTTCCAGGCGATAAATTCAATCCTTTAGTAAAAGAAGCTGAATTAAAGGTAATAAAAGCCTGTAAGGATTACGGAGTTTCTTGTGGTACACAATTAAGTAATTTTAACTCTCAAGATGTTGAAAAATCAATAGCGATGGGCTATACATTTATTATTGCTGCCTCAGATTTATTTGTTTTAAATGATTGGGCTAGTGAGGCATTAAATTTGATTCGAAGAATAAGAAAGCAAAATTTATAATTTTTAAATATGTAAAATATTTAAAATTATAGAAAAAATGATTTAATTAAAAAATGAATATCCTTGCTAAGTACATATCAGATCAAATTGAAAAGATTCTTGAGGATCTTGGTGGAACCAATTATTTAGTGAACCCCTTTTTCCGAATATCCAAGGCAACCCCAATACAAATGAAAAAATATCAAGCACTAAAATATAAGTTTCCCGATATAGCATCAAAAATAATCTTAATTTTATCTTTACCAACAATAATTTTAAGAATGATTTTATATTATATTCTGAGTGTTTTGTACAGTTCTCAATATGTATTATTTCGTAATAATTTCAAATCAAGCGATATATTGTTCATGTCCCATGCGACAGTATCAAATCTTAACTCAAATACCAAAGATGAATTTTTTGCATTTATGCCAAAACATTATGCAAAATCGAAATATAATGTATCAATTTTGTACACTAATCATCATAGGTTTGGTTTTTCGAATAAATCAAAAAAATTGACTTCAATTACAGATAGTGTCAAAAGAAACCTGATACCAAAATTCTTAAAACCACAAGAGTTCAAAACTTACATAAGTACAATGATTAGACTAGCGCTAGATTGTTTACTTCTAGAATTAAGGACTAAACGCAAAAATCCAATTCATTCTGCATTAATTTTTTTGGCAGTAAAGAGTTTTTTTAGCCGTCAAACTTACAATAACTATTTGATTTCACTCAGGGTACAGGACTACTTTAAAAGTGAGAATGTTAAAGCAATTTACTTAACTTTTGAGGGTCACAGTTATGAACAATACTTAATCGACTTCATCGGCAGTATAAGGGCAGATATTAACCTAGTCTTATATCAACACAGTCCTATTGTTGGTGATCATTTTGGAGTAGTAGCTTTTCTTAGGACCAATCAAAAAAACTTAAAGATTTATACTACAGGAATAACATACCGGAACTATTTTAGAAGTATTTCTAAGGTCCCAAAATATGAAGTAATCGGTTCTGCGAAATTATTTAGTGTTTTTTACAATAAGACAGATTTAAAAAAGAAAGTAGTGCTCTTAATCCCAGATGGAGGGGAATTCATGTCAACAATAAAATTTTTGAAACTTGGAAGATTTCTGTCTTCAAATAATAAAGATTTTACTTACATATTAAGAATACATCCACATTTGAAAAAATCTTTATTGATCAAGCTTTTTTTAATTCTACTAAATAATTTAGATCAAGTTGTTATTTCATCCGACACTTTGGCAACAGATTTAAAGAAATCAAAATTTGTCATATTTAGAGGAAGCTTGGTTGGCATCCAAGCACTTGACTACAGTACGATACAAGTATTTTTCGGAGATCCTAGCCAAGAAGGACTAAATGTATTGAATATTTCCCAAGCAAGGTACCTAAGTGCACATAATAATAATGAGGTTTTGCGACACGTAAACTCAGAAAAGATGCAGTATAACACACTTAGAAATCAAAAAACGCGCATTAACATGTTTGAGAAAATTGACTATAGTAAGTTACAGCATTTCTTCTAATCATTAAGTACTGTTGTGAGTTTAGTAAATCTAGATTAAATGAGTGCATTTATACATGCTAATTCTCTTTAATAAGTGTTAAACTACCGATATTAGCAAAGTCAAGAAAAATACTAATATGCGATTAAGTTTATAACTTCTTGAAACTTAGAAATATTCTAAACTTACTGATAAAATTATTTTCATGAAAGATTTTGCAATAGTAATTCCTTCTCGATTAGAGTCTACTCGACTACCAAATAAGCCATTAATTAAATTTAATGGTGTACCGATGATTATACATGTTGCCTTAACTTGTATGGAAGTGATCAATCCCTATCATGTGTTTGTCTCTTCACCAAATAGCCAAATTGTAGAACTATGTAAAAGTTATAAGATAAAAACTCACCGTTCAAGTATTGGTGCTAAATCAGGCACCGATAGGCTGGTTGAATTTATCAAAATTACGAACTTTTCTAGAATCATAAACGTTCAAGGGGATGAACTTTTATTAGAAAAAAAATGTTTAGCAGATTTTATAGCTAATACTCTTGGCAAAACTAATCCAACTATTGGAATTGCAGCGGTAGCGAATCAAGCTGAAATTCAATCTTCTTCTGTAGTTAAGATTGCTCACAGCGACGGAAAATTGATTTATGCCAGCAGATCCATTATTCCCAGTACTCAATATTCAGATTCACATGAGATATTTAAGCAAACTGGATTGTATATGTATACGCGGGAATCTTTATTGAATTTTTCTCGCTTTAACCAAGGTAATTTAGAAAAAATTGAAAAAATTGAAATACTAAGGCTCGTCGAAAATCGAATTTCAGTTGATGTTATGGAAGTGCGAAACTATCATTTTACTATTGATACAGAGACTAATGTAGCAGATGCCAAAACTTTAATTAGTAGAGGTTTTAAATTGAGCGGGCAGGCCATTGAGTAATCCGAGAATATGTACCAATTAAACTTAATTATTTGAAATCCTCTTGACAAAAATTTGAGTTTGGAATAACAAGTGTTAAAGATTTAAATTTTAGGCTATACTAGGTTTTGTTCTAAAATCTAATTAAAGATCGACTCAGTTTAAAGAAAAAGCGAGAATTGAGGTTGAGGTCAGTGAATAAGTTAGAAAAAATTGCATGGGTTACAGGTGGTTCAGGCGACATTGGTAGAGCAATTACCCATAGACTACATAAAGACAAAATAACAGTAAAGTCGTTTTCTTCAAGCTCTTTAGATATCTCTAAAGAGAACCAGATTATGGATTACATTAATCTCCAGTCCAGTAGAAATTTACCAGATATTTTGATTTGTAGTGCAGGCATTAACGAGCCACAATTAATTGCATCCCAATCTAGTTCGGATTTAATGAAAATAATAGATACTAATTTTATGGGACACGTCGCATTAATTAAGGCTGTTTTGCCACAAATGGTAGCTCGTCAATATGGGAGAATTGTCATAATTTCCAGTATATATTCCCAACGGGCTAGAAATGGCAGATCAGCTTATTCGGTTTCTAAATCCGCTTTGGATTCATTTATGCGTTCTGTAGCAACTGAATATGCTGCAAATGGGGTGCTGGCCAACTCTGTTGCTCCGGGTTTTATCAATACTAAGCTAACAAGACAAAATAATAATAAACAAACAATTGACAAAATTATTAGACAAATTCCTTCTAAGCGTCTTGGAACGCCCCAAGAAGTAAGCGAAATAGTGGCTTTCTTAGCTAGCAACAAGAACACTTATATAACAGGTCAAGTTATTAATATTGATGGGGGTTTCACAATTTTATGACATTAGATTTTTCAATTACTTCAAACCAAGGAAACTACGATGTTATTTTTTTGAAGTTAATAAGCGAAATTGAAACACAATTCCCAACAGATTCTGACATGTTTATAATTATTGACTCGTATATTACAAAAAAGTACTCAAAAGAGTTGAAATTTTTGAATCACATACCAACTTTTGAGATTGAAGCTGATGATTTAAGCAAAAATTTAGGTCAAACAGAAGCAATAATTAATTGGATGGTTGAAAATAAAGCATCTAAAAGTTCGGTAATTTTGGCAATCGGTGGAGGTTTTATTCAGGATCTTTCAACTTTTGTATCACATATATTTCATAGAGGAATAAAGTGGATATTTATACCCACAACCCTACTAAGTCAATCAGATAGTTGTATTGGTTCTAAGTGTGGGATCAACGTCATGCACTATAAAAATCAAGTTGGAGTATTCCATGCCCCCGTAGCCATATTTATCATTGAGGAATTTTTAGAAACATTGTCATCAATTGAAAAAGTCTCAGGATTAGGAGAAATATTAAAACTTTCCTTAACCGGGGAAAATCAGTTTTATTCTGACTTTAAAAATATTGTTAAAAATGGATCTAAATTGCAAAATTTTCTTCCTCTAATTAGCCAAAGTTTGAAAGCAAAAAAAGCTATAATTGAAATAGATGAGTATGAGAGCAATCTAAGGCGGGTATTAAACTATGGGCATAGTTTTGGTCATGCGTTAGAAGCTATTTCGAATTATAAAATTCCACACGGAATTGCCGTACTTTTAGGTATTGACATTATAAATTATTTAGGGACTACATGGGGAATTACTGATGTAAGTTACTATCTCGATATTCAAAAAGTCATAAAAAATATTTTAAAAATAGAATCTATAAACATTGAAATTCCAAAGTTCGAAACCATTGAACTAATAGAAGCCTTAAAAAAAGATAAAAAAATTTTAAACAATAGAATAAATTTTGCAGTACTTAAGTGTCCGGGATACATAGAAATTATCTCGAAAGAAATTGATGAGCAATTATTTGAAACAGTTGAAGAGTATTTGGAGTTAAGTGAGCTATTTTCTATTACTTGACATCGGTGGAACAGATATCAAGACATCGATTTATAGAACCTCTACTGGGAAATTAGGTCAAATTTCCAGGTCAGCGACTCCTGGATTTTTAAAAACTAGTAATCAAAAAAAAGAAATTGACCCATCCATGTACATAAACCGTATAATAAAAATCTTACAGCGACATAAAGCGGAAAGTCTAAACGAAAAATGCGATGGAATTCTAATTTCTGGTCAAATGGGAGGGTGGATTGGAACAGATAAAAAAGATAACCCACAGACAAATCTCATCAGTTGGCAGGACGCATATAGTGATAATGCACACTTCAAGGAACAATCTTTTTTTTCAAAATTTAATGAATCACTAAACCACAATTGGTTCGAACTAACCGGACGAGAGTGCAGAATTGGCTTACCAATTATTTCGTATGCCGCAAGAAGACATAATGATGATATAAAAATAGCAAGATTCCATACTTTGTTAACGTGGACAGCATCGCAATTGTCAGAGGACTATAGGTTTTCTTCACACGAAACAGACTTTGCTTCCACTGGATTGTTTAACTTAAAGAAACAATCAATTGATTTGTTTCATTTCGATCGTATACTGGAGAATGTTGAATTACCAAGAGTCACTAAAAACATCCAAGAAACAGGCTTTTCAAATTTACTTAATTGTCCGATATTTGTGGCCGTTGGAGATCAGCAAGCGTCCATTTTGGGTGCCGAATTAATTGAAAGTAGATTAGTTATAAATATTGGCACGGGTGGGCAAGTAGCTCAACTTTTGAAAGAAATTGAACCAACAAAGTTTCAACTCCGCCCATATTTTTTTGATTTATATATTGAAACAAAAACACATCTAACGGCCGGTAGGGCTATCTCAGAAATTGTTGAAAATCTTAACAACTTTTCTGATAAAAAATTAAAGATAGATGATTTTTTATCATCTACTTCACCTAAGCTACAAAATCACAGAGAGCTGGAAAGAACGCAATCTATAGTAAACCAAATGCAAACTTTAATCAATTCAGGATATGAATTAGAAGATTTAAAATCAATATTTATTTATAACATTATTGACGAATACACAAGCATAATTCGAGAATTCACAAATCATAATATTAAGACTGTAATATTTGCTGGTCGAGTAGGCAAGAATTTTGTCAAGCTTCAACAAACACTAGAAAGTGAAATGAAATTTCAAGTAAAGATAGCAAACAGTGAAGAAACAACAATTAAAGGATTGAGTAAATTAGCAGAATTACTTTATTTGAACTCTTAACTTTAAAAAGAAAAATCCTCAAACAAGGAAGATATTTTTACATAGCGTTAAACCGTAATATTAAATCCAGGGCTAACTAGTCAAGATAATTTCTTATATCTTTTCTAAAGATAAATACGTTTAATAATCTAAAATAAATTTGGATCGATAGAAAAATTCTTTTTATCATAGAATCTCCAGAATGTTCTCGAAAGACATAATCTAAGCTACGAAAAATTTGGGAATAAAGTAAGGAGTATTTAGATAATTCACTATTCGTATCAACAAAGAAGTACCTTAGAAACGAACTAATAGCAAATCTACTACTATTATTTATTTTCTCCGACAAAAAAATTTGACTTGATACCCTAAGTTCGGGCGCATAATAAAGTTTATAGGCTTTGGAAATTGTATAAGAGAAAATTACATCTTCATATGCTGAATGATCAGTTCGTAAATCATATAAACCATAATTAAAAAGCACGTCGCTTCGCCAAGCTGATATTCCGTTTAACCAAGATACTTCACAACCCTTAGATTGGTCTAGGTAGGTTTGGGCATGACCACTTGATAGTATAGTTCCTGGTGTTCTCGAGTATAACTTCATAAACGCTAAAAGTTTTCGAGTTATATTGTTGTATGAAGGGATATATTGGTTTCCAATCGCCAATCCAATCCCGACATAAGAATTATAATTGTCATTGTCAATGTATTTACTTACTAAATTTTCAATAGTATTTTTTTCTAAAACAACATCGTCATCTAAAAATAGAAGCCATTTCTCATCTTCTAGCATGCTACATATACCCAATTTTTTTTGATAAGATTGACTTGAAATATCCGAAAAAATCATTGTTATTTTCATGTTATTTTCAAATTTCTTTTTTATATGGAGTATAGAATTACCCGCATAAACTATAATTATTCTCTTTGGTAAGACGGTTGACTGATTAATCGAATCCAATAATCTACAGAGTTGAATTTCTCTATTTTTTGTAGCTATCAAAATTGTCAAATTAGTTCCTTTTGATTTCAAACTAAGCACCACTATTTAATAAGATAGTCATTATAAGACTTGGGTCATTACTCGTATCAGTATATTTAAAACCTAATTTTTCATAAAGCTTACGTGCTGCTGTATTTTCAGAGTGGACTCCCAACACTATCGTCGAAATTTTGAATTTAGAATAAATCCAATTCATAGAAGTCGTGATTACCTCGGTGGCTACTCCAATACCTCGGTATTTCTCCTTACCGATCAGTATTCCAAGAAACGCTTTTTTATTTGTAAAATCTAAATTATGGTATCGAATATTTCCTACGTGCTCTAGATTAATCTTATCGAATATCCCTAGTAGGATAGAGTTTTCATCCTCATTATTCTCATTTATATATTTTTTAAGGTCTACTAACCTGTAATTTTTTTTTGTTCCCAATATAAAGGGAAATTCATGTGGATTACTTAACCAATCAAGGTAATTTGATAAATTATTACGTACAGAAAGTGACTTAATTATGAATCTTTCCGAAGCTATCTGTATATTGTTCATTAATATTACGCAAGTATGCGTTTCAAATTTTTAATTACTTTTCTTTGGGCACGCATTGTTAGTTTTGGGTGAATAGGTATAGATAGTATTTGTGAATATAAGTCCATCGTTTGAGGTAAGTTCGTAATCTCGTAACCTAAGGCTATGTAGTATGGGTGAAGCGGAATTGGAAGGTAGTGAACCTGCGTTATAATTCCAGAAGCTCTGAGTTCAGACATTACTTGGTTTCTAGATTTGGAAAGTTTAGTGAAATCAATCTTGATTGGGTACAGGTGGTTTGCACTCAAATCTCTCTGACCACAGTTTATATTTTGGATGTGTCCGATTGTTGGCAATTTAGCGTCATAATATTTAGCTATTTTCCTTCGCCTATCCATAAACTTATCAATTCTTTTCATTTGAGATACACCTAGTACTGCTTGAATTTCAGTAATTCGATAGTGAAATCCAAGAACATCCATTTCGTAGTACCAGGCGTTTGGGGCCTTTTGTGTATTTGCCAACAAAGTATTTTTAAATTCTAGCGAATTTTTATGAAT
>Ga0194115_10008014_pt1 | contig 10329 bp, 6 predicted proteins | sample TA2MahsurfametaG_3_FD_148656 | JGI IMG/M metagenome (GOLD analysis project Ga0194115, IMG submission 148656) | Freshwater microbial communities from Lake Tanganyika, Tanzania - TA2015002 Mahale S4 surface | ecosystem: Environmental > Aquatic > Freshwater > Lake | place: Tanzania: Lake Tanganyika... | reverse complement strand
CGCTGCTGTTCACCCTCTGTTTATCATCATCGTCGTCATTATTACTACTTTTACTACACCCCATCATGTACAACCACTGCAACCTAATGGCGCGTACTTCTACTGGAGGGAAACACCAACTTAACGAAGAACATAAACGAAGAAACTTATAGCTTCTACTTGTCTACCGATAGCTTCGTTCGCGGCGTGATTGTTGAGTAGGAACGACATAGCTAGTTCCTCTTCCTAGTGTTTTCGTTGTTAAATGTATGGATTGGAATGGTCATTTTGGGCTGGTTTACAAGGATTGTTCGACTAGTATCCTGTCCGTGGCATGGTGATGAGAACGGTATGAATGCCGACCAGATTGCACAACATATATACCGTATGTATATATTAGTGATTCACAGTCACAGTCATACTTATGAGAGTCCGTTTTCGATATTCGTATGTACGAACGGAGACTAAGAAGAAAGAGGACTAAAAATGACCCAACGCTCGCGCCAAAAAAATGAGAAAGAAATCCCACCAACTTGGAAGTGACCGGTCTGTCACTGTCACTTACAGTCATTTTTGTTAGGCCTACCTATTTGTAGATAGTGGACTCCCGCAGAAATATGTACGTCCATGCTCCATTGGCTTCCGAGTTGATCGTGTTTTTTTCCCCAAAACCACACCCGTCACACACACACACACCTTCCTCCGACGCCTCTATGATCATTCGGAACTTGACAATCCAATACCGGATCAAAAAAATCTGGAAATGAAAAATCATGAGCTTCCGCCACCCAGTACGATCGTCTTTTAGATTCAGCTGCTGGATTTATCCAATCTCTTACTGTCATCTGTGGGTTTGGACATTTCTTCTTTCTCACAAGCTATGTACTTTCGCCTATGCCGTAACGACATGTAATGGCCTTTCGAATTTATGTTCTGTCAAGGTGACGGACAGTTACTTTGCAATGGTCCACAATGCCATGTCAGCTACTGAGAATGGATTTCCAATTGCGGCAAATCATATCGATGATCCCCTTATTGAATCTCTAGATGCAGGATATCGAGGATTGAATTTAGATCTTTGTAACTGTGATGGGAGTCTACAGTTTTGTCATGGTGGTGATATTGTTGGATGTGGATTGGGTCGAGTGGACCCCCTACAAACCTTTACAGACATTAATGACTGGATTACGACCAACCCGAACAATGTGATTATGATTTCTCTTCAAATCAATGAAGATGCTGGAGGAGCAATATCCCTAGACATGGTCCAGAGCCTCTTGCAACAGGTTCCGAATGGGTTTTCAGATCGCCTTTATGATCATTGGCCTATCGGCTTGGAATGGCCGACGTTGGGGGAACTCATCGAATCGAATCAACAGGTCATGTTCTTTTACTTTCAAGGCCCGGAGGGCATGGGTGATCATGTTTCTGGTCTCAATTATTGGTATGACTCGGTCATTGCTACTGACTATCAGTGGGGATCAGTCTCGGAACTCGAATCGACACTCTTGGCTAGTTGTCCGATGACTCGGGGACTCTCATCGACGCAAGACTTCGTCCACGTTGAAGCTCATGTGACGGAGGACTCCTTTTTTGGGACAGCCTTCCTACCAAGTCTTGAGGCTGCCCAAGTCATCAACACTGAGGAATGGGCTGGTCCAATCTTGGATGCATGCACTGAATTCCTTGGTCATCCAGCGAATATAATCTCGGTCGATTTTTGGTCGGAGGGAAATCTACCAGACTTGATGACACAACGCAATTCTCTCCTTGTCGGTTCAACACCAACGAATTCACCATCTTCACCGATCACTACGTCTTCCCCCTCGCCTGCTCCTTCGGTTGGATCAACCAGGATGGTGACAACCGCATCATCGCCGACACCTACCGATAGGACTCCTTCACCGACTTCGACACCGTCTCTGAGACCAATGTCATCGCCCACCTTCGAACCTTCTGTCCGTGCTACTACAGTTTCTCCGACTTCGGAACGCGACGTGACAGGTAGACCCGCCATTCCAGTCGTTTGGCGACCTGATCCCTCCGTTGACGCTGCAAATATTGATGCCGCTGAGGAGCTGAAACTTGCATCGTCTGGCAATGCAGTGGGCTTTTTCACACTCCTAACTTTTGGAGCTGCACTTATCCAGGTAGCCACGATGATATGAAATCCATCAGACGAAGAAAATCGACAGTGTCGTGCAACGATCGACCATGATGAGTTATAACAGTATATAGTGATATTATGCACGGTCATAGTACGAAACTGCATACCGTAACAGAAGTTTGATATGGCTGCTCTATCGATTAAGAATATTAGTAACAAAATTGCGTATACCTCGTAATCGACCTCGCCGTGACTGGGGAACTGCATCTGATAGTGAGGTCGTATCGTCGACTGTCGGAGGCACCACTCTCGTAGATCCAAACCTGTCCGCCTGTGCTTGTGCTGGGGGGACTCGGGATCGTTCCACCACGTTTCGCCTAGCACTGCTCCTTGATGCGTTGGCTTGGCTTTGTTGTGGTCTTGACACAGACTCACTTGCGCTTCGTTGTGCGGTCTGCATTCTTTCTGGGGTCATGGTTACTTTGTTGGGCTGCGGTCTTGATACAGTCTCGCTTGCAGTTCGTTGGGCGGTTGGCGTTCTTTCTGGGGTCATGGGTACTTTGCTGGATTGCGGTCTTGATACGGCGTCGCTTGCGGTACGTTGGGCGATCGGCGTTCTTTCTGGGGCCATGGGAACTGGAGGTGTGAGCCCAGCTCTGACACTATCTGGTCGTAGACCTCTCGATCTCTTCACAGGTGTCCGACTGACAGGTCTGGCGGACCTGGAGGTCCGCGGCTGATCAGGGGTGAGTCCACCAGAAACTTTCTTCGGAGCCGCCTTTGCAGTCGTTGAGGAGGAACCACCGCGTGCCTGGTTCGGTCCAGGGACGGCTGACCCCGAGGGCTTCTGGGTTCCTCTGGACGTACCTTGTACTTTGAGAGAAACATATAGATCACCCGACGGGCCACAGTTTGGGCCTGCATCTCCTTCTCCCGGTACACGAAGGGTATATCCGTCATCGACATTTCGCGGAACGTTAATTTCAACCATCGAGGTGGTTTGTTGCATGCCCAGTCCATTGCAAGATCTGCAAGGATTTGTAACAGTACGACCCGAACCCATGCAGTGCGGGCAAATCTCTCTCATCATGGAGCTGCTAGTCTTGTATCCGGAGCCTCCACAGTGGGCGCAAGGGCGTATCGTGCTGCTCGAATCCGCTGTACCGGTGCCTTTGCAAGTGCTGCATGATCTCATATGCTTCACTTCGATCATCTTCCTTCCCCCCGTTCTGGTAACGTTCGTATCCAGCTCGATACTGATCTGAACGTCTCGGCCAAATTTCGGGCCGCGTCCGAAGAACGCCTCACCGCTTGATACGCCGTCTCTAAATTCAAACATTTTATCTTCGAAACGGGTTCCAAAACCTCGTTGCGAATGGACAGAACCCATATCACCGTAGTACGTAGAATCATCAACAGCTTTCGCTTCAGATTGATAGCTCTTTCCACTAGGACTGGCTGCTGCTTGAGGCCTAGGGCGGAATCCAGGATCCTGGTAGCTACTCCATTCAAAATTTTCCTTTTTGGGTGTATAAGGCGCCCGTTTGTTCACCGAAAAGGGATCGACAGACGTATCGCCGGAATTAGGTGAGCTTTTACCCTGTCCTGTACCCGTTTTCCCTGTTTTGGTGCCACTTGCCCAATTGCTGCCGAAATCTGACGCGTAACCGTTAGACCTCGCGGTACTTTCACTTGCCCATGAACTAGATGAACGATTGTTAGTACTGCTGCTTGGTTTTGGCTGACGCCGTTGACTATTTTCCATGTCACTGGCTGCCGACGTCCCAATACCCTTGTTCCCAAACCTATCATACGATTGACGGAGTTTTGGGTCCCGGAGGACTTCGTATGCCCGGTTCAACATCTTAAACTGTTCGGTAGTGTCTTTATCAGGATTGGCATCTGTGTCACTCAGAAGAAAGGCCATGAGATTAATCTACTATCCAAGCTGCAGCAGCTCCACGTGAGGAAGAAGCCAAGGAACTACAACATTGATTCCGGGGCTTACCTGGATGGTAGAGTTTCGCAAGCTTTCTGTATGCTCCCTTGATTTCCGTGTCGCCAGCAGCCTTGCTTATCCCAAGAACAGAATAGAAGTCCTTTTCTGATGTACCTGAATCACCCTTATAGTGTAGGGCAGAATCACTTCGCCTTGGGTTCACGTCGCTTCGATACGGAAAGAAGGATTGGCAGCTCGTGCCGGATGATGGAAGCAGAAAAGCATCGCCGCGACAACTTCCTAATACAAGTATGGCTGTCAAACAAATCGTTTGCCTGATAAGCCCTGCCATCTCGATCTATTCAGCGGTTGTTCCTGTAGCCTTTATGAAGAAGTTGGATACCCCGTGAAAGAGAAGTTCCGATGTCGATGGCTAGTGATGTGATCCCGCTATAACCAACCTATCTTCCCTTGACTTGATCCAGGCGAAAGAATTTCAACCAGGTTTTAGGCTCATCTGCTACTGTATCTGAGTCTGAACGTCAGTTGGTATGACGGGCGCGCGCACGCATATATCGCTCGAAAGTTCGATCGGCATCCACATTCAAATTATTAGGTCATCAGCCGAGTCGGGTGGTTCCTTCCACAAATCGTAACCACTTATTCCGAGTGTGGCATTCTAACGGAATCCGCCGTCGTCATCGAAGGTGCGGAAAAATTCCGCAAAAGAGGAAAGCTACTGTGGACAGTGATGAATTGACTTGCCGTACATAGGCTGATTGTCGTTCGTTCTCGCGCTGCTCTCGCACTAAAAGGACAGCAGTCGATAAAGAAATCAAAGTGATCACGCCCATGTATCGGGCCTCCTTTCCTTTTCGCACTGCAAGAATCTAGGTTGCTCAAACTAGATCGCTTGCGCATTCATTTTGTCGTTAGGTAGCCGGCCATTGTTTCGGGCCAAAACATTTGTTGCTAGCGTTCCGTGGACGACTGACGTGAGAAATCCAAGGCGATATCGGCCCGAGACGGAACGATAGCGTATTTCGTTCCAAGTAATGTCGAATCCATGGGTTCAGCCTCCTCGACCACAAGAGCTTCTTGAAGCTAAGCTTTTCGGCCGTGCATCCTTGACTGACGACGCGACGCCGACCACCCATAGCTATGGGACCGCACGCTTACCACGTGAAGGGTATCGCACCACCTGGCAAATGGCAAAGCTGATATTGTACCTTTTATTCCCTATCATACTGGTTTCGTGGTTTCGAGTTTCGAGGAGTGCATGAGGTGCATTTTGGTGCATCGCATCGCCTAGGAACGGCGACAGTCACAGTCAACAGACAATTCTCGTTCCAAGGCTAGGACGTAACACAATTCGGAGGCTTAAGTGAGATGGATAGCCAGTCGCCAGTGACTCTATCCATAGAATGCAGGGGCTGATAAAATGACCCTCTCCTTAATCGAATAGCTCGATTTTCTCCCAAACGAAGCGACAATAGAAAGAGCTAACTTGAAACGGCAGAGAAAATTTGTGGTATTGTATCTTGGTCGGTCGGAAGACCGCCGATCTGCAGAGAACGCTGTCGGCGAACACTTGAAGTTACTTTTTCCCCCTCTCGCCGGACATAAATAAAAGACCAAACGTCGGCTCGGTGTGTTCTCTGTTATGAAAGGCCCTAGCGAACAGCCTGTCGACTCTTCTCCGTTGAGCATTAATTGACCAGCGAACTTGAATTCCCGTATCTATGGCCTCAAGAATGACCAGTCCGGAGAAAGCCTTCGTAATAAGATTTCGCGAACACTGACTGTGAACGTTGGGGTCGCCTCTTCACTTTTTCGGCCCTAGAGGAAGTACTTCAAGCCAAACAAAGCAACCTCCCCTCACCGACACAAAACCCACACAGCTCAACAAATCCACTGTCGACGCGCAAGGCACCGACAAAGGACCTTTGACAGGATGACCGACTTTGATTGCGAAGCCAGCCTAGAAAGTGATTACCACGATGATAGCATGAACGACGTTCCTATCATCATTGACCAGGATGATATCACCGTGGAATCGAACGACTTTGGGTCCATTGCTCTCTCAAGGCCTGACAGCGTGGAGAGCATGTTGTCATCAGACACGATGTCTAGGGTTGTAGACAGGATGACTTGTTTCGACAGAGTGAGTGTCGTTCAGAACCACCAGGGAAGAGAGATCACGTTGCATCTACCGGAAGAAAGGCCACAAGTACGTCGTGGAGTATCTTCGACGGGGGGACCCAACCAAATTTTATCCTCGAATCACTCCTGTAATTCCATCAAAGATTATCTCAGCCTTGATTCTATCGACGAGGACACAGATAGCTTTTCATGGTCATTCGAAGGTTCTGATTTGGGGTAAGCAAAACGTGCAGTCTTGATATCCGATGTTTTACGAAGGGATGATACCTTTGCTTCTCAGTTCTATTTACAAGGTGCTAACTCTATGCTCCATTCGACTAGTGTTCCTTTGACCAGTGGCAAGAAGTCAACCGGAAAGAGAACTGACGCTATCCGTCGTCAGTGGAATTGTGATCCCGTGACAGCACGGACTGTTGCTGGACGGAGGAAAGCCAAGATAAAGATCATAAGCGATCCTTTGTTGAATAGGTTCATCGAGAATCGACGAGCGCTAAGGGACAGTCACCGTTCTTCTTCGGTATATTCTACCGGCCGAGTCGATCAGAAGAATGCTGTATTGACACCGACTGTGATTATGAACAAGACGGACAGTCTGAATCATGTTAGTATTCAAGGAAAGCGTGTCGTCAGGACCGTGTCAAGAAATGATGATGATGATGATGATGATGGCCCATCCGTCATGACGACCGCAAAAAGTCGACGATCATTTCGTCTTCCCGAATCTAAAGATCTCTTGTTGGAAGACTTCCTCCTCTTGATGAAGAAAGACGAGAAGAGGGAAGACACTACCTCTACTACCCACTCTGTAAGTACGGTATTCCAGTCTACTGACAGCTTGCAACGAATTCATGGTAAAGGTCGGCGACTGGTGGGGACTGGAGTCCCGATCGTCGGATTTCCCAACATGAATCCCAGATTGAACAACTCCTACCGGCCGTGAAAGAAGAGAAGGAATACACGATATCTTGTGAATCCATTTTTAAGTTTTCATTTTTTCCACCTTTTGTCGAATTTTGCAAGGTTCCATTGGACATTCAAAAACAGAACTTGAACATACATAGAAAAATACATCTGTAATTTGACCTACTATCCTTATACATTCTTTTGAAGCGTAGTGTCTACCTCCAACCCAAAAAAAACCACGAAGGCAGGTCCTGTCCCTTCTCGTCTAGCCTTGATTAAGTTCTTCCAGCAGCGAGCCATTTTTTTGGTTCAAAGGCTTCTTCTGGTTTCTTCGAATCAATCTGATCATGATAGGGACCACTGGATGGGATTCCATCACATTTCGATCCAGAATTATTCGATTGTCCTGTGATTGGATCCTTATGGACAGTTAGTGTAGGATAATGAGTTTCAATGGCTGCCAATAATTGTTCCAAGACAAATCGATGCCCCTCCTGACTGAAATGTAACCCATCATAAAAGAAGATACCAAAATCATCCACTGGTGCATCCTTCATTGACGTAAATAAGTCCAAGACTGGTAATTGAAGGTTCGTTGCCACCATCTTACAGGCGTCAGCATATTGACCTGCCGATTCTAATGTCCGTTCTAAAATTCCTGTCGCCTTATTACCATACTTTTCGATTTGGAATGTAATTCGTTGTCCATGATGAACAGGTGGTGGTGTGATTAAAAGAATTTGACTTTCTGGAAATGATTCTTTTGTCTTCTTGACGAGTTCGGTAAGATTCGACATATATTCCTCGATGGGGACATGATGATGTGGATTTTCAGTAGCTAAACTAGCATCATTCGCACCAAAGAAAATAGTCGTCAATACAACTTTACCAGGTTCATTCCATATCCCAGATTGTTTCGCATAAGGTAGATACCAACGAGTATTATATCCACTCATCCCACGATTCAATACATCCGCACGACGTTGATATCGATCAGCGAATCTACCCACCCAACCATCCCATGAGATTTGTGTAAGAGAATCACCCAAAAGTAGAATCTTTGTACGTTCTAGTGATGGATTCATAGTAACTCTTCTAGTTTCTCTCTACTATGGATAATGGGAGACAAGTATTTTGTATGGTGTGTTTATGTTTTTGTACGGTATGTTACGTGCTGCATTGGCAAATGGCAGAGGATTTGAAACGGTTTGGAAACGGGAAAAAAAAGACATCCGAAGATTCCTGGTGCTGCTGCTCACGGTCGTGACTCTCTCACCAACCTATACATACCTTGTCTTATGTCTTATGTATGGATATACATATACGAAAACGATCTGCCACCAAAACCATTCATCTGCAAAATTCTTGCAGAAAATTGCTTTCGATTACATACTCCTTTCTATCAACATAGAGAAAGAAAGGAGAATCTACAACAAAACTATACAGATGCCTGTCCCGATGCAATCGTCTGATGAGGTAATCGATTCATTGATGGGAGAATTGTGGGCCCAACAGGGATATTCAGATTCTGCCGTACCTTTGACGACTCAAGACAATTTAGTTAACAAACACCAACAACGAATCAATTCATCATCTTCCTTCAAGAAGCGACAATTAAGTGAATTAAGTGGATATCCAGATAATCATCATATGGCAGGAAATCATTCTATCTGGAACCCATACGTATCAGTTCCATCGACCACTGGCGTCGAAAAGAATCGACTGTTGGGACCCTTACCGACAAATCCACAAGTTGAAATGGTCCGAAGACGTGCCTTTGAAAAGTTTAAACAAGATTGTACAGAAATCATTCAACGTGTGTTAGGATCCTATGATCTGAAGCTCCCCATACCCTCCATTCTTGAAAAGTGGCATATGGACTCGAAACTAGCCGAAACGGTACCAACAGCAACAACTCGGCAAAAGAAGCAAGGAGGAGGAGTAAGGACTACTCAAAGGTCAGACTTATATCCACCCATATCATCGACAGAGGAAATATATCGTCTTATCGTTACAGATCCGAATCATGTCACCCGGAATGATCCTATACTCCTCGGAAAGCAGGCGTCGGATCTCATTCAGGCGGTATTACAACCTGAAGTAGAGAAAGCTTGGGCGATGAAACAATCGGTCAGCCAAGACAGAGTAGTACCAGACCGAAAACCTACAGACGCAGTACTACTACAACCACCCAAGATGGGGAAGAAACTTCAACACATTAAAAAGGCTATCCATCGATGTATATGTGAGGCAGAGGAAATGTTTCATCGTCAACTTCGTCAATCGAAAGAACAACAAACACGACTCCAAAATGAGAACAAACGAGGACGACAACAAAGGAAACTTCCGAAAATTACTCGGAATGATGAAACCGATCAATATCATGTGACATATGCAGGTGTTACCCTCCGATTACATGTCGCATACTATGAAAAACTTCAACGTTTGTTTGATCGAGCCTATGATACGACGATGACTACTACTACTACGACATCGGATGGAATCAATTTCGATTCCTTTGATGAATCCTTATATGCACTTCTATGTCGATATGATATGTTACAGGGAGCAGGCCTCCAGGCGGGTGTCCCCGGTCGTGTTATGGATACATTATTACTTCACTTTGATTGTCGGATGGAATGTTTCGCATCACCATTGAATTGCCGATATGAACATTTCGCATCTGCATTTGATCTTGATCGGCAATTTGGAAGTTATGGAAGTTTCTTTGATCTTGACGATGAATTCTTCTTTACCGATGGAGGTTGTTTCGAAGCGAATCCACCCTTTTGTGAGGGTGTCATGAATGCTCTTGACGATCGGATTCGTCAACTATTGAAGAAATCACCGAAACCTCTCATGTTCATCGTCTTTGTCCCTGCATGGAAAGACTCGCATGCCTACAAGGAAGGCTTACTGAAGAATCCATTTCTAGAAAAACATGTTCTCTTACCATCCGGAAAGCATTACTACGCCGAGGGAACACAGCATCGACGGAAGGGATCCTTCCGACCAGCGTCATTCGATTCAAGTATCTTATTCTATCAGGATGATGCCGCGAAGGTGAAGTGGCCCATAGGAAGTAAGGTCATTGAAGATTTGACGTCAGCATTCTGTGACGATCCAGGGAAAATGGACAAGGTATCTTCCAATACATTTGGACAGAAGAAAACAGACCACATCAAGAACCCCGTGATGGCACCCAAAAACGAAACGACGAAGACAGAGGTGGATGATG
>Ga0194115_10008010_pt1 | contig 10331 bp, 9 predicted proteins | sample TA2MahsurfametaG_3_FD_148656 | JGI IMG/M metagenome (GOLD analysis project Ga0194115, IMG submission 148656) | Freshwater microbial communities from Lake Tanganyika, Tanzania - TA2015002 Mahale S4 surface | ecosystem: Environmental > Aquatic > Freshwater > Lake | place: Tanzania: Lake Tanganyika... | reverse complement strand
AAACCCCGCCCCCCCCCCCCCACCCCACCAAACACAAAACTCACCGTCTTCGTCGTGCAAAATAGCATGGCAATGTTTGCAGACTTCTCGTAATCGCAATAGATCAAAGGCCGCCAAATAGGGACAAAGATGAAAAAGAAAGGCCGATGACGGGATGGAAAGCAATGTAGCCGTTTGTTCAGGTGACGATGAAGCTTGAGACGGATTCATTGCGTTCCTGTGTACACAAACGTCGATTCGATGTAGCGATATGGATGGACGTAAAGTTATTGAATGAGACTTTGGTCTGGAAGGTACTACCGAACCATTCGAAACACAAAATGGTCGATAGGCTCATCTGCGCACATGACAGCACAATAGAGGAAGAACTTGTATGTATCGTCCGAAATAGCCTCTCAAAGCCTTGGCCGGTGGTAAAGAATCCCCCTTTCATTCCCGTCCGGACGTATGTTTGCTCCTTCTAAAAATACACAAGCGTGACTATTTTAAGGGGCGAAAAACGCAACGGTAGGTAGTTAGTTACGTAGTCATGATACATCCGAACCCGTGAATCCTCGTACGTCATACGAGTCGACGGATCCGAAATTTGAAGTCACAAAACGACGTTTCTCACCATCATCACAAAAAAACTGGTCTTCATCGAAAAACCATTCATTTGTAACGTGAAACAGTATACTTTTTCTTCATAGAGAAAAAACATGTGAATCGTTTTTCTTTTCGAAACGATTTGCAAACCGATGAGGGGTGAAAATCGCCGAGATTTTTGTGGCATGGATGTTTGTTGTCCACGCTTGCTGTTACACTCCTGTCAGATTTTTGGGGTGACAGCGGATTGAGATTGTCGCATTTCGTTTGCATTTCACAGTGAATTTCTACCTTTTACTTTCGATCTCAAAGAAACAAAATCATGCCTTTTCTTGGATTGAAATCTCGGCCAAAGAAAGCAGCAACAACAACAGTAGTGGTGGAGGGAAAGAAGGATGTTCCTGCCCATCCCGATGAGCTCTATGCACAGATCGATTCATTACAGGCAGAGATGTCACGATTGTACATGGAAGTTGCATCGATGAAGGCAGAAAATGGTGGACGTTCAGGGGTAGATCGTCACGATGACAAGTATGAGTCACCACCACATTCTCAGACTAGCCTCCCACGCGACATGACATCACGTCGTTCAACACCAAAGTGAGTAGACTCTCCCCCTGCTTGGTTGTAGACACATTGCTTCCTCATTTAGTCTCACCAGATGTTCTGTGCTTTTAGCTCGATGAAGGAAAAACGGACATCTCCCACAACTGAAATCCGAACGGGTAGCCGACAGAAGAATGCCATGCCCCCTCCTGTACCCGAAATCTTTATTCAAGTTGATGCACGAAAGGAACGGTCGTCGGACCCGTCCAAGTTGGTCGACAAGAAGGACTATCGAGAATCCCGCAACAATAAAGCTCGAATGCGACATGCCGATGAAGATCGAGAATTCACCTCACTCCAGATGATGGAAGAGGAGTACCCATTGATCAAACGATCTTCAGGAAAAAGCTATGGTTCAAAAACAGTCTCTACGGGGGATCTATCCCGTTCGACTGCTTCGGGAGGCTCAGGAAAGATCTCCAGTCCACCTGTACACTATCGAACCGTCAAGAGGATTGTTGAACCAACGGAAATCAGTCAACTCAAACCAGTGGCAGAAGCCGACGAACGGAATCTGGATAAAGATTCGACGCAAGCATCCTTGAAAAGCGATCTGAAGGTAGAGTATGCTTCCACGGACGATACGGAAGGACACATCGACGAATGGCGGGAGTCGACGAACAACACGACTCCGATGAATAGGGAGTGGCCTCCACCCCAAAAGGTGAAGGAGCCTCCTCCCCCGGTATCTAACATGATTCGTAGAATGGTGCAGGCTAGTGAAAAGTCGATGAAGAATAGTCACCGAGATAGACATGACCAGAAACCTTGGAGACACGAGCCTCGAACAAAGATCTTGCGATCCAAATATGCCACCACCGAACGGATCGGCATTGCCCCAAGGAGACGACCCTTTGAGGATATCATGAGTAAAATATGCAGCGAAATACAAAATGGTGTCACTCTAAAGCCGACGTACTGTCGTGATGATGACGACGACGACGACGAGGACGACTATTTTGGAAGAAGATTGAGGACTACTGCAGATCCATCCTTGACACCATTTGCGTATCCTATGTTGGTCCATACAAAAGGCTACAAATCGAGGAAAGGCTTAAACACAAACCGATATAGAGAAGACCCTCATTAGATCCTACCGACGACATTCGGAACAGGGAAGAATAATTAAGGTAGAGAGTACTTTAATATTATCGTCTCTTGAACTTTGATTTTGATTTGAATTTGTGATGAGACTTGAGTTTGCTCTTCTTCTTGCCTGCCGTCTTGGGATCATAACCACGGAAATTGTAGGACGACTTAACCTGCTGCTGTTCTTCTCCCTCCTTCATTTTCTTCTTGGGTGCGTAGGCAATCTTCTCTTCGCTGAACAACGTGCTATCACCAAGTGCATCTGATCCCGTCACGCCCTTACGTTTCTTCTTTGCTCGGGCCATGTCTTCATCGTATACACTCTTGGTAAATTTCTCCATGGATTTTTCTTCTGCCTCTCTCTTTTTGGCTCGTACCGTTTGTTTAATCGATGGTATCTTTTTCTTCGACGACGACGACTGGTCAGCACCCTCCTCACTATGATCGACCTCATTGGCCTTATCGAATATCATCTTGGCCTCACGAGCACGACGTTTCTTTCGTGACATCCGATGTGTCCCCGTACCAATCTTTTCTGCAATTAACCGTGCCTTTTCTGCAACAGCCTCCTTTGTTTTTTGTTTTTGTTGTTCAGATGCAAACCATTCACGCTTGGGTCGGTTTTTGATTTCATCAGAATGTTCAATCAGATTCTGTGCCTTATTCGCTTCCATCTCTGCTAGACGATCCATCTTTGCCACTGCCTCTGCCTGTCGGACTTCTTCGACATGTGGTTCTAATGATTCAATTTTCGTCACAAAATGTTCAACAACCGCAGAGGGGATAGATCGAGAACGGATGACAGCATTCTGAACCTTCTTATCGCTCTTGTTCTTGTCGGAAGCGTCCTTCATGATTTGTTTCATAAGGTGACGTCTTCCCTCACCGATCAATGTACAACTTCGACCACCTCGTCCGGCACGTGCCGTACGGCCAATCCGGTGAATGTAGGTTTCTACCTGATTCGGCATTTCAAAATTAATGACAGTTTCCACTCGACTGATATCAAGACCACGTGCAGCAAGATCGGTAGCTAACAAAATATCCACCTCCCCCTTCCGGAACATTTCCAGAGCTTCTAAACGCTGTGGTTGTGATAGGTTTCCATGGAGTTCAGAACATTTAATTCCGCACAAACCACAAAGGATCATCATTCGGTGAGCCTTCGCCTTGGTATCGAAGAAAACAATCGTCTGCGTAGAGAATGTCCTTGTCAATAATGCCAATAACATGGCTTCTCGATTGATACCTTCATTGCCGGAACGGATACGAATAAATTCTTGTTCTAGACGGGGAGCGACTTCCAGATCCTTACTTGATTTCCCTTCCTTCCCACTGATCCGTATTCTCACTGGACGTTTCAAACTAAGGTTAATCAAGTCATCAACTTTCGTGTTCATCGTAGCACTAAAAAGCATCGTCTGTCGTTCCACTGGACATGCCTTAATGAGCTCAGTGACTTCCTCTTGAAATCCAAGATCCAATAGTCGATCTGCTTCATCCAAGACCAAAAACTCAACATCTTCCAATGTCACACCTGTAGAATTCGTAACATGATCCAATAAACGTCCAGGCGTCGCAACGACTAATGAAGGTCTTGCACGGAGTTCTGCCATTTGAGATTTTAAATTCTTTGCACCACCGACGATGAGTGTTGATGATAATTTCGTAAATTGAGAAAGGGTTGCCATCATCCCAAGACATTGAGCGGCCAATTCCCGAGTGGGGGTCAATATTAATGCCTTGATCCGTCCAGGGGAACGATGTAATAATTTTTCAAGAATCGGAAGAAGGAAGGCTGCAGTCTTCCCTGACCCAGTGACGGCACTTGCACAGATATCTCGTCCAGCCAATGCGACAGGAATGACAGAAGATTGAATGGGAGTCGGTTTGACGAAGCCCATAGATGCAATCCCACGAAGTAATGGACGTGATAATGTTAATTGTGCAAAGACTTCAACATAGTCATTCTCTTCCTCTTCCTTACTCTCAAAAAAGTCTGCAGCCTTCTGAGCTTCCTCATCTTCATCGGATTCGTCATCATCGTCGACGCTTTCGTCATCGTCTTCTTCTTCTTCCTCTTCCTGACCCATTCGAGTTTTCAATACATCTTCTTCCATATCTCGATTGGCATCATCTACTTCGTCACCTCCTTCTTCCTCTTCACTGGAGGATGATCCATCATCATCGTCATCACTGCCGTCATCGCTTTGTTCTTCATCCTCGCTGCCCGATTGCTCATTACTCTTGTCATCGGAACCACTAGCGTTGTCGTCATCGTCATCCTCGTTCCCTTCATCGTCCTCTTCACTTTCAGATTCGGTCTTTTTTTCTTCTTCCTTGGTCGATGACTTTTTGAGACTCTTTCGTTTGGCCGAAATGATCGATGCTACATCAATCCGAGGTGGTGCTTGACTATATCCATTTCCCTTTTCCAATTTATCCAATGCTGTTTGATATGACCATCCTTCCTGTCCTGGCATCAATGCGGTTCCACCACCTCCATCTTCGCCCTAACGTGAAGAAAAGGTATTCGAAAATATCATTTTTTTGGTATCGGCGTGAGCGAAAAAACGAGTGGATGAACAATGCTACGTCCACCGAACGATTTTTTACAGTATCGTTTCTGTTGTGTGTCCACGTACCAAAATTCCACCAAAGGAAAAATCTCGATTCAATACCTCGCCTTCATCGTCGTCGTCTTCTTCCTCGTCACTGTCATCGTCGTCTCTACCGACAATCTTATTGTTGTCTTCCTCATCGGAGGATAGAGAGGGTAACAGAGTCGCCATGGTGTCCCGACGGCCAAAAATAACTCAAACAATTCACCCCAACCCCAGGAATACCTAAACTCTCTCCCCGTTCTTTCAGAGTGTGCTAGAACACAATACAGAGAGGGTCGGTGGGAAGATTTCTCGTTGGTTTTTGGTGGGATTCTTCTGTATCATCTTGTTCTCTAGAGATTTTGCGTTTTTTGGATGGTGATGCCACGATGGGTTATGAGAACTTGGACAACTTCGAACACAACGGTCCGTTCTTGTCACAAATCGTTCCCGTATGGTGCACCATATATGGGACTGTGACTGTGATCAGGAATTCGGTTTCATACATATCATATGATACATGACGGCGAGGCTGGCGTACGGCATTTGATACACACGACTTAAAAAAAGTCGAATCCAAACGATCCAATTTGTTCTGTGCATGTTTGCTGTCGCTTATGCTTTTGTTCTGACGACGAGAAGGGACCCTTTACCCATCCAGCGCCGAACGACACACCTCACAGATCCATACATCATATCAAGGACATAGTACTGTAATTTTCCACTGTCATCATGGTGAAGATAGACTCGTTACGACTAATGAAGTTGGATGTATCACCCTCCTTCGATCAAGATGATGCCTCGGCTGTCTCCACATCGACAGTGTCGAGAGAACTGGCCCAATATGCACCGACCAATGCACCCTATTCATGGTTAATTGTTAATGGTGTAATCCTTCTATGGTCGACATTACTCGTCCTTGAAATTGCCATTGATTCTGATCTACATCCACTTGAACAGACACATCTATATTTGATATGGAATTTCGGAACGACATTCTGTTGGTGTATTGAAGTCGCATTGACTGCATTGGCCAATGAACAAGAGGCGAAGACGACGAATGGTGCAACAGACCATGCATGGGCGACGGTATTAGAACTTGTTTTAGCAATTTACTGTATAATTGATTCGATCCGTCTATTCCGAAAATGGAGAAGAGCGGATGGTGATATCGTCGGAGAATTAATGGATGCGACGATTAATATGTTAGGATATGGGTATCTTGTCGTCAAGGCTCAACCCTTGAGCCTTTTCCGATCAAAAATGCGAAATCAAAAATATGAACTGATTGTATAAACAATATTGTCCTCCCCCCGGCCCCCCAAAGAAAAGAGAAGACGATCGTCATACATCACTTTCGCTTGTTCCGTTTCTTTTTCGATTCTGAACTGTTACTACTGTTGGTGGCTGTTTCGGACTTTTCCGTTGACGCCGATTGAGCCATCTGTTTCTTCGTCTGTCGAGTCGCCACAGCATTCATTGGATCGTCTGGCCAGGGATGTTTGGCATAACGACCTCTTAATTCTGCTCGGACTTGAGGATATATTTCAGACCAAAAAAATACTAAATCCATCGTCTGCGCGACGACCTTCCCAGCTGGAGATAATAAAGATAGGGATACCGATATTGGAGAGTGTGCAGGACCCACACGTGGTGATTCGGAGGTACCAAAGAATTGTTGAAGTTTGCCACTTGCAGAGGGTGGATCAGTCGAGTAGGATATCGGTATTTGGGATCCGTCCGGTGCCAGAATGCTCACTGGGAAATCCTTGTCTAACTTCCAACGTTGCTCAGGACTGAACGACTGTTCAAGGATGTGAAGCAAATCCACATTCTTCAATGATCCTGCGACGGCCAGCCAAGGTTCGACAAGTGCTTCCCATTCTCTTTCATACTCGTCACCGCTGGAATCGTACGACGTCGAGAAGACTATGGGCCACAGGTCTTCGTCATCGTCTCTCTTTACCCTTACGGCCAAACGGACGCGCTGAATAAGACTCTCTACCTTTGTTCGTTTCTCTGGTGCCAAAGTCTGCATCAGAGCGATGTAGTATCCACCAAGAGACGAAATAGTTTCCTTTAAAATACTCGTAACCTTCTCGGGTGATGGCATAGGCATAGGCGTTGAATCTAACTCGAGTGAGCCAATCATACGAACTTTGCGTGCACGGACTTCATGTCCACGACTGGGGACAGTAAACACTACCTCATGTTCGATGGACTGTTCCATCAAATCATCCTTCGATATCGCCGCGAATGCCCGAATTCGGACCTTACTATCATCCCCCGTCGAAGTTTCGGCGACTACCGCATATGGTGGATGAGAAGTATCGTCATCCCTTTCAAGTCTAGCAGATCGACCCAACGACAGTAGATACGTCGAACCTCCGTAGGAGGCGTCAGATTTCCGTTCCGCGATCAGGTCAATGAATCCAGGCAATAACGTCGGTCCAACTGCTGCCTCCACCTCCGAAAGGGATATTCGACCATCAATACAGCCTTTAGCTACCGCCTGCATATCTTCTCCAAGTCGCGCTGCAAATCGTAGAAATGAGGTTTTCATAAAGGACAATGACAACGACGACGATGACGATGATCGGGTATCAGTGGAGGATAGGCTCTTGTACAAGTCCGTGACGCGTTCCACGAGGTTAGTCTGACCTCTGGTATTCGTGGCACTACTATCATCGTCCAACAAAAACGCTACTGCGACAGCAGCGGCCAAAGCGATGGGGTCCTTTGTCTCTCGGGCCTTTTGCAATACAACTGCAATACGGGGATGGGTGGGGATAGCAGCGACTTGTTGACCCAATTCAGTAATCGAAAGTCGTCGATGACTATCAGTGTTGCGGAGATTTCGCTCGTCGGAATCACGCACTGTCAGTGCACCAAGATCGGCAAGTAATCGTGCAGAAGTCTCAAGGGCCTCCATGGGCGGTAGATCGACGAATGGAATGTCTTCTCTTATTTCTTTTAGACTGGAACAACCCCAATCTACCAGCAACAGAGTAGTCGGACAAAGATCGGTACTGAGAATTTCAGGATTAGCATCTTGGGGCATGACATCCATAAATTCAGATTGAGTGTATATTCGTAGGCACATACCCTCTTGTATCCGACCCGCTCGTCCTGCTCGTTGTATCGCGGATGCTTGAGAACATACCGTAGTGACTAAACGTGGCATATTCGTATCGATATCACATTTCGGTTCACGACGGAGTCCAGAATCTACGACGCACGTGACGCCCTCCAATGTCAACGATGCTTCTGCAATCGGTGACGATACAATCACACGTCGTCGACGACGACGATGATCGGATGAGGTTGAAGCTGACGATAGCAGGGCATAATCTTGATCTTCTTTTGAAAGAGCACCATACAGCGGTACGACTTCGATATTGCTATCCCTGGAAATCATTCCTGATAGTTGCTGAACGGTTCTCCGAATTTCTGCTGCACCTGGTAAGAAGGCTAGGACATCGCCCTTGGAGGGTGCTTTCATTATCCCCTGCAATATGGCATCAGACATTACATTGACCAATTCCTTCCGATCCTTTTGAAGAGTCCGTAACGGTACCGGTCGAGCCTGACTCCATTTCAAGTCAGTCGAATGAAATACGGTAATGGGATATTGCCTCCCATCGCTACGGACCATCTGGCATGAACCCGGTCCACCTAACACATTCATGAGTTTATCTGCTGGAGAGGAACTAGGTGCCACGACACCTTCGGGCGTTGTACTTAGAGTTGTATTTGTGATTCCTCCCAAAAGAGTCGCCGACATGACAACAATCTGTAAGTCCTTTCGCCATACTTGTTGGGTTTGTCGACATAAGGCCAATACTACATCGGAATCAACCCCTCGTTCATGAAATTCATCCATGATTATCGTATTGATACCAGTCAATTCGGGATCCATCCGTAATCGTTGAAGTAAAATTCCTGGAGTCACGACATTGATGGATGTTGTCTTCGTGCCTCGTGATTCGCCACGGATTTGATACCCCACTGTCTGTCCCACCTCATCTTCTCCTAAGAGTTGTGTCATTCGGGATGCGGCCGATCGGACAGCGACTCGTCTAGGTTGTACCATCCATATGGAGGACGACGTCCGTATCATACGACTCATAGATTCGTTGAAGGTGGGCGTCGTCGTGATAGAATCTAGAGTATCCCCTCGAAGTTTCCACCACAAAATGGCCAACGGTAAGACTGTTGTTTTCCCAGCACCAGGAGGAGCCTCCAATAGTAGATTTGATTTGCCAAAGAGGGATTTTTGAACCGTCGGCAACACGTCGAATATGGGTAGATTCAAACGATCGTCGTCGTTGTTATGGCCATCACCACTAGTTGTACCATTCCACTGGGAGGAGGAAGAGTGAAACAATGCCTCCAACCGAGAGAGGATTGTCAAGTCACTGTTCGTCGCAGACAAGGGAGACATTCTCCCGGGTGGGTGTGGTGTGATTTGTATCATTGATCCTCGTTGATGTTGTTGCCGACGTCGGACGTTTCCCCACTGTCGATCCGGAGGGACCCACGCCATAACCATCGTCATCATCGTCGTTCCCCGGATCGTCACATCGAACGAATTAAGGAAGGCTAGGCTGATGAACAACCACCACATACCCCACGACCGACGAAAGATACGATGACCTCGTGAGGATCGGTCCTGTCTTGACCACGACCGTGATCTCATCCCATGAAACCTAGGTTCTCGGATACTCATCACAAAACCAACAAAGTCTATTCAGCGTGACATCTTAGAACATATGTATGTGTTCGATATGTGTACAAGGATGGGAATGCTGAACAAACTCGCTTTCCGTGAGGATGAAGACAATTTTCGTACAATGACGTACATCCACTTCGTCGCCAGAGGCGCCATGAGAAAATCTTGCGGGTGGAGCCATCAGCCAACAAGGAATCAGACTGTTAGGAACCTCGGCATCAAAGCCGAGATTTTTGGGGGATCCCCGCATTTTCTCCCTCAATAATAACAAAGTGATATGGGGGTTCACCCCTTTTGCGCCAAGACAGGTCTTGGCCACATTTTAGATGCTCATGACAGAGAGTAAGATGCTCTGTTTCACCGCAGATGCACAACTGTTTGGATCGGTATCATCAACTTGTGGTCACCAACGATACAAGATGGTACCGAAACGTTGCGCCGGGACTATGTGCCTACGTGGTGATTGATGGGACCAATCCGGAGGGTGTAGCAGGAATGCTACTAGCCGAAGTGGAGGTTTTTTTTTGTGGTGCCTGCAAAGTCAGAAGGTATCGTTTCGTTTCGAAAGTCGCTCCAAATAGTTCCATGACAGAGCTGATGCATCAAGAAAACAATAGAACAATTTAAGATGGAGCTACGGAAAGACTCTTCCTGTGTGTAGTAAGGTAAAATTGACAAAACTAGAGAGTTAATAGAAGGCAAAAGAATGCACCTAT
>Ga0194115_10008009_pt1 | contig 10332 bp, 5 predicted proteins | sample TA2MahsurfametaG_3_FD_148656 | JGI IMG/M metagenome (GOLD analysis project Ga0194115, IMG submission 148656) | Freshwater microbial communities from Lake Tanganyika, Tanzania - TA2015002 Mahale S4 surface | ecosystem: Environmental > Aquatic > Freshwater > Lake | place: Tanzania: Lake Tanganyika... | reverse complement strand
AGAGCCTTGGCAAGAGCTTCATAATCGTGCTCTTGCCGCTACCGCTGCGGCCCACGATGCCTGCAAACGATGCAGCGGGAACGCTGAAGCTGACGTTTTTCACCACCAGGGGAGTGCCCTCGTTGAAGCGGAAATCCACTCCCTGGAAGGCCACCTCGCCGGCCACAGGCGGCAGGGGCAATTGATCGGTGGCATCGCCCTCCCCTTCGGCCTTGGCATCCACCACATCGCTGAGCCGTTCGATGGACAGGGCCACTTGCTGGAAGCTCTGCCAGGAGGTGGCCAGCCGCAGCAGGGGGCCGATCACGTAGCCAGAGATGATGCGAAAGGCGATCAATTGGCCAATGGTGAGCTCGCCTTTGATCACCAAGAAGGCCCCAACCCACAGCGTTAGCAGACCCGTGAGCTCGTTGAGGAAGTTGCCGGCTGTGCCGGCGCTTACCCCGATCAAGAGGGTGCGGAAGCTCTCGCTCATGAAGGCGGAGTAGTTGCGCTGCCAACGCCAGCGCATGTTCATCTCGGCGTTCTGGGCTTTGATGGTTTGCACGCCGTTGAGGGCTTCCACCAGCTGGCTCTGGGTAGCGGCATTCTTCTCGGCCTGCTTGCGCAGCTGGCCACGGATCAGGGGCGAGGCCACGATCGTGAGGCCGAGAAACAGGGGCACCACTCCGAGGGACACCACGGTGAGAACACCGCTGTAGAACACCATCACGCCGATGTAGATCACCGAGAACACCGAATCGAGCATCAAGGTGATGGCGGTGCCGGTGAGGAAATTGCGAATGGTGCCCAGTTCACCCAAGCGGGTGGTGAGCTCACCCACGGGGCGTTTGTCGAAATAGCGCAGGGGCAGCCGCAGGAGGTGTTGGATCACCTCGCCGCCCAAGGCGATATCGATCCGGTTGGTGGTGTCGGCAAACAGATAGGTGCGCACCGCACCCAGCAGACCCTGGAACACCGCCACCACGAGCAGCAGCATGCCCAGCACGTAGAGGGTGTCGAGGTTTTGCTGGGCGATCACCTTGTCGATGATCTGCTGAATGATGAGGGGGTTGGCCAGGCTGAGGAGCTGCAGCACCAGCGATGCCACCAGCACTTCAATCAGGCTGCGGCGGTATTTGCGCAGCTGGGGTAGAAACCAGCTGAAGCCCAGTTTCTGGCGCTGGGAATCGGGCCCTGGGCTCACCACCAGGAGCCGGATGGCGCCCTCGGAGGCTCCAAGGCTGGCGAGGGGCAAGCGAACGCGGCCGTATTCGGGCAGCACGGCCAGCACGTCGCCTTTGGCCACCTTGTAGATCACCGCCGGCTGTTCGCGCACGATGGCCAGGCAGGGCGTGGCGGCTCTGGAGAGTTGTTTGAGGGGGATGTCCACCATGGACACCCGGAAGGTCATGGTGGCGAGCAGCTCGCCGAGGCTGTGCATCGAGGCGGGCCGGTTTTGCAGCTTCTCGTTGGTGATGCGCTCCATCACATCACGGCGAAATGGCATGCCGTGGAAGGCGGCCAGCATCTCGAGGCAGGCCATCGCCTGGCCGTTGGGGCCGATGCCGGTGCGGACTGGAAGTCGCTCGAGGGCGCTGCTCAGGCCAGTGCCCTCGGGCCGGGTATCGCTCACCTGGTCGCCCATGGGTGCTGGGGCGGCCAGGTCGGCGTAGCGGTCGCTCTGCCAGGGGTTGGCGGCGGATTCCAGGCCGATTTCCGGGGGGGCTTCCAGGGGGGGGCTCAGTTCGTGCTCCCAGGCTTGGGCATCCACCCGGATCAGGCGCAGGGGCAGGCCCATGGGGATGGCGGCCAGCTGCTCCGGCTCGACCGGGCTGCCCACGCGGATGCCTGCGGCATCGGCTTCCGGCGGGAGGGAATCCCACAGCCACACGCAGGGATTGGTGGTTTCCGGCAGCTGGCGAAGGTCGCGTGCTGGGAGCACCTGGAGGTTGGGCAACAGGCGCCGCAACACCTCCCGCTCATCGGGTTCGGCGTGGGGGCGGGCCCGCAGGGCGGGCTCCAGGCAGCGGATGATTTCGGCTGGCGAGTTGTTGCGATCGAGCCAGCGGCGGAACGGCTCCGATTCCTCTTCCAGGCTGTAAAACGCTTCGGCGGGGATGCCGATCAGCTTGAGGGGCGTGGAGGCGGTGAGCCACTCACAGGGATGGCGGCACACCAGCCCCGCCCAGCCCACCAGATCACCGGGGTGGCTCAGGGCCAGGGTGACCGGCCGGCGGATGGCGGGATCGCTGTGCAGCAGTCGACCACGACCCTCCACGATGGCGTACACCTGCTCCGGCAACCGATCGAGGCGGAGCAGTTCCTGGCCGGTGGGGCAGGAGAACGGGTTGGCCTGTTGGGCAAGCTGGTTGAGGTGGTCGTCGCTGAGTTGGGCAAAGGGCGCAAATCGGGGCAGGATTCCCTGGAGCGTGTCGACGGTGCTCATGGGACAGGATCGTAATGCAGTGGATCGGGGGTATCACCGCGCAACACGGCATCACAGCGCTGCTCCAGCCAGGCACTGAGCTGCTCCTGCAGCAGGCGCTGGCGCATGGGTTCATCGAGTTTGGCGGGCGTGAGTTGCTCGAGGCGCAGCAGCACCCACCAGGGGCCGGCCGGCATGGGTTCGCGTAGATCACCTTGGCGGAGGCTGCGCAGGCGTTCGGCCAGTTCCGGTTGCAGCTGCCCGAGGGCCACGGGGCCGATCACGCCCTTGGTGGTGGCTTCCGGGCCGTCGCTGTGGCGGGACGCCGCCTCGGCAAAGGTGATCTCCCCCTCACTGAGTTGGATCCAGAGTTCGCGGGCCAGGCCATGGTCCTGCACCCGCAGCAGGGAGTACACCACCGTGTCGAGATCATTCTTGCGTTGCAGGAAGGTGTCCTCGAGGCCGGGGCCGAAGCGCTGCTGAGCGAAGCGGTTGAGGGCCTCGGGGCGGGCCAGGTGCATCTGCAGATCGTCTGGCGTCCAGCTGCGCTGCTCGAGCCAGGCGGCTTCTGCGCTTTCATCGGCCAGCTGGTGCTGCTCACGGAACAGCTGATGCAGCTCCACCAACCGCTCAGCCGGCAGGTTGACCAGGGTTGTGATCTCCTCTTCCAGGGCGCGGCGCAGCAGGGGGCGCATCGCCTCAGTGCGCCGCAGGAGCTGCTCGAGGCGTTCGCTGCCCACCTGCCAGTGTTGCCATTCCATCCTCTGCCCTTGCATCAGTGGTCGTGCTCCGGCAACTGGGCGAGATCAAGGCCCAGCACCTCCCCCAGGGCATCAACTACCTGAGCGATGGCGCTGGGCCAGTGGTTGGGTTGGGTTTGCCGAAACAATCGCATCGTGTCGTACCAGGGGCTGTCGCTCCGCTGGTGCAACCAGCGGAAATCGGCGTTGCTCGGCAGGATCAGCCAGGTGGGAATGGCCAGCGCTCCGGCTAGGTGGGCCACTGCAGTATCCACGCTGATCAAGAGGTCCAATTGGTGAACCACGTGGGCGGTGTCGCCGAAGTCGTTGAGCTTGCCTTTCCAGTCGTGCACCCCGTCGATGGGGCTGTAGGGAGCCAGTTGCAGGGCGTCGTCCCCCACCTGCAGGCTGTGCAACTCGATCAGGTCGTGCTGGAGGGCTGGCAGCAAGGCCGGCAGCAGCAGATCAAGCGGCAGGCTTTTCTGCCGGTACATGGCTTTGTTGCCCGGGTTGCTGGCCCACACCAGGCCGATGGCGATTCCCCCCGGTGGTGGCGGCACCAGCAGCCGTTCGGGTGGTGGACCCGGTGGCGTGAGGTAGGGCGTCACCATCGGGATGGTGAGCAGATCGCTGCGCAGCAGCCGCGGCAGCGACAGCAGGGCCAGGTGGGGGGCTTCTGACCACGGGGGCTCCAGCTGGGTGTCGTCGAGCACGGTGATGCCGGCCGGGCCCCACTGCTGGAAGAGGGGCACCAGGGCTGGCCGGGTGGCGAAGGCGAAGGGGATCTCCAAGGCCTGCAGGATCGGCAAATAGCGCACAAATTGGATGGCGTCGCCGATGCCCTGCTCACTCCAGATCAGGCAGCCCTGGCCGCTGGCTTTGAGCTCCTGCAGCTGCTCCAGCTGGGTGAGCCAGGGGCCGCTGGAGGGCACCACCGTGTCTTTGAACTGTTTGGTGGTGAAGCGGCTCTCGTAGAGGCGCCAGCCTTCCTGGTAGTCGCCCAGGAGCAGCAGGGTGAGGGCGTAGTTGAACAACGCATCAGGGGACCGGGGGTTGAGGCTGTGGCCGCGGCGCAGGGCCGGCAGCGCTTCTTCCGGCTTCACCTCCTCGAGCAGCGACATGCCCAGGTTGGTCCAGCTGCTGGCATGGCCGCCATCGAGCTGGATCGAGTGCAGGTAGAAGCGTTTCGAGAGTTCAAAGGCCTGGCGGGCATGGGCCACCAGGCCGAGGTTGCACCAGGCGTCGGGGTTGAAGGGGTCGAGTCGCACGCTGGTGCGCATGGCCTGGTCAGCCCCATCCAGCTGCTCGAGCTCGCGCAGGGCGATGCCGAGGTTGTGCCACACCAGGGCGCCGTTGGGCTCGAGCGCCAGGCTGGCTTGGTAGGCCGTTACCGCCTCGGCATGGCGGTTGATGTCGTTGTAGAGGTTGCCGAGGTTGTAGTGGGTGTCGGCTCGATCGGGATTGAGCCGGAGTGCTGCTTGGAAGGCGTGCTCCGCATCCCCCAGGTGCTGGGGCAGTCGCCGGGCGCACATGCCGGCAATCACCCAGGCATCGGCGTTGTTGTGGAAGTGGTGCTGGTAGCTGCAGTGCAGCTCATAGGCTTCTTGATAGCGCTCCAGCTTCCAGAGGGCCATGCAGGCGGGCAGGGCCCAGAGGGGATCGGCCTGGGCCTGCTCCAGCTGGCACTCCGCCTGTTGCAGCGCCTGGTGGGCATCCAGCTGGCCCTGGGCCAGGGCATGGAGACAGGCATCTGGGCCCAAGCAATGGCTTCCATCGGGCCCCGAGTTTAGGTTGAGGGGATGGCGGTGCAGATCGGTTGATGGAGCTGGCGGCGCTGCGGCAGCAGGCGGTGGACGCCCATCGTTGTGGCCGTTTGGTGGAGGCGGAGCAGGGTTATCGCCAGCTGCTCGCCCAACGGCCGACCGCCGATGTGGCCGCGAACCTGGGGGCCCTGATGCGCAGCCAGGGCCGCCTGCAGGAGGCGGAAGCTCACTACCGCTGGGCCCTAAAGGCGTGTCCTGGCGATCCCCAGCTGCTCCCCAACGCCTGCAATCTGTTGCGCGATCTGGGCCAGGCGGAGGCCACCGTGGCTCTGCTGCAGGCCGGTTTGGAGCAGCATCCCCAGGATTTCGGGTTGCGCCAGGGGCTGGCGTTGTCGCTGCATCGCTGCGATCGGATCGAGGAGGCGCTGGCGCTGTTGCAGCCGTTGGTGGCCGAGCAGCCCCAGCAGGCCAACCTGCGGCTGGAGCTGGGGGCCTGCCTGGCCAAGCGCGGCCACACAGAAGCCGCTCTGGCGCAATTTGAGCAGGCGCTGGCGCTGGAGCCCGGCAACGCCACGGCCCAGGCCAACCGGATCACCATGCTCACGGATCTGGGGCGGCTGGAGGAGGCCTGGCAGGCCCTGGAGCAGGCGCAGGGCCGGCGGCAGCAGCCGCGGCTGATCGCGGCGGAGGCGGCTCTGCAGCTGGCCCGCAACGACGTGGACACGGCGCTGGCGCTGCACCAGCAGCTCACCGAGCTGGAGCCCCAGGTGGCCGACCACTGGCTGAACGTGGCGGCCTGCCAAAAGCGGCTGCGCCAGATGGTGGCGCCGCTGGAAGCCCTGCAGCGGGGGCTGCGGCTGGCGCCGGAGCGGCTGGATCTGCAGCTGGCGCTGGGCAGTCAGCTGGTGGAGCATGGGCGCCACCGGGAGGGGCTGCAGCTGCTGCAGAGCAGCGTCGATCACCCCGATGCCCGCGATGTGGCCCATGGCATCTATCAATTTGCCCTGGCCGGCAGCCGGCTGCTGCCGGCGGAGCAGCTGCGGCAGCACATGGCCCGCTGGGAGCAGCAGCGGGGCCTCAAGCCTGCCGAACAGTGGAGCGACCGCATCCGCGATCCCGATCCGGAGCGGCCTCTGCGGGTGGGCTACCTCTCGCCCGACTACTGCAACCACCCGGTGGGGCGGTTTGTGGAGCCGATCTTCGCTGGCCACAACCGCCGCCAGGTGGAGGTGGTGGGCCTGAGCTGCGGCCAGCATTTCGACGAACAGCACCAGCGGCTGCGCCAGCTGTGTGACAGCTGGCACGACCTGCGCTTTGGCGATGACCTGCGGGTGGCGCGCTTTCTGGCCGACCTGCGCCTGGATGTGCTGGTGGATCTGGGCGGCCACACGGCCGATCAGCGCATCCGACTGCTCACCGCGCGGCCGGCGCCGATCCAGCTCAGCTATCTCGGCTATCCGGCCAGCACCTACCTCAACTGCATCGATGGCTGGATTGGCGATCGGGTGGTGTTTGGCCCGGCCCAGGAGCTGGAGAAGGGTCCGCGGGAGGAGCTGCTCCGGCTGGGGCGCTGCTACTTGGCCTTCCAGCCGCCGGCTAACGCGCCGCTACCGGAGCGCACGGCGCCGGATGGGCGCTTCCGCTTTGGCAGCTTCAACCACTCGCGCAAGCTGAGCGATCGCTGCCTGGATCTGTTTGCGGCGGCGCTACAGGCCGTACCCGGCAGCCTGCTGGTGCTCAAAAGCACCACGTTTGTGGAGGCGGCGGAGCGCGAGCGCATTGCTGGGCGGCTGGCGGAGCGGGGCATCGGGCCAGAGCGGCTGGAGTTGCTGGAGTGGGTGGCTGGCAACCACAACCACCTGGCGCTGTATGGGCGGCTGGATGCGGCGCTCGACACCCAGCCTTACAGCGGCACCACCACCACCTGTGAAGCGCTGTGGATGGGGGTGCCGGTGCTCACGCTGCTGGGGGCGGTGATGGTGGAGCGCCAGTCGGCGGCGGTGTTGGCGGGGGCGGGGCTGGGGGCGGCGATTGCCCGTAGCGAGGCCGAGTGGCTGCAGCGGGCCCAACTGCTGGCGGCGAAGGGGGTGCGCAGCGCCGAGGATCGGCTGGCGCTGCGCCAGCGGGTGGCAGCATCGCCCCTGGCCGACACAGCGGGGCTGGTGGCGGCGCTGGAGCAGCTCTACCGGCAGCTGTGGCAGCGGCGGCCGCTGGCTTGGAGGCTTTGAAATAACCAATTCCTACGTTTTCTCTTTATGCCGGCTGCTTGAAAATCAGCCATGACTGATCTAGTGGCCTTCCCTCAAGTCCGTAAACTGCCAGGTCTAGAAAGCTTTTGGTTGTGCCAGCTGCAATAGCCGAAATCCTATTCTTGGGGTCTTGGCTGATTTGTTTCGAAAGGCGGAAGCTGTGCTCGTTAAATTTCTCAATAATCGCCGATTGGTTTGATTGTCCGCTTCGGTGATAGTCTGTTTCGACAATGAATAGCATCTCCCTGCATGGGTTGTGTCCGATGCAATCAAATAGATCGTCGACGACTCTGAGTTCCGCGCCGTCAACGTCGATCATGATCAGCGTCCTTCCGACTACCGCCGCTATGGCATCTCTAATGCTCGTTGTAAAGTGACACTTGAAGGCTGTGTTATTGACCTCGGCCATCTTTGTTGCTGCCTCGAGAGAGTCTGGATTGATGTCGACGCCAGAGACGCTGCAAATATTGGGTAGCACTGAGAGCCCGGTTGTGTAATATCTTTCGGCGCAGCCGATGTCTAGGAAGGAGTCAGCGCCACGGGCGAGTTCGATCAGGTCGGCTTGAATTTCTTTCTCGTAGGATCCAATCAGTTTTGGTGAGAGGGTTGAGGCGTGGGCAGTGGGCAAGAGCTTCATTCCCTGGAAGGGCCCCTCGGCGACAATGCCATTGAGTGATGCATACAAATATTGCTCAAGTTCAAGGCGCCTAAAATGGGCTGCTACTCGTAGTAAGTCATAGCTTGAATATCCATTGTTAAGCATTTGCTGAAACTGGCTAATGATCTGATCTGTGTTCATGGGTAACGCTTGATGAGTCGCCAGTCTGATATCAACAACGTAGGTTGCAGGCGAACGTTCTTTGATGAAGGGATGCCGAGTTTTCTGCCGGCTTCAAACCAGCTGTTCAAAACACTGCCAGAGCTGGTGGGCCAGATCGGCGGCATCGCCGAGGGGGCTGGTTTGCAGGTGGGCACGGAGGGCCTGGCGGCCGCGGCGGATGCTGCTGAGCTGATCGGCGGCCTGGCAGGCTAGCTCTAGGTAGTGCTCCTGGCTGCTGGCCACCCATTCCGGCAGGTGGGCGCCATGCAGCACGGCGGCGGCCATGCGGCTCACGTAGTGGCTGCCGAGGAGGGTGATCACGGGTACGCCCATCCATAGGGCTTCGCAGGTGGTGGTGCAGCCGCCATTGGGGAAGGGATCGAGGGCGATGTCGACCAGGCCGTATTGGCGCAGGTGATCCTCGGGTTTGGGGCATGTGGGCAGCCAGATCACGGCCGCCGGATCCAGCCCGCAGCGGCGCATGCGTTTTTCCACAAGCGCCACCACGCCGGGGTCGTCGCTGGTGTAGGCCTTGAGGGCCAGGCGGGCGCCGGGGATGGCCTGCAGAATGCGAGCCCAGAGGCTGAGGGTGCTGGCGCTCAGCTTGCGCACATGGTTGAAGCAGCCGAAGGTGATCGGCCCGCTCGGTGCCGGGAGCACTTCCACCCGCCCATCCGGCAGATGCTGATCGGGCTGCCAGGCCAGAAAGGGCCGCGGCAGGCGCACGATACGCTCGCTGTGCCATTCCTGCATGGGGTTGGGGAACAGCACGTCATCCCCCAGCCACACATCCATGGAAGGCAGGCCGGTGGAGGCGAAATAGCCCAGGTAGTTCACCTGCAGAGGTGCTAGCCCCTGGGCGAAGAGAGCCCCATTGTTCTGGCCGGTCCAGCCACAGAGATCGACTGCCACATCGAGCTCAAGCCGGCGGATTTGTTCCAATTGTTGGTGAAGATCAAACCTTTGGAGGTGATGCAGTCGATCCCCGGCAAGTTGTTGGAGGCCTGGCATGACCTCTTTGCCCGTATTGATGAGATGGACAACTCCCGGCTGATTGAAGCCCGCTTGGAGCAGCATCTGAATAAAACGCCCGACTGGGTGATAAAAAAAATCGGGGCTGATCAGTCCGATCCGCAGCTTTGAATGGACTTGCTTTGGAGAGCATTTGTCACGACGAGGAAAGGTTATTGCATGTGCTTCAGCGCGCATCCCGTAAAGCTCACAGGCTTGAGATGCAAGCTGCATCGTCACATTCGCATGCAAGGGAGGTGAGGCCTCAAGTCGGGCCAGGAGGGCTCTGTGTAAGAAAGGAGTGAGATCTGCGCGACCTGTTTGATCATAAGCTGCCAGTAGATTGGCATCACTTTGCTTGTAGCTGTGGCAATGCTTGCCAACGCTATAAAGCAGCCGTTCTTGAAAGGCGCTGCGTCTGGCGAGTCCTGGCTGGCGATCGTTCAGTTCGATTAAGACTCGGTGGCAGGCGATCCCGGGATCACGGGGATATAGACGCCGTGCAGTGCTGAGCGCTAGGCCATTGCTTCGGCCTGTCATATGGTTAATCTCTAGCAGGGCTTTCCATGTTGCTGGGCCTGCAGAGTTATTGGCAATGAGCTTGCCAAACACGGCTAAGGCTTCATCGTTCCTTCCCAGCGCCTTCAGCCCTAAACCTTTCAATTCCAGGGCCCTAGGGCTCTGCCAATCATCAGGCCAATAAGTTAGTGTTGACTCAATTGCCGAATATCTTCCACTTGCAATATGACCTTCAAGCTCATCTAAGCTTGCCAAGACTCTTGTTGAGTCATGCATGATGATTGGCTGTTTGATTGCTTTGACTTTAGGAGTTGTGCCTGTGAGGCCGATGCGTAATCAATCTCAAAGAAAAAGGGGCTCAACTGAGCCCCTGCTATTAACATTTTGACTGCAGTGATCAGCCGAGGTTGGTGATCGTTGAGCTGCTGACGGTGATAAAAGTGAGGCCGACGGAAGTTGCCGAGTTCAAATAGGTAGCTGAATTTTGCAGGAACGTGATTGATTGGCTGCCCAGTGTCAGGGTGCCACCGCTGAAAGTGCCAGTGCTGCCGAAGGCAGAATCAATGGCAATAGCAATAGCGCCACCAGTTACAGCTCCAGTGATAGAGCTGAAGTTAACAGTATCACTTCCACTGCCAAAACCAAAGTAGTAAGTACCCATGGTATTGGTCGTGGTGTTAACGGCAGCAGTATTTGTGTACATAATACTGTCAGCACCACTGCCGCCAACCACCGTTGAATTGGCGGCCGCAATCAGCTGGATGGTGTCGTTGCCGTCGCCACTACTGATGGTGTTGCCAGTATAGAGAGCTGCGGCACCAGT
>Ga0194115_10008006_pt1 | contig 10336 bp, 7 predicted proteins | sample TA2MahsurfametaG_3_FD_148656 | JGI IMG/M metagenome (GOLD analysis project Ga0194115, IMG submission 148656) | Freshwater microbial communities from Lake Tanganyika, Tanzania - TA2015002 Mahale S4 surface | ecosystem: Environmental > Aquatic > Freshwater > Lake | place: Tanzania: Lake Tanganyika... | reverse complement strand
AGACTCTTCTGCTGTCTCAATATTCACTTCTCTCATCCCGCCTGTCGAGATGTCAAGGTGCGTCCCTTACATCAGCGTGAAGACTTCGACTAGCGGTACGTCAACGGTGCAAGACGGCAACCTTTCGGGTCTTTCTCTCGTGAGTTATCTTATAGGACGAGGAGAGCCTGCGCCCACGCTGGGTTCCAATATCGACGGGTCCCTGCTCCTTAATCCACAGTCCCAGCCCGTCCCCGCCGCGATGGACGTCTTCACTGCTCCGCAGACTCTCGTCCCGGCCGCTGGTTCTGCGGCACTGCGGGAGAGAGGAAACATACCCGCAGTTCTCGACAGGTTTCGTCCCCTCATGTCGCTGAAGGGTCTCAGCTTCAACGTTGTCCCGACAAAGGGTTTCATGTCCTACAAATCGGGGAAGGTCGAGCTCGTGCTGCATGACAGGAGCAGGCTCGGAGAGGTGGCGGCTTTCGTGAAACCTGGTCTCTACGCAGGGACCGAGATGGAGATAGAATACGGATGGAGTCACCCAGACGGCGTTAATACGCAGAGAATGAACAAATCAAATCCTGGAAGCAACCTCTACAACCCTGTCGGTGCATTCCTTGACTCCATGAGAGTAAAGGAAAAATACGGTGTGGTGAACTCGTCGTTCAACTTTGACGACGTCGGGCAAGTTAACATTTCACTAACGATAGCGATGAAGGGAGCGAGATCTCTCGATATTGCGAGCATTGCAGACTGCGCTTCAATACCGGCCGCTTTGAACATCGAGACTCTCATGGCTGAGATTTCCTCGAAGATATCTGAGATGAAGGGAGATGATTCCGAGAGCTTTGGGAAGCTCTATGATGAAACTCTCGTTAACGCAGTGGGTTCGACTTCATCGGCTCTTTCACTGGACGAGAAAGCACTCACGGACATCAGGGCAAAGATTAATGCGATAAAGGGAAGCGAGCTTTCCTCGGAAGACAAGGAGCTCGCCACTATGCTCGAAAGTCTCTTTGCGGAGGGAGGGGCCGCTGACGAGTACAAGACTGGAATTGATGAGGCAGTTCAGCTCGAGTTCGAGAATCTCGCGACGGGTGTTGAGATATTCCCGTGCTCAGACTCTCAGATAGTGGGCGACCCATCCTCAATCACTCTGCCACCGGCCATCACAAGCGAAAACGTCATCTCCAATCCCATTTCGCTTGGAAGGGTCCTGATGTCCTTTGTTGGGAAGCCGCTTGTGAGATCAGGACAGTACGATGAGGTGCAGTTCATATTCCACACGTTCAACGAGAGAGCGTCTTTCATGAGAGACCTCTCTATCGCGAAGTTCCCCATCGAAAGGGAGACACTTCAACAGGGAGTCTCCGAGATCCTGAAGAAGAACCTGAAGATGAGCTCGGCACAGTTCATCGGTTACCTCACGAGAAATTTTGTGGGAGACACCTCCGCAACAGTCTACGGATTCAGGCAGCTCTACGAGAAAGATCCGGAGACGGGTGAGTACAAGAGAAAGGAGTCATCTGCGACAGGAGACTCAGAGCAGGACGCCGCGGCGAGGGCAGAGTTCGCAGTAGAGCAGCAGGCGATAGAGGACTCAATCCTCGCTGCGGCGGGCATATTCGACGGAACTTTTCGCATCCCGAAAGTCTCGATCTATCCAGAGTGTGTGCCACACAGGTCTCAGATAGGTAAAACAATACTCAGGATGCATGTTATCGACGAGACATGTACTTCATTCGGCTCAATGTATGACCTGCTAAAGTCTGCTCGTGGCGGTAACATTACCTCATTTGGTTTCTCGAACGACCCAGAACACCCACTTCTGAAGACTGCACCCGAGCTTCAGAAGAGTGTAATTGAACAAAGACGCCAGGCTGTCATAAATGACATGGTCTCGAAAGGAGTAGTGAAAGGCCTAATAGAAGAAGTCAGCTCGGACGACACTGTCGACAACGCCGCGGTTGCCGCAGCAGATTCGCAGTATCAGATAGACGTCGGCAAGCTTCTTGAGGGCAAGAGCATCTCGAAGGTGAAGAAGTTCATCTCTGAGGGCGTGCCCACGATAAGATTCGGTTCTGCAACGGGAACTATCGTGAGCGCTGGTCTCTCTTCGCAGAGTGACCCTGCCCTTACGAATATCAACATCATCAACATGAACAAGTCCACTTCTGGGACTCCGGACCTCTCAAGAAGTCGAGGCCTCCCGCTGCAGATTGCTCCAACCGAGTGTAGTCTTGAGATGCTTGGTTGCCCACTCATGCAGTTTGGGCAGAATTTCTTCATCGATTTCGGGACGGGTACGACGGCGGACAACATCTATTTTGTCACTGGTCTTGACCACAAGATAGAAGCGGGTGCCTTCACGACTTCCGTCAAGTTGACTTTCCTCGACGCCTATGGGGTCTACCAGTCAACAAACCTCAAGGTGAAGACTGCCTCTGCGACTCTCAACACCATGCTTGCGAACGCAGGGGTGCAAACGATCGCTGCAACGAATGCAGAGACTTCATCCACGACGACAAATAACGAGACTTCCGCAAAAGCGGCGGGTACACCGGCGGACTTCATCACTGCCCTCGGACTCGATTCCCAGTCGATATACACGGAACTCACGAGCGCGCCAGCAAGCGGTGGTCCCCCACCGATCTCGAGAGGTATTGCGGTCATTGTCAACAAGGTCACGAAGACTCTCATGAAGGGAGCCTTAGTAGAAGGCAAGGACTACATCGTTGTCACGGAAGCAACGTCTTTCAGCAATATAAAGTCCTCCACCTACTCGGACCCAAACACGTTCGCGCTCATAGTCGCTCCCATCTCTGTGGGGACGGTCGGATATGTCTCCGCCACAGTCTACAACCCATCAACGCTCACTCCCGCCTCTCGAGATGAGAGAAACGCGCTTATTAACTGGCTCGGAGTCGAAGGCTCGGTCTACTCCGACATCACTATCGGCACAAATGACTGGGCGGGATTCGTCGCTTCACTGTGAACATCTGCGCAATTTTGCTAAAATAATACATGCCACCGTTCATTGTCTCCAAGGACATGCTTGGATGTGACTTCTCCCTGAGAGTTGACGGAAAGTCACTCAGGCAGGTCAAGTCTTACGGTGATGAATTTGTCACCGGAAGCAGCGTCACGGTCTCAAAAGCTCTCGACGAGATCTTGCCGGTCTTTGGACTTCAGGTGCCAGGTTTCGTACCGGGTGAGCTACGAGTGTCGTACGAATCGATACATCCTGAAGGAACTGTCAATTGGGTGAGGGCTCTCGGAAAGGAAAGGTTTGTCAAGCACCTGAAAATCTTCTCGAAAGACGTGGAAGAGTCCATCAGAAAGGCAAGTGAGTCTCCCTACCTCAACACGCTTGTCGAAAGTAGGAGGCTCCTCGAGAGGCTGGAGCCCGCCATCGTTGATCGTGAGGAGGTGGAGGCTCTCCTCGCTGAGTCTGAGAATGGGTTCCTCAGAAGCTTCCTACCCGAGGAAGGTAATGTCCTGCCCGTGGTGAAGTACTCGCATGACTCGGCCACCGGTCGCCTGAGGGTGATATCTGGACCTAAGATCCTTAATCTCTCTAAGCAACACAGGCGGGTGATGAAGTCGAGGTTCCGGAAGGGAACCGTTGCGATGATCGACTTCGTATCTCTGGAGCCGAGGACTACCCTCCTCCTCACGAGAAGCGAGACTCCGCTCGACATCTATGAGGCAATGAGGGAGGAGACCGGATCGGACCTCAGCAGAGCAAAGCTGAAAGTTGCGACTCTCGCCTCCCTCTACGGAAGCACGCACACGGACCCCGCCACGATGTCGGTGGTAAGCAAATTCTTCCGTACACAGGAGATACACGAGAGACACTTACGTGAGACGCCTATGGTAAACCATTATGGACGTCCCTTGATGCCTGAGAGTGACAGGCTGAGGCTCCCGTATTTCATCCAATCCACATCTGTGGACGTATCTCTACTCGGTTTCGGAAAGATCGTGAGGAAGTACCTCGAGATGGTTCCGCTCTTCGTACTTCACGACGCCCTTGTCGTGGACATTGAGACCGACCTCTTCAGGGAGCTTTCAAGGAGCCCGATAGAGGTCACTATTGAGCCCCTCGGTAAGTACTACCTCAGTATCAAGCGCGTGGACGAGGATACGTAAGCTCATGGACGCAGAAACTTTCATCAGGAAACAGATACTTGCTATCCTCCGAGAGGACAAGACGGGCTCAAAGGGCAAGTCGAAGGGGTCTAGCACACCAGCGCCTTCTACCGGAAAGCGGATGGGCAAGACTGCTCAGAAAGGAAAGGAGTCCGTTGCTCTAAAGAACATCTCTGCGAAAGCCGTGAACTCACCTGACGCTGTCTTCAGCGAACTCAAGATCAGCAAGTCGGCGATCACAGGCGAGACGAACCAAGAGAAAGCGAAGAAAGTTATCTCCACGGCTCTCAACCACCCAAGCATGTCTGCGGCCTTCGAGGGAGACGTGAAAGTCCTCGGCTCCGACGCGGAGGGCTGGACAGTGCTTGTGAAGGTGCTGCTTGCAAAAGTTGAGGAAGAAAGTAAGGACAGGCCCATGATTCCAACGGGGCGGGCCGCCAGATATCTCGGTGCTCTCATGACAGCCGCGAGCAAGCTGGGTGTGGTAAAGTTCAATCCAGATGATCCGCAGTCCACGAAGCACGACCCCGGCACGCAGAACGTCTACATCAATCTTCCGATGTAAATCTTTCACATGTGACTTATAGTCACATATGGAAACAAGAGATATTGAGAACCTCTGGTCCACGTACCAGAAGCTGGCGGGCCGGATCAACAGGGAAGGAATCTCTCTCATGCTTGAGGAGCTTGGAGAGAGGATCGTGATGTGCTCGGCGTCAACTGACGAACAGGGCAAGGGATGCGGACCCGGTGGTCTAATTGAAGTCACGCTTGCCGTGACTTCCAAGATGCGAACCCTTGCGAAAGCTCTGGAGCTTGACATCTCCCCGGAGTCAATAGTCATCGTTGGGCTCTTTCACGGTATCGGCTCAGTCGGAGACAGGAAGAATCACTATCTTGTTGAACAGGACTCAGACTGGCATCGAAAGAAAGGCATTCACTACAAGTACAATGAGAAACTTCCGAAGTCTCCGGTTTCACACCGCTCACTACAACTGCTGCAGGAATTCGGCGTGAAACTGACGTCAGAAGAGTGGGCGGCCATCATGCTGTCAAGCGGTCTTCACAGGGAAGAGAACAGATTTTATCTCGGCTCTGAGCCAAAACTCGCAATTCTTGTGACCCAGGCGAGGCAGTGGGTGTTTGGACGGGATAATTAAATGCGAGCCAATGAGGCTCTCTTGAACATTCACACCACAATTTCTACAATCTTTTCACGGTAACCCCGTGATGAGGCAGACAGAGGGGGCGACGCCTCTGTCTGCTAACTACCAACAAAGGAAACAACATGGCAATCGATTTTGAAGCACTAAAGAAGAAGCTTGGCCAGCTCAGTGGCCAGAACCGGAAGTCCAACATCACTTGGCGCCCTGAGGAGGGCAAGGACTACAACATCCGCATCATTGCGATGCCGAACAATGACGGGCAGCCGTTCCTCGATCGCTGGTACTACTACGGTATCGGTGGTGAAAAGGCCGGAGCAATCCTTTCTCCTCATCAGTTTGGAAAGAAGGATCCCATTCAGGACCTCATCAACAAGCTTCGTGAGGACGGTTCCGACGCGAGCCGTGAGCTCGCCAAGAAGCTCTATCCAAAGATGCGGACCTACGCGGCTGTCGTGGTCCGAGGCGAAGAAGACAAGGGTGTCCGTCTCTGGTCTTTCGGCAAGATGATTTATCAGGACCTCCTCCGTCTCATGCTTGACGAGGACTACGGTGACATCACCGATCCGGAGAACGGTCGTGATATCAAGGTCTCGGTGACAAAGACCCCGGGCAAGCAGTTTGCCGATACGAAGATCCAGCCCCGCGCAAATCCTTCGCCCCTCTCAAAGGACACTTCCCAGGCGAAGGGGTGGCTCACCACGGTTCCGAAGATTGACGAATATGAGGAACTCATGCCCCCTGAGGAGATCGAGAAGCGGGTGAATGACTGGCTCAACGGAGGTACTACCGAGCCGAAGTCCGATTCGGTCGGCTCAGTGCGGGGTAAGCCAGAGAATCTTGACGAGGATATCGCGGAGCTCCGCGGGGGAGGTGGCGGCAAGCCGAAGACTCCCACGAAGAAGTCTTTCGATGATATCGAGGACGCTTTCGCCGACCTCGACAGTTAGCAAAACTCTCGGCCCCGGTTCTTCCGGGGCCGAGCTGTCTTTTTGAACAAAGACAGCCCACTTATTACAGTCAAACGGAGGACTTAAATGGCAAAGAGAAAAGTATCAGACATCAATGAAAGCACAGGAAGCGGCAATGACGACTTTACCGCAGATCTCATCAACTCGCTCAACAGAGACCTGGGACATCGAGTCGCATACAACCTCGCTTCCGACCAGTCGCCTACTCACGTGAAGCGGTGGATCTCCACTGGCTCCCAGCTCTTCAATTACGTCGTTGCGAACAGGCCCAACGGTGGGCTTCCTGAGGGACGCATTGTGGAAATCTTTGGTCCCCCGTCTATCGGTAAGAGTCACATCGCGACTCAGATTGCTCGTTCAACCCAGAAGATGGGTGGGATTGTTGTCTACATTGACACCGAGAATGCCACGAGCCCAGAGAATCTCGAGGCCCTCGGTGTCGACATTTCGAAGCGCTTTGTGTACGCCGACACTCACTGCACCGAGGAAGTCTTTGACATTGCAGAGAAGACGATCCTGAAGGCAAAGGCGATGGCGAAGGACGTCCCAATCACCATCATCTGGGACTCTCTCGCTGCCACTTCACCGAAGGCCGAGCTCGAAGGCAACTACGACCAGAACACCATTGGTCTTCAAGCCAGAGTCCTGTCAAAGGGAATGCGTAAGATTACCGGTGTTATCGGTGATCAGAATGTTCTCTTTGTCATTCTCAATCAAATCCGAACGAAGATCGGTGTGATGTACGGTGATCCCACCACGACTCCGGGCGGGAACGCTGTCCCCTTCCACTCGTCAGTCCGGGTCAAGCTCGGCGCAGGGCAACAGATCAAGAATGCGAGCGATGAGGTCATCGGAATTCATGTCTCTGCGAAGGCGATCAAGAATAAGGTCGCAGTGCCGTTCCGGACCGCAAATTTCCGAATCATCTTCGGCAAGGGAATCGAGGAGCACGAGGAGGTGTTCGACATCTTGAAGGACCACGGGCCTGACATGGTGAAAGACCACCAGGTCGTGATTGAGGGAAGTGGTTCGTGGAAGTGTCTCCGAGTGACCAATGAAGCGAACGTGAACGTTATTGAGAAGAAGTTCTACAAGGCAGACTTTGTTGATGTAATGAACGACGCCCAGTACAAGCCCTGGATTGACGGTCTTCTCGAGAAGTCGATGGTGCGTACGAGAGTGAAGACCGAGGATGTTGAGATTGACACCGAGTCTTACGAAGACGTAAGGGCGCTCGCCGATCACATGAGTGAGTCCGGTCTCGACATATCTCCGGAGTGATAGGGTGAGCTCTCGACTTGTGATGATTGTGGACGGGATGAATCTATTCATCCGAAATTTTATCGCGTCTCCTCTCATGGCCGAGGGTCAACATGTCGGAGGAGCTGTGGGGTTCTTGCAGTCTCTCGGCTCTCTCATCACCCGACATCGTCCTACCGAGTGCGTTGTCGTCTGGGAGGGAGGCGGCTCGATTCGTCGGCGTCAGATATTTCCAGGTTACAAGGGACGACGCAAACCAGCGAAGCTCAATCGGTTCCACGATGGCGACATACCTGACACGGTTGAGAACAGGAATTGGCAGGTCTCTCTTCTCGTGGCGTGTCTCAAATGCGTGCCGGTGCGACAAACGTACATCTCGGACTGTGAAGCCGATGACATCATCGGCTACATGGCTAAGTACACTTTCAAAGCCGATCCTGTTCTCATAGTTTCGTCAGACCATGACTACCTACAACTAGTTGACGATAGGGTGAGAGTCTGGTCACCTACTTTGAAAGGACTTGTCGACACCGAGTGGGTGAAAGAAAGGTACGGTGTCCTGCCTCTCAATCTCTGCGTGGCGAGATGCTTTGCCGGAGATTCCTCTGACGCTCTGCCCGGGCTCGAAGGAGTGGGAATACGTACTCTAGTGAAGCGCTTTCCACAGCTCACCGAAGACCGGGTTGTTGAGATTGAGGAAATCATAGAAAGCGCAAAAAGTCACCCTCAGGCTTCAAAATTGAAGGTCCTGAAGTCTATAATCGATGGAGCTGAAGTAGCCAGACTCAACTGGCGGCTCATGTATCTCGATGTTTCTAACTTGAGCGGGAATCAGGTCGGGAAACTGAACTCCTCAATGGAAATTGCAAAGCCACAGGGAAAAAAGATGGAACTCATCAGGACTCTTGTGAGCCGGGGCATCAAGTCATTTGATATCGATCGCTTCTATCTTCAAACAACTGCCAACCTACAAAAGTGAGTATTGAATGAGTGAGAATGGCGAAGCCCTCTTCAAGAGCTACGGACGTTCTTTTCAGGAGAAAATCTTTCAAGGACTACTAACAGACCACAACTGGGCTTCACAAATCTCTGAAGTGATGAGGGCCGACTACTTTGACCTCCGGTACCTCGCGTACCTCACGGACAAGTACTTCAAGTACCACGGAAAATATAAGTGTTTCCCGACTCTCCAGCTGCTCATCACCATTATCAAGGACGAGCTGAAAGAGCAGTCAAACGCCGTGCTGAAGGAACAGGTCGTTGAATACCTGAGCCGTATGCGCTCCTCCCCAGACATGGGTGACATTGCTTATGTGAAAGAGAAGTCACTGGACTTCTGTCGGAAGCAGGCGATGAAAGAAGCCCTTGAAAAGTCTGTCGACCTCATCTCGAAAGACAAGTACGAAGAGGTTGTCGAGATGATGAAGAAGGCAGTCTCTGTGGGGATGACCTCCTCTGTGGGCCATGACTTCTTCGAAGACATGGAGGCTCGATTCGTGAAGATCAATCGCCTCGCTTGTCCGACCGGTATTGATGAAATTGACGAGAAGACTGTGCTCAACGGTGGTCTCGGTAAGGGTGAGCTTGGGGTCATCGTGGCGAACACGGGAGTCGGGAAGTCACACATGCTCGTCCAGCTCGGAGCCCATGCGCTTCGAGTCGGTAAGAATGTTGTCCACTACACTTTCGAGCTCACTGAGACTGCGGTCGGTATCCGCTATGACTCGAACCTGACCAACATTGCCTCCAACGAGATCCAGGATTCAAAGCAGGAAGTCATCGAGAAGTACAAGGAGATGGAGCTCGGGAAGCTCATAATCAAGGAATATCCGACCGGTGCCGCCACGGTTGGAACAATCAGGAGCCACATCGAGAAGCTCAGCCTTCGCGGTTTCGTGCCTCACGTGCTTCTCATCGACTATGCTGACATCATGCGTTCAACCCGTGAATACGATGCGCTCCGCCTTGAGCTAAAACTCATCTATGAGGAGCTTCGAAACCTCGCCATGGAGAGGGGCATCCCGATCTGGACCGCCTCTCAAGCAAATCGAGACTCATCAAATTCTGAAGTTGTCGGTCTGGAGAATATGTCCGAGTCTTACGGAAAGGCAATGGTCGCGGACGTGGTCCTCTCTCTCTCTCGCAAGCCGACAGAAAAGGCCACGGGAGCTGGTAGGCTCTTTGTCGCCAAGAATCGAGCAGGTAGAGACGGCATTCTCTTCCCAGTACACATTGACACTGCGAGGTCTAAAATCAAGGTCCTGGATGAGAGCTCACTCACTCTTCAGGAAGCAATCTCGCAGGATGACAACGACAGGAAGAAGTTGATGCGAGACAAGTGGAATCAGGTAATGGGAGCCAAGTAAATGTCAAAGACAAATGAGCAAATCAGGCAGAGACTTTCGGAGTACTTCGAAGGAGACGAACTTGCTCCCGATGTAGTGACGAAGTATCTTCTGCGCGACGCAGAAGACAACCTTGTTGAGACTGACCCAGAACAGATGCATCGTCGTCTGGCAAGGGAGTTTGCGAGGATCGAGGACAAGTACCCGAACCCGATGGGAGAGGAGGAGATCTACGACCTCCTGACGGGATTTGCCAAGGTCGTCCCACAGGGATCACCGATGTCGGGAATAGGCAACCCGTACCAGCTCCAGTCACTCTCTAACTGTTTCGTTGTGGAACAGCCTCACGATAGCTACGCAGGAATCCTCTTCACCGATCAGGAACAAGTCCAGATCATGAAGCGGCGCGGTGGTGTTGGCTTTGACGTTTCGACGATTCGTCCAAAGGGCCAACCCACCACTA
>Ga0194115_10008005_pt1 | contig 10337 bp, 6 predicted proteins | sample TA2MahsurfametaG_3_FD_148656 | JGI IMG/M metagenome (GOLD analysis project Ga0194115, IMG submission 148656) | Freshwater microbial communities from Lake Tanganyika, Tanzania - TA2015002 Mahale S4 surface | ecosystem: Environmental > Aquatic > Freshwater > Lake | place: Tanzania: Lake Tanganyika... | reverse complement strand
GTAAGATAGGTAGCGCGTATGTGAAGAAGTCTTACAGGAGAGTAGATATCACTGTCAATGACCCTCTTCTTGTCGTGTCTTGGTCTATCTCAGGCATAGCGAGTTATCTTGCGGAGCGGTAATCTGCTGTCAACGCTTTCTTTCGTTCGAATTAATCACATTCATGTCCCGAATGCAATTCCCCGATACGTAGTATTTCTCCTATCTACAATATATACCTATGCCTACTGGACGGGATTCAGCCGGACGATTTGCATCGACACGATGGACACAATCCATAGTCGAGAGAGAGGGGACGATGACGTTGTTGCAACACTTCTTCCACCGTTTGCAACCAAAAAAACACGATCCTTTGCATGTCTTTGAACATACGTCTATCTATCTATCTCTTTTGATGACTCATCATCATCAATAACAATAACAACAAAAAATACGATGATGAATCTTTCCCGGAATGGCCTGGTAGCCTTGCTGTGTTGTTTCGTTTGGCATTCGAGTGTCACCCAATCCTTCTTCGTCCTTCCCACAACGGAAGGATTCATTTCTATGGGGAGGAGGAAGGTAGTGATACATCCAACCTCTCCGTTCCAACTGTATAGCAGCAGTAATAACAACAACAAGAATTGGTTTGGTGACTTATGGGAAGAAATTATTGAATTCAGTACGTACGGACCGAGTGAACGTCGTATCATTAAGGGTCGTCGAGCTGCAGCAGCTGCTGCTGCAGAGGCGGCGGCGGCGGTGACTGCCAAAGGTGGAAAAAAGGATTCAATGAGCTCTAGTACCAGTAGAGCATTCCAGTCGAGAATACCATCCTCCGATTCAGATGATGATACGATGGTGGTTATGGCACCACAGTTATCTATGAAAGCCTTTCAAAGTGCCAAGGCAGCTGTTCAAGAAAGAAAGAAGAATCAAAAGGAGGAGGAGTCGACGGAAACTCAACGACGACAACAAGAAGAAGGAGGAAAAGGAGGTACCCAATGGGATGGATACAAGTTGCGAGATTTGATTGTTTCTCGATGGGGTGTACCATTGGATGTCAATTTTCAAAGAGGAAATTCAGGGAATTCGGTCTACGTGACGATTTTACCTGTAGTCGGATATGAAGACGAAGAAGACGATACTGGTCGTAGAAGGAGGAGGACCAGTAAACAAGCTCGTCATGGGAATGAATTAGAATATCTTCAACATCTTCAAGCGATTATTGAAATTTTGGATCGATATGATAATTTAATTCCATGGATACAATTTTTGGAAATTACAAGTAAGGTACCAAAACCTGGAAAGGAATCTATCCCCTTTCGTCTTACCTTAAGTCCTACAGACGAAAAGAAAATCTTGGGCGGAAAAAGGACATGAATACAATAGTCCTGTGATGAAGAAAAAAAGAAAACAGAGTATCCTTCCTCCAAAGAGGACTACGACCTTTTTTGAAAATCAAACTCTTTTGGTTGTTACATGTAATCCTTTTTTTTCGAGAATCTCGGCATCCAGAATGTCGTAAACTACAAAGCTCAAAGAATCTTAGCTCCTGGATCTGCGGTACTGTTTAACCACCGAGAGGCGAGACTCATCGACTATTAAAACAAGCAGCTGGGTGAGGGGTAGAAATCCCAAACAAAACGATCACCTTTATACTGCAAACCATCGATGAGGACGTCGATAGGTAGCCTCAAGTGGTCGAGGTCGCATAGAAGTATCTCCACGCTATCGAATCTGTACAGGAATCGTCAATGATGAATCAACGACTGCAGAACTATCCGAACCTGTCATCGTCGATGCGGTACTGATATCAGACGGTTTACATCGTTGGTTCGACCTCTGTTCACGAGTAGGTATCCAAGAACCCTCCCTGGGCTTTCGTATGACAGAGGAGGAAGAATAATCCTCTCTTGGTCGACCAAACAAGCCTCGCAGTTTGTTTCCACGCTTGACTTTTCTGGACGGGTCCGGAATGACAGGTGATGATTCTACAACAACAACCGCCTTCTGCATCATGAGCCAAGGATGGTCCAATGCTTCATCAATCGTTAAACGAACTTGAGGATCTGGGTGAAGGAGAGAAGAAATAAATTGTTTGGCTGTTCGAGATACACTGTGCCATTCCGAGCCAGTGAATTGGAATTTCCCCAAGGCAATCTTGTTCTTCAGGGCCCGTCTTGAGACATCTTCAAAGGGTAATCGGCCACACAAAAGCTGATAGACAATCACTCCAACGCTCCAAAGATCGGCAGCCAACTCATATGACTTGTCTTTCTTCAAAAGTTCTGGAGCAGTATAGAAAAGGGCACCATGATCGAGAGCACTTCTTACCATACTATATTCAGATTTTGGATTGCCTGCCGATGATGCACTCACGGAACGTAGGTCTAAGGCACATCCAAAGTCACAAACAACGACCTCATCCAGTCCGGTAGATCTCAACAGAATATTCCCGGGTGACAAATTAAAATGTCCGTGCGATACTCGGTGCATCTCGCCCATGGCAGATAACAGTGATCGAACCATTCCCTTGACACGAAGCTCATCGAAATGATGTTGCTCGTAGAGTGCAGTCGATAAGTTACCACCCGGTACATATTCCATCGCCACGTAACATTTGTTCCTGTCTTCAGAAACATGGACAAGACGGGGCACTTGACGACACTGTAACCTCTGCAACGATGTCAATACTGCCATTTCTCGTCTGGTGGCAAGGCCATCTGCTCGACTTGAGAACCGTCTTTTATCTGTCATCTTGACACAGTATCGATCACCTGTCTCACGATGAACACATTCCCAGATAGTTGATACATTTCTTGAGCAAACCTGAATGTGCAACGAGGTGAGTTGGATGCCTCTTGCTGATCGACTTCGAATGTCAAGAAATGTTTCGCGAGGAATCAGTTGGTACACACACACACGTACCTGTCGCGTCAAGACGAATGAATCATCAAAGGATCGTGCTACCATATCCGAGAAGAGTTGATCATGAACAAAGTACGTCACCTGTCGTGATCCACTTTGTCCAGTTCGAATCGAGGTACTACCACTACCTTTTGGTATCCCGGATCGAGCAGGCGCGGAGGACTGCATCTCCAATGCTGCGGTGGGGCTCTGACGTACTATACCTTCGCGTGACAAGGTTCCAGACGGGATGGTACAAAGACGACCCTTTGGCAAGCCAAAGCTACTACCACTTTCAATATCAGTCACCACGGGGTAGAGCTCATTGGGTAATATTGTTGTGGTTAGTCGAGTTGATAGCATCGTGAATCTTTGTTGTTTGACCAAGAATACAAAGAGTGTCGCGTTATGGAAGGAACCGGAAGGAAGAGATGCGAGGACGGGATCCACGTTGTCATAAGGGATAGTGAATGGGGTGAAGTGAATGGACAAATTGATCCCTTTCTGTTGAGGGTAGCAGCGTGGAGTTGCATGATGAAGGGATGAGTAAGATTCCCGCGCCGGACGGTGTTTGACACTTTTGGCCGTTGTGACGGATGGTGACAGAAAATTCTTTTTCTGGACGACGGCAGACCCGGAAACCGCGCGCGGCTGCACGTGGAAGGATCGGAGTTTGTAGAATAGGAACGCTCCTTTTTCCAATACAGTACCAGGCTTGACCAACTGAGTCTCGCATAGAGAAAAGTCGTGGCCCATGTACCGATAGGCGGAATGTCATAGTCGTAGGCTGTTCGATAATGGATAAGAGAAATCCGACCGCAACTCAAGGTGAGAAGAATGTTCGGCAGCCGCTTTCAAACGTGCTCGGTCGACTTTTGACGTAGGTAGGAGATATATTTCCGTAAAGATGTGTCCCGGTAGTACCTATGATAGTCTTTCTCATCTAGAGTACCGGTAGAGGTCTTCTCTGGCGGAACTAAGGTATTGAAGCTAGTGTCCAATTGAAAATCGGACAAAGAAGGAAATGGACCTCCGTGGTGTGGCAGTTGGCTGCATCCTAAACGTAGCTGGAATAGTAAACGTAGCTGGAATATACGATTAAAGACTCCAAGTGAATGGATTCAGATTCGCGCATGTACGCCATGACGCAAAGAGAAGTTACGAATCATGCATCCCCATAATACTACGATATTTGCGTTCGATACTGGTGCCATCGTTCCAAGGGATTTCTAGTTACGTCAACAAATGGCCCTGGCCCTATTGTACAGTGCTTCGATCGTGAAATTTTCACCATATGACGACCATCCACCTACGATATGAAGCAGCAACACCAAAGAGATTTCTGGGACTCCACTTGGGTCACGTTTTTCTTCATCGATGCCCTGGGATCATCGATGTCAGTAGAAACACCGGAATGATCCTCATCAGTTCTTTCAGTGGTTTCATGGTCCAATAGGGCATTCCCTTTGCCTCCATTCTTTTTCGGTCCTACTTTCTTCGAGATATTTCGTGTATGTGCCGTTGCTTCTTCTGCCATTTTGTGAAGGTCTCTGACACCGACATGTGCGGGGTACCATTCGTCCTTGAGGGGAACGAATTCATAATTACCATCAGAGATGTCGTCATGGACTACCTCGTCCATATCGACTAGCGTCGAGGTCGAACAGGGAACTTCATCTTCAGAATCGACAGTTTGCTTCCCAAACGAATCACCAGCGTCGTGATCCGGAATCGGGTGGTCTACCCATGGTGAGGGACTTTTGATTTTGTCATCATCCAATAGATCGTCGCGAGGTTCACTTGGCCGAGTTTGCTTGCCTTCCTTTCGAGTCTTTGATTCGTCGCTATTCTTGGAAAGTACCACCTGTACATGGGCTCTGTCCGTTGAATTTGCTGCTTCCGTATCTACTGAAAGATCTTCTTCCTTTGTAGTCGACGTCGATTCGATATCTTCATCATTGGCTGTATCTAGATTGTTCCAATCAAAGGATCGTGGTCCGTCTTTCTTCGATGTCGACATTGGTTCATCATCATCGGCCTCATCTAGATCGGAATCTTCTGATAGTAGAGATTCCTCATGATCAATTTTAAATTCTTGTTGAAAATGGGACATATGTGTCGCTGTTGAAACAGACGAATTGGAAGGAGAAGGAATTTCGACATCAGGAGGAGATGATGATTTTGACGACGACGACGTATCGACTACCAAACGGCAATCCAAACCAGTCGGATGGGAACTGGAATTATTCGGAGACGTCGACAAATGTTGTTCCACAATTTTCCGTGCTGTGAGGGGACTGGTCTTTTCTTTCGCCTTGCGAGTAGGTGTCTTTATGCGACCCTGTGTCTCCACAGCGTTGCCTTTTGATTTCAACTTGGACACATGATTGGTCGTGTTTGGGCCATTCCGTTTCTCCCTTGGAAACTCCCTCGTAGATTTCTTTTGCAATGTCTTCTTTTCAGGAGGTTTTGTCTTTGAATCCAAAAGAGGCTGTTGTAGCGTAGCCACTGTGGTTTTGGATGGAGCCTTCTTGGTGGCAACCCCATTCAATCGATCCATAGAAGTTGGTTTGGAACTTTTCGTTTCTGCTGGACTAGTTTCAACTGCCGCTTTTCCTTCCATAGTCTCAACAGTGACCGAATCTGCCTTTGGTACAGTCGATCGGTTGGGACTCGTCTTCTTGATGGGGGTGGTGGTAGGTGACGACGAAGTAGATGACGGACTCTTTCGAGGTGTGTGAATCTTTGGTTGAAGGAGACGTGAGGGATGTTGTTCTGCCAACGTTTTCGAATCGGACCGATTCGGAGAGGTAGGTGTCGAAGAACCCCTCTTCTTTATCTGCATCTGCTTGGTTCTGACTTGCATTGATTCTTTCACTTCGAAACCACTATCATTTCCATGATGAGGAGGAGAACGAGGAGAGACTGTTGTTGTATCTGCATCATGATTCCTTGGAGACTTTCGGTCGTTCATTTTTCTGTCGTTCGACTACCAACCAGCACTCTCTCTCTATATCAATGGCAGGTCTCGTCTCGAGATTTTTTTGTAAGTGTGACGAAGTAGAAGGATGGATGATGATATATGAGTGGGTAGTTCATGAATTGCCACGATGGGAATCGGTCACGGTGTCGAAAAAATTCCTTCGAGGGGGTGCACCAACCAACGGATGTACTACGAGCACCTTCTTGGAGAATATGGAGTGTCACACGACGCCAATCCTGTATCTGTGGTCGCACATGGTTTGTGAACGCGAGATTCGGGTGTTCGACCCGACCGAGTCCTCGCCCTATTTGACACATTCGATTGAAAGTGATCTAGGAAATCGGAAATGCTATCATATACGATGCTGGACCCCTGGCAACGAAATCATTACAACTCTTAAGTTAGATACAACGCTCGAAGATACCACCATACAACCATGAGACTTGACCCGCCACGTTTTGGTCAATGTCTATGGCGTCACTCACTCAATCGCAGTCAACGGAAAAGTACTCCTGTCGCACCACCCAGGTCGATAAACTTTCCAGTGAGTGGTCATCGTCGCAATCAGGCCATTATCACACCACATTCTATAATATACATAACACTTGTTCTCTCTCTCATACTCTATTGATTCTGGGTTGGTAATTTCTTGTACCACTTTGTGGGTACATTGGTAGTCCCACCATTTTCTACCTTCTTGAGTATCGAATCCTTCCATAGGAATAAGATTGCCAATAGGATTCCCATGTAGGTAAAGTTAGCAGATAATAATCCCCAATGTCTTAATAGATTCCCCCAAAATGCACCCAAAAAGAAACCAAAAATGACAGATAAATTCATATGAATCCCTCCGTTCGTCTGAAGTAGATTCCACCATTTGGAAATCGGTGTATCGACCAATGTATAGATGAATTTCGTCATATGACCAGTCAGAACAAAGGTCATTGTACCTGCTGTATCATTCCCAACTCCATTAATTAAAGCAAAAGCGATTGCTAAGAAGGATGCTGGTATCCATTTTTGTAGAATTGCTGCCGAGGTAGGATAGGTATGCCAAAAATAATCTGCCACTGTAAAAAGAGTCACGACTGACATCGCCATTTTGACTAAAAATCGGGTCTTCGTAGAGGGTCTACTAGTAGAAGAGGACGCTTCCGGAACACCACCGCTACCACCACCCAACATGGTCGTCGATGTTTGATTTTGCCATGTCCGATATAATGCTAATCCGATACAATAGGAAGATAAGACCATGACATAATATACTCCATTGGACCAATGTAGGTCTGTCATTGCCTTGGCTAACCACATGGTATTCCCTGTCATCATCGTACAGAAGGTCCCTAATTTGAGATGTAAGACAACATCTGCCCATCCTGTTAATGCTGCCATCCCAGCCGCAAGACGTTTATTCCCCGTACTCTTCGTCAACGGGATACCAATATTGTTGGCCGACGACGATGATGATGAGGTCAACCCCGTAGAAGCAGCCAATCTCACCGTCGTTTTAGATGACGATGATGATGATGATGTGGTGGTAGTAGTGGGAACGACGGCCCGTCGAAAGGAGGAGGAAGAAGCAGAAGAATAAGAGACAGGGACTGTAAAGGCTGATGTCAACGACATGACCCACGCTGCCGACAGCAGGACCATGGATCTTGTCACTCTCATTGTGGCAGTTGTTGTCGTTAGATCCTTGAGATGAAGTTGTATCCCCTTATTTGTGTGTTTGCGACGATGATTCTGATATTACTATTCCACTCTTCCTGGTTCCACGAGTAGTAGGAGGTGGAGTGGGGTGTTCCAGAATGGGGATCGGTTTGTATGATAATGCTTCCTTCTTTTTCGCATCCATCAAGCCGTGATGAACTTTCTCCACCGGGCGAACAACCACTTGGATGTGATGGAATTGTTTCATTGGTCCACGAAAGGCCTACGTACACAGTACTGTATCTACAGGTACTGTACTCCAGCTGCCGAAGCCCAATGGTTCCGCTGGAACACCCAAAAAAGAAGTGGGTGGATTCATCTGATACAAAGTCAGGCGATTGTGCTCTTTCCGAAGACCGTCAGAGATCTTCAAAGCTACACAAACGAACGACGGCTCCTGCGATGGGAATCTATCACAGGGTACGGTAGTGGTACGGTATAGATGGATCTGGAAACACAACCCGGGGAAAAAAAAAGACCAACGTACCATATCATCCTCCTTCTTTGATTGCCTCCTATATATCTTCCTCATCACTAACAAAAGAAGCTTGGCGATGTAATCAATCATGGGGTGTTTCGTCGAAATCGAATCTCGGAACCCCCTTGCTCTGGACACTTCCCTCCGGCTGGTGGCGGATCGGAGATTCAATTTCGCAGAATGACAACGCTAACGGAACCCGATGCGTTTTCCTCGGATGGGCAACTCGTGGTGAAATTAAGCAACGGGGGACGTTTAGCCATGATCGGTATTGCCCAGGGATATTGCAACATCTGTGGTTGCCGGTCCACCCACTCTGCGAATAAAATCCTCAACCCACATGCGTACGTCGCATATACGGAAACCTAATCACTCGGCTGCTTGTACAGGTAGGATAAATAAGGTGTAGTATGATCAATATAAGACGATAATTGTGTGTCTCACTAGTAAACCATTCTCGCCCTATTGTGTTCGTCGATCTAATGGTAGTCCAGGTATGTATCGGCTTATAATATAATGGATTGGTTTCAATAGTCGACCTTGTGTGTCTTCCTCATTGCATCACTGACAGTGAAGACAGTCTCCATTGACATACTCGGTTTCGTGGGCATCGACACGCTACTACTCGGCGTGTGTCGTGCATACAGTACTCCCATGTCAACTGGAAAGCTAGCGTTTTCCTTTCATGGCTCAATTCCAAGGGTGTCATCATTTTTGTTCAAAAGAAGAGTCACTGTCACTCCATGTTCCAACTCATTTCTGGCTGGTCGATCCTGGACCGTTAAATCACCACCAAATTGGAGGAGATGTAATCGTGAAAGTGCCAACCCGACGCCTAGTCCCCGTATGGGACTCCTCACCATGGCGTAGGTTTGTTGATCATCCATACGATCCCACTTACTGCCACGTGTCGCAAATTCAAATAGATCTTCCTGAGATATATTCCTTCCGTTGAACAACAATCCTCCTCCCTGATCATGGAGTTGAATTTGGATATGTGTCTTGGTCTCACTCACATCGATCAGAATAGGATAAAACGGTGAAGACATATCCGGACGTCGATTTCGTTCCATCGTAGCGGCCAAGGAATTCTTTAGCATTTCCACAAGTGTATATTGAAGCCAGGGTCGTACCAGCGTAGCTGTAATCGGTGATGGGCCGATTCGAACTTCTGGCGGTTCGGGGATTTCACTGGATGCCCCAGCCTGACGGTCGTCGGTCACTGGGATAAAGTGAATTTCGACTAAATGACATGCCTCAGCAGAAGCGGTACCGATAAGTTCTGCTACATTAACATCGACAGAAATAGCACCAGTCGGTTTGGGTGGTCGAGATAATGACGTCGGAGAATGGAACATCATCATACAATCGACGACGTGATCGCAAAGTAATTGCGTCATGAGACGTCCCTGAAGAAACTTCGTAACGATGGACTGAATCGCAGCCATGTGTCTCTTAGTATCATGGTCGTCACGTCTGTTCCTTTTCAAGATCCCTCGAATATCAATGACGAGTTCTGCCATGGTTTCAATAGTCAAGGCATGTCGGGCATAGATATCCTTACATGCCTGTCCGACTTGACGAGATAACAGCGGTGTCATGGGAGACAAATTCATATCTGCAGGTAGAAGCATATAGTAGTTCTGACATATTTTGGCTGTGTCTCGATGCAAGACCTCCATATTGTGTATACTCTTTAGGAGACTTTCCAAGATAATTTGAGCTTGTTGATCCCCCCTTTGGGAAAAATCGTACTCCGAAGAAATAAACATAAATTGTTGCTTCAAGTCGTCGAGTATCTGCAATTGACGTCCTAGTCGTAAGGCAATATCCCCCATGAAAGTCTTCATCGAAGAAGCATCGGTAGTTTCGGCCAGTTTCTTCTTCGACCATGATTGGATCATAGTCGCATCATGGTCACTCGGATTATTCTCGGAAAGAGTCGCGAAGTTCCGTCGTGGTGTGATTGCATTAGAGATGGAAGGGAGGCTCAACAAATCTCTCGTCGGCCTTCCGCGATGGAAAGGTTCTTTCCCCGCCGTCCATACCCGCGGCCACGTCGGCTTGACCATTCCATGATCACTGCACCACGAATGTTCCATGGCAGGATCCTTTCTTGTTGACGACCATGAGCAGGACATCCTAGCCCCATACCTCGAAGGATTGAAGGGAATCGTGGTCCCTCTCCAGAGCCAACGTCTTGACATTCTTTCTTTGGAGGCAGGCTCACTGAACACTTTTGGAAGTTACTTCGCGTTTGTTCAAGGAGAAAGGTCA
>Ga0194115_10008003_pt1 | contig 10338 bp, 11 predicted proteins | sample TA2MahsurfametaG_3_FD_148656 | JGI IMG/M metagenome (GOLD analysis project Ga0194115, IMG submission 148656) | Freshwater microbial communities from Lake Tanganyika, Tanzania - TA2015002 Mahale S4 surface | ecosystem: Environmental > Aquatic > Freshwater > Lake | place: Tanzania: Lake... | reverse complement strand
AACAAGTACCAAATCGAACGATTGCCAGTATTCTTCAGGGAGCAAGAGTAAGGACTTCGTCGCATCTCCGAACCACCACTCGACACGAGGATCCTCGAAACGAGGTGAGGAACGGAAATATTTGAAACACTTTCGAGTTACGATTTGATCCAACTCCAACCCAACCACAAGCTCCAAATCTGGATACTTGAGGGTTTCATGAAGCAACATGGAATCTCCTCCACCAATGAAGATGACTCGTTGGATTTTGGGAATGAATCGTGCTGCTGCGTGGGTGGTATATTCATGGTATTGGGGGCGGTAATTGCTCGAAATCTATACGCAAAGGAAAAGAGCACGGTGAGGCGATTGGATGACCTTGGGAGTTTTCATGGCAAGACTCTCTAGACAATACCGTACCTGAACAATGTCGTCAAGATCCATTACAACATCATTCGTTTCGGGGTGGATCATAAAAGTCATCGTCTGATAATGGGTATCGATCGTTTCAACTTGGACATGATCATGAAATTTCATGATCTCTTTATTGCTGCATGTTTGTTGCACATAATTCAAATCATCAAATTCCCAATTCAAGGGATCATAATGTGGCTTATCGCCAGCCAAATCCTTTTTCATAATTCCCGTATCGACAGTACGCATCCGTTTATATTTTTTCTCTCCACGTTCCATAGATTCCAAGGCAATGTAGGCGATTGTCATCGCCTCAATATTCGCCTGTTGGAATGACCATGCCAAGTCCCATTCATGTTGTGGAATATTCGGATTCCCTTCATAGTAGTTAATGTTCTTGACTTGCTCCAGACGACGGATCTGACGTTTGAGGAACACAATCGCCGAAGCACGATCGTCACGTTTCGGGATGGCCATCCAACGAATCGAAAGTTCACCTTTGTCGTTCACATCGATCTCAAATTGAATTTCAGATTTATCATAGTGGAAGATTCGAGGATACGGTTCAATAAATCCATAGTCGCGTAGAATTTCTATCGGCGAGCCGGGGGGAGGGGGAGGGGAGAGCATCGGTTCAGCGCAGAACGACATTACCATTCCCAAAGCATAGATCCAAAAAACACACTACGTACCAGCAGTTCCGTAGCCGGTTCGTCTTCCATGACACTCCTTGCATTGGTTGTAGGAATTGTGGATTTGTTCGCCAGCAGCAATATCCCTTGACGCCCTAGTGACATGATTTTTATCTACAGATGTCGAATATACCGTATTCAGATATTTCCCATTGCGATGATTGTACATGTCATAGCCTACGAAGAATTCAACGTGTCAGGATATACTCGTTTTTCCACAAATAGGAACGTTGTGACTTGGCCGCCCTCCCAAACAAAAGAAATCCGTTCCCCGACACCGATTAAAGGCACCTACCTGGAATCAGAATGGCATCATCACTACGTTGTACGATCATAATGGCAGCCTTAGATGTCAGTGTGTCGGCACGACTTCCACGGCATCGACCATACCAATCGTAGACCAACCATTCCGTAGGTTCCTGGGGAGGGATTTTAGGATTCTTGACGGTCCCACCGGTAAGTTCTCGGAGTAACTTTTGTCCCTCTGCACTCCATACACTCGGTACATTCTCATCCGATTGTGCATTTAAATAGTTTATATACGGTGCATAGATTGATTTTTTCCCCTTTTTCATTTCCCGGGCCAAAGCCTTGACAGTTCCACAACACATTTGACCTTCCTCATCTGGATCGTCCGACTTGATAATCAAATCCCATGGAACTTGACACAGAACAGTTCCCTTGGGAATCATTTTGGTAGCGAAGAGCCCCGTAACGCCTGATTCAGGATCTACACGGAACTCCTGGTTGGGATGCACATACCCCCCTTCTGCTTGATGGATCCATTCTAGGACCTTCTTTCCCAGGTCAGCAGTCGACGGGTCCGCATGAGCGCTGGTCACTAAGGCCAACAAGGGCACAAGATGCCAGAGAAGTCTCATCTGATAAAAACTTGAACTATTCTGGTATCAAAGATGTATTGCCGTCGATGCGATTCTATGCAAGGGTGCGGCTGGAGGACCATATCATTCACACAATAAGGTGATGCGAACGGAGAAGCCTGTCCCCATAGTACCGGTCATAAAATGACAAAGGCTGTTGGAGGCAGAACGGACGTACTGGCTGGCTTGCTGATATTTTAATTATACAGGTATTAACATTAAAGATGGAGTGACTTCGAGCGTTGGGCGCGTGTCGGACACGTGCCAATAAGCAGATCCTGGATCCATCAGATTTTTCTTGGTTGGGACACATCGAGTTTACTGTACTGCGTAATGCGGAACTCTCCGTGGCCTCACTGTCAGACACGTGTCGACCGACAACTTGCCATGTTTGGAAGTTGGAAGCATGAGGTACTTGATCTCTCATTTCGCCCGCTGTCGTCGAATACCGGTACCAGATTTCCATGTTACCATCTATGAGGAGTAACACCTTGCACGGCCTTTACGTACGGGCTCATCGGGATAGGTGAAGGATGACAGTTTACCCGATCATCTATCCTCTCGGGAAGAGAGAGGAAGCAGACCCACATGTCTGTGTGAATGTTAGCCATCTGTGGTGCAAAAAAAGTGTTGTGAAGACGCTGCGATCGACGACGAATCACGCCACTCCTATAGTCAGGTGGCGATGAGAGCCGTCGCATGCGAATGTCAAAATATCCGAATCACGATCTTACGACCGCTAGGCTGTGTCAATGGAGAACTACCGGTAGCTTATGAGGAACACTTTCGTAACTGACGCAGTCCTTGCAGGTCCGCGTTCCGCCTACGTAGCGAGTGCCTCAAGCACTATTCAAGGTCGAGTTGACAACCCATCCTTACCACATTATTACTATGCTCGTATATACTGGCCCTGTACCAAAGAGTGCTGTCTGCTGAAGATTGGGCCCTCTTCACATGTTCAGCCGAGAACTAGTCCACACTACAATGGACATATCGAGTAAGTTTTCCTCTAGGAACTTCTGCTTTGATTCAGCCGTAGTTCTACTCGTACTTAATGGCTTTGCAAAAATCTCAGAGTAAGCGTTGAAATCTTGTAATGGATACTGCGGGTCCGGTGACCGTGACTCCGTCGACTATACATCGCAAAGACGATCTCGCTCCTTGTAGTGGCCAACAGGACATGGCGGAAAGAACAGGTCGAGAAAATTTAGCTTCTTTGCAGGATCCTAGCATATTGCAGAACATTTTCGCTTTCTGTGTCTACAATTCCCTTCTAAAATTGTCAATGGTATCACCTTCCTCCTCCTCCTCCTCATCGTCGTCGTCCTCATCTTCACCATTGAGACCACCAATCCCAGGTGTCATCTCATGTAGTTCCTCATAGAATTCGGCTAGTTCTTCTGGAGTCCTGATATCTTCCGGAAAATTTACGACACGATTCATACCACGAGGCATATCATCTCGGAGAGCAACCTTGAGATTGTCTCCCGTTGCATGAAGTAGAGCTCGTCGGAACTTCTCAGCATCTCCGACTGGATCCCTCGCGAGGTACAAGCTGATATCCACATGCCTACGACCATCCCACACCATGACGACACTTCCCTTGTTCGGATCCATACACAACATCACCGATCCTTCACCCATGCCGACAATGGATTCTTTTGTGGCACATTCAAAGTCGATCGCACTCAGCGCCTCGGCCAGAGCACCATTCAAACCATCTTTGCTGAAATCGTACGTCTTCTTGTCCGCTTCTTCCAATTGGAAAACGGTATGACGAGCCAGTGGGAGCTGTTCATGATACTGCTTAAAACCATCGTCTGTATCATAGTCGGACTGTAGGAACTCTTTAGGAGACCAATTGCGTATGAATTCATACTGTCCACCATAGATTCCACGAAGTTCAATCTCAACGTTCTTGGTGCCTTCAAACTTCTTCTTCAGATTCGCCTCAATATCTGAGATCTTGTACACGATCCTTCGATCATCCGTCTTGAAGAAACCAAATTCAAGCGCCTTTGTACCCACCTGCATCCACAGTTCGGCACGGGCTGCTGGGTCAAACTGATGCTGTTTGCGATAGCGATCCAAAAAGTAACGTTGATATTCCTCCTTTTCAGCATCCATCGTCCAAACCATCATCAGGTGACTGCGGTTGATGACTGCCTTACGGTACTCATCTCGAGCCAAGATGCTGTTGAGGATCTGTACCATTTCCTGCGACGAGCTCGAGTCTACCAACAACAAATCGGCTTTGTCATTTCCAAGGTTCTTCATCAGATCAACGGTCGTCGAGACTTCACACTGATACTGAGAGTCTATCTCAGCCATTCCATCACAGTCAGAAAGTGTGATGACCTTTCGGATGCTACTATACTTTCCTAGCAACGAGGCCGCAAGACAGTTTTCTTCCTCCTTGCAAACGACAACCGCAGTGATCTCCTCCCCATCGATAGCATCGCCGATATTCATTGTTTCCTCGAAAGCGGCAGTGATCAGTTCGACACTGATATCCGTCGCCTCTTCATGGACCGGAATACTGCAGTCTCGAGTCTGCACAATCTTCGGACCAATGATATCACGATCTTCGGTCCACGTCTCAGACCCGTACATACCACCGACCACTATCTTGAACTGCGATACCTTTTTGCTTTCAAGTGCGTCGGTCAAGGCACGACGCAAGGTCTTGAGCTTGTGGAAACTTCCCCACAGATTCACATCCAGATTGCAGTACTTCTTGTCGGCCCAATAGCGTGCCATGACGTAACCTTCCTTCATGGGGATCATCAACATACCATCTTCAGACACTGGACCAGACAGCGGGTTGAAGCCCTGCGACTTGATTACGGACAGAAGCACATCACCCAGAGTTTCGTCCAAAGCAATCTTCACATCTTCGACCTCGACAATCTCCACAACACCCGCACTCTTCGACTGCTCCATCAGTGATTCACGTTTCACCAGATCGCCGCACTTTCCCTGCTTCGTTGCATTATTGATTCGGTAATCATGAGTAAAGTTGTGTCGAGTATCCGGATCATGAAGATTCTTCGATAGCAACGTATCAATGCCGTGGTCGTAAACTGTGTCGTGCATGAAGTCCACCGTGTTACTGCCAAAGGCCAACACTTGCGAGCAAATCACTGGACTTTCATACAGGATGTCCATCGAATAATCAAAGACCTTGCTAATAGGTTCCATGTAGAGCTCGTTCTTGATCATGACTCCCTCAGGCTTCAGAAGTAAGGCCAACGCATCAAAGACGTCCAACTCCTTCGTGACACTCAATGACATGACAGTCTCCGAAAGATCAACAAGTACCAAATCGAACGATTGCCAGTATTCTTCAGGGAGCAAGAGTAAGGACTTCGTCGCATCTCCGAACCACCACTCGACACGAGGATCCTCGAAATGAGGTGAGGAACGGAAATATTTGAAACACTTTCGAGTTACGATTTGATCCAACTCTAAACCAACCACAAGCTCCAAATCTGGATACTTGAGGGTTTCATGAAGCAACATGGAATCTCCTCCACCAATGAAGATGACTCGTTGGATTTTGGGAATGAATCGTGCTGCTGCGTGGGTAGTATATTCATGGTATTGTGGGCGATAAATGCTCGAAATCTGTAACCCACACATACGAGGAAAGAGAATGGTGAGACGACTTGATGAGGTTGGGAGTTTTCATGGCAAGATACCAGCCACTACTGTACCTGAACAATGTTGTCAAGATCCATGACGACATCATTTGTGTCAGGGTGAATCATAAAACTCAAGGATTGGTAATGAGTTTTCATCTCTTCCACCTCGACATGGTCATGGAATTTCATGATTTCTCCATTGCGACAGGTACCGATTGACAAATTCAAATCATCAAATTCCCAATCCAATGGATCATAGTGTGACTTGTCGGATGCCAAATCTTTTTTCATAATTCCTGAGTCGATTCGACGCATCTTTTTCTCTCCTGCTAACATTTCTTCTAAAGAAGTGTATGCCACCGTCATCGCCTCGATATTCGCTTGTTGAAATTCCCATACCGAGTCCCATTCATGTTGGGGGATACCCGGATTCCCATTACGATGGTTAATATTCTTGATTTTTTCAAGACGTCGTATCTGACGTTTGAGGAATACGATACAAAAGGGGTCCTCACGTTCAGGGACTTGCATCCACATAATCGAAAGTTCACCTTCGTCATTGACATCAATCTCAAACTGAAGGTTATGCTCATAATGAAAAATTCGAGGATATGGCTCAAGAAATCCATAGTCACGTAGAATTTCTGTACGACACGGGGAAGAACAGCACATGTCAGCGTGGAGTGGCATCCCAAAACAAAACCAAAAAAATGAACCAAAAGTCGCATACCAGCAGTTCCATAGCCGACTTTTCGGTTCGCACAATTCAGACATTTATTGTACGTATTGTGGATTTGTTCCCCCGGAGAGATATCCCGAGATGCCTTTGTGACTTGTTTCTTGTTGGAAGCAATGGAAGACGCCGAATTCGTGTATTTGCCGTTGCGATGATTGTACATGTCGTATCCTACAAGAAAGAAAGGGGGGGAGCACGATGAGTGTTCGAATTCCATGTCGAACTTGACTCCCGAAAAAAAGTAATAGCACCTACCAGGTACAAGAATTTCATCATCACTGCGTTGTACGATCATAATGGCAGCCTTCGCCGCCACAGCATCCGCGCGACTTCCACGACACTCTCCGTACCAATCGTCTTCCACCCAACTGGTAGGGTCCGTGGGAGGGATTTCCGGATCCTCGGTACCGCCAATTACTTCCTGTAGCAACTTTTTCCCCTCTGGACTCCAAGCACTTGGTACATTCTGAACCGTTTGTGATTCCAAATAGTTTATATACGGTGCATAATGGGACTCATTGCCTCTTTTCATTTCCCGGGCCAAAGCCTTGACGGTTCCACAACACATTTGACCTTCCTCATCTGGATCGTCTGATTTGATAATCAAATCCCATGGAACTTGACACAAAACAGTCCCCTTTGGAATCATTTTGGTAGCGAACAGACCCGTAACACCTGATTCAGGATCTACACGAAACTCTTGGTCGGGATGTACGTAACCGCCCTCAGCTTCATGGATCCATTCTAGGACCTTCCTTCCGAGTTCGGCAGACGGTAGGTCGGCCTGAGCTCTTGTCACCAAGGCCAGCAAGGGTACAAGTTCCAAGATGAGTCTCATCCGAATGAATCTGGAACTATTCTCGTATCACTAACTGTAAAGATATATTTCTGTCGTCGATGTAACTATCTCACCTCTCACCGGTCGTCTGCTGGACGAGAAGCACAATGATGGTCCCAGGGAGAAATTTTGGCGCGTGCAGCGAAAATGACGAGGCGTGTGTGTGGGAGGCAGCTTCCTTGCCGGCGCGTGGATACAATAAATGCCGCCAAATCTATCCGTTACGGAGATCCGTCTATAAATGAGAGAGTACGGTATGGTCTGCAAGCACCCAAACTGTAGTGTCAACGGAAGGACGGTGCGCCGCTGTTTAGCCGCATCCGTCTATAAATGAGAGAGCACGGTATGGTACTGAGGTAGCTTCATATGCTAGTCGACCCCAACGGATCGACTAAAGAGAGAATGTCTGTCTTGGCATCATCGGGATGACACGGAAACCCTACACTATGAGTATAGAAGGAATCGACTAATAGAGACGACCCGCATGGCAGCTACAATGAGGATCTAAGTTACGGCAAGACAATACAATGGCATTTTGGGGGAATAGATATGATATAGTCGACCAAGCTTGCCAAATGAGTTCTTCGCCCGGCATGACTGCTTTCACAAGTGGTCCAGAAACATTCGTTGGGAAGAACGCTTGGATAGCACACATGTGTCGTCGTCTGATTTCAAGGATTTCAGGGCATCCTCCTTCCTTCTAGAAATCTCCAGCAGCGTCAAGAAGTTGTATCGTTCGAGAATACAGTACATTCTTTCCCGCACACTCCCTACGCGTGGAAATCACTCAGGTGGGGAGATCGTTCTTTGCTTGTCCATGGTGTGTCCATCTTCACAACATGGCTCCATTCGTTGTCATCCTAATGCCAAATTCGGGCGGAGATGAGATTGCTGGTGTAAAGACCCATTAACTCATGTAGGGTAGTTTGAGGGAGTGCCTCGAAGACAACAGGTCCAGCGCAGAAACGAACAACCAGTCAAGGTGGACAACGGAGAAAGAGGCCAACGACACCACTTCAGCCGCGGTGATGGTCACCATTAATGGCAGTGAGAAAGTCGAAAGCACGACGTTCTCTAGCCCGATGGGGCAGAATGTCATGACGAGGCGCCGTCGTCTATAGGCAAACGAAAATGCAAATTTTCCGCATCTCTCGTCAGGTGTCCGGACGGTGATTTCGGTCTAATTCGCCCGGAGATGAGACTGCTGGTCTTCAGACGCATCCACTCTTGTAGTATGTTCGACGGCAAGGTACTGGGGAGGGAGAGCCTCGACGACTCATGTCAAGCGGATGAACAAACAACCACTAGACAAACGACGCCCTCTGTGCGTCATCTCCGAACTAACTGTGAATTATTGCGTTTCTCTGAGGCTCCTGTTGTTGTTCGGATGACTTTGGAGCAGTGCGATTGTTGGTGGGTGGGTAGAGAGCGGTGCAAATAACAGGCTGCTCCATGGAATGGGACCCTTCTTCCTACCGCCGATCTTGGAATGATGTCATGTCAGGCCGGGCTCGGAATGTTGAAATGGTCGGCTGAGCTCGGAATGGAGCAGTCGTAGTAAACCGACCTGGGACCGATGTCGTCCCTGGCCGACTCTGTGGCGGAACTATGGCAAACTCATCGTCGAATGATCCAAGGACAGCCTGGCCGTCATGATGCAACGTTGCCATAGCAGGTGGCTGATCGCCTCGAGACGCTAGCCTATCGCCTAATCGAATCGGGGATGGCCGGGGGGGTGACCCATGCCTACCAAGTGTAGCTTGTAGGGTAGGATACGGATGTCTGGATTGAGGTCTAGCATGTCCACCTTGCGTCTTCGGATAGTGATATTGAGTAAGAGATCTGGCAAGTGTAGCTTGTGTGGTAGGATATGGATGTCGTGACATTGATCTTGCAAGAGCAGCTTGTGTGGCAAAATAAGCATGTTGAGATAGAGATCTACCCTGATCGTTCGCCACGACCTCTATCCCCTCTGAGTCATGACCTTCGACATCATCTGCGAATCGTACAGCACGAGGATGATTATTCGTCATCGTCGTCGTCGTGATGGTGGTGGTAGTGGGTAGTATCTCCGGACAGGGTGATAATGGTGGAGTGACGGAACGTTGGATCAAATCAGGTGGGATCTCCGTCCTTTGAGAACTTGTCACAGCTTCTTCCGATGAGATCGACGTGGTGATGTTGGAGGTGGTAATGGGTAGTATCTGTTGAGGCCAAGGTGATGATGGTGGAATGACGGAGAGTTGGATCAAATCAGGTGGGATCTCCGTCCTTTGAGAACTTGTCACAGCTTCTTCCGATGAAATCGACGTCGTGATGTTGGGGGTGGTAATGGGTAGTATCTCCTGAGGCCAAGGTGATGATAGTGGAATGACGGAGAGTTGGATCAAATCAGGTGGGATTTCCGTCCTTTGAGAATTTGTCACAGCTTCTTCCGATGCAATCGATGATGAAGCCAACTTTGGATGATTGTCTTTCCATATTCCATTGAATACAATCCGTCCGGAAGGATCAATACTAACTCCGTTCCCATGATGTTTCGAATTCTTCCATTCCCCACGATAGATCCGACCATCCTTCCACTTAAATTCCCTTTCAGAATATCAAAAAAAACCATCGAAATCAGGTGTCCGGTACAAAACACGACACTCCTGGAGATGAAATACCGCAGAAAAACACTTACCCATAGCCATCATATTCACCATCCAACCATTCCCCCTCATACGTACTTCCATCTAAGAATGTGTACTTTCCATGGCCACTTCGTGTACCATTATCGAATTCTCCAGTGTAGACGGCTCCATCGGCAAAGGTGAATGTCCCCTTCCCATGCCGCTGATTTCTACAAAATTCACCCTCATAACTTCTACCATCTTCCCAAAGGTAGAGACCATGTCCGTGTCTTGTGTTTTCATCAAAACTCCCCATATAGGTGTCCCCACTCTCATAAACAAGAATACCATCAACACCCTGCCATGCTCCCCAAGACCATGGCCCTTCGTACGATTTCACCTCTTCTTCATTTGTTCGTTGGTATTCCATTCGACCGCGAAGCAGTCACTTGATCGGAAGGCCAACGACGAAGAAGACGACGATGACAACGATGTTGATGAATTCCCTGAATTATCTGGTAATCGGATAGTCCTAAAGCGAG
>Ga0194115_10008002_pt1 | contig 10339 bp, 7 predicted proteins | sample TA2MahsurfametaG_3_FD_148656 | JGI IMG/M metagenome (GOLD analysis project Ga0194115, IMG submission 148656) | Freshwater microbial communities from Lake Tanganyika, Tanzania - TA2015002 Mahale S4 surface | ecosystem: Environmental > Aquatic > Freshwater > Lake | place: Tanzania: Lake Tanganyika... | reverse complement strand
CATCAACAATAGGATTCCAGGGTTTGTCAAAATCCAAAATGTGTTGGTTGGTGAGGGACCTGGCTTGTCCCCAAAGACCAATCGTCGTCGCAAAGGGGTTAAGGCTATACGAACGATCAATGCGCTGATCGTATTCAAAACCAAACTTCAGCGAATGACCGCCAATATCGGCCGATGAAAACAGGGTCATGCGGTAAGCATCGTTATCATTGAAACTGTACCCACCGAACTGACGGCCAGACTCATTGTAAATACCGTAGGCTGAACCAGGACGCAAACCGTTGGTCAAACCACCGTTGAGGCGCACATCCGACAAACCATTAACCCCCACATTGGTGGCCGAATAAAGCCCAGCGGCATTAGCTCCTCCACCGATAGTGCTAAAAAAGTCAATACCCCATGCCGCAAGGAGGGGGTCAATTTGATTGGCCCTATCCTTGTTGTACACCAAATTGGTTTCACGAAAGCCCTGCAAAGAGGTCAATTCAAATTCAACCGTATCGCCGGCAATCACAAAGGGTACGGATTCCGTTCCAAATGCCGGAACCAAATCGTATTTGAAATTACCGACAAAACCGTAGCGGAAAGGGTTGCGGCCCAGATTATCACCACCGTCTGATGCTCCAGTCGCTTTGGTATAATCGAATTGGATTTGGTAGTAGGCATTGCGAATCAAGCCCTCTTGCTTCTGATCAGCAGCCGTGAAGTTCTGACGAAAACGGGCATAGCCACGCATTGTTTGGTTCTCTGAATTCCCCATATTGTCAGGGTTCATCATGGAATAGGCTCTGGTGTAGGACCTACCCCAGGTACGGTCGTAATTACCGCCTACGGTAAAGGAAATCGTTGGGCTGGGTTGAAAATCAACTTTACCGGCCAAAGAAATACGGTTGCGGTTGGCATTGGGACGAACTCGTAACAATTCATATTGGTCTTCGGTCACGAACTCTGAATTCCGTTGAATACCGGAACCGAAAATTGAGGGCCGATAAGGATCGTTTTTGAGTCGGTTCAAGTCGGCCTCCTTCATGGTCCAAACCCCAATAGCCGAGGGGGAGGCGTCCAATTGGTTCTCCATCTCCCCGGACAGGAAAAAGCCCATGATCGACTTTTTGGTATTACCCTCCAATTGTTTGGTAATCAGCGGCCCGGAAAGATTCAAAGCGTAGAGATTGTAGCCGTAGGGCTCCAAACCTGCTTTACCTAAGAATGACAAAGAACTCAAAACCTCGGCACCACCGTAATAAGTGCTGGATGGGCCCCTGGTGGTGATGTTGATGATACCGCCTGTTGCATCACCGTATTGGGCAGGAATACCACCGGTGATGACCGTGGTTTGTTCAATGGCCGCATTCGGCAAGTTGGTGGAACCGCGAACGCGAATCCCGTCAATGAAATATTCGGTACTGGAGGACCTGGAGCCGCGAATATTGAGTGCACCGCCCTCGTCTGCTTGGAATACACCTGCGGTGGTGGCCGCAATCGAGTTGACATCCCTGGTGGGCAATGCCGCAATTTCCTCCCTGGTCACGGTACCCCCCGTAGAGGTTTCGTCCTTGGAAATGAGGGGTACCTCGTAATCCACCACATTGATCTCGCTCAAATTAACCCCCGAAGACATTTTGATGTCCAAGAATTGGCTTTTGTCAGCGGTGATCACCACGCCTTTGACGACCTCGGTATTGTAGCCGACATAGCTGACCTTGATATCGTATTTACCGGGGGTGAGGGCCCCAAATTTGTATTTACCATCGATATCCGTGGTCGTTCCGCCCTTTTGAACGCCATCGCGTTCGATCACCACGTTGGCGAAGGGAATGCCCTCCTTGGGCTTCAGGGCATCAACCACTTTGCCTTGAACCGAGCCGGTTCCGGCCTGCCCCCAAGAGGAGACGGCATAAAGGGTGCAAATCAAAACGATGAGGTACCTTTTTAGCTGCATAATAGGTGATTAAAAGACTTGATTATAAAGGCTGAACAACAATTAAAATTGATTGAAATCAAGGAGGTTAAACTTTGGCAAAGAATACCTCCCCCGACTTTAATCGGATTCAAGATACGAACTTAGGCATAATTCAAGGTTTTTTTGCACAAATGCCTCTGTAATTTTAACAAAAAGGCAATATTCAGGAATCCGTACGTGCCCCATCAAGCAACCGCTTTAGCCCATGTTCACCCCCCTAAGCCGCCTCCTTCATACCCAAATTCCAATCATTCAAGCCGGCATGATTTGGTGCTCAGGCTGGGAATTGGCGGCCGCTGTTTCCAATGCAGGGGGATTGGGGACATTGGGCGCAGGGTCCATGTACCCCGAGCAACTTGAAGGGCAATTGAAGCAGCTGCTCAACGCCTTGGAGATCGATGGCCAGCCCAAAAAGCCTTTTGCGGTGAATTTACCCCTGCTATACCCCCAGGTTGAGGATCATCTTCGGCTCATTGAAGCCTACCAGGTTCCCGTGGTCATTTGTTCCGCAGGCAATCCCTCCAAATTCACCTCCAGGCTCAAAAATGCAGGATGCAAGGTGCTCCATGTGGTATCCAGCACCCGCTTTGCGGTCAAAGCCCAAGAGGCCGGCGTTGATGCCGTCATTGCAGAGGGCTTCGAAGCCGGAGGGCATAACGGCAGGGAAGAAACCACCACGCTTTGCCTTGTACCGGCCGTTCGGCAAGCCATCGACCTCCCCTTGGTCGCCGCAGGAGGTATCGGCAGCGGTGCAGCAATTGCTGCAGCCTTGGCCCTGGGGGCAGACGGTGTTCAAATCGGATCCCTCTATGCCGCAACCACCGAATCCAGTGCCCATCAAGCCTTCAAAGCGCGCATTGCAACCGCGGTCGAAGGCGATACTCGTCTCGCGCTCAAGGACCTGACCCCCGTCAGGCTCTTGGACAACGACTTTGCAAGAAAGGTCCACCAAGCGGAACGGGAAGGAGTCGGACCGCAGGCCTTAGCAGAAATCCTGGGCCGCGGACGTGCCAAAAAAGGAATGTTCGAAGGGGACTTGGTGGAGGGCGAATTGGAAATTGGGCAGGTCTCCGCGATGATCCGACAAATTGTGCCGGCTGGGCCACTCACCAAATCCCTGTGGGAGGACTGCGAAGCCACCCTGAAGCGATTGACAAGCCTGACCTCTTAACCTAGAGGTTCCCGTATCAGAGCCGGGTCGTCTGAAATAATTTCCAAAACCGTTCGAAAGGCCTGAGCCTTGTGACCGTACCTGAGGTTATGTTGATCCCTCAGGGCAGGCGCCACCTTCACGATGTACTCGGTCAATTTATCTTGACTTGTACAAAAATATTGTACGGCATAAGTGACCGAGTTCTGCTCAGGTTCAGGTTGCAAAAGTTTGCATAAGCGATGCGAAACAAAATACCCGCTGTTCATCACTTCCGGGATGTGGTGCTTCCGCATCCACTCCACCCAATCCGAAGCCACCTCAGCTTCGACCATTACTGTAACATTATACAATATCATAGAATTTCTATGTTTTTTATAAGACGAAAAGGAAACAATGTATTGGATTAAAGCTCTGGATTTTGGTCCCCGCGAAGTTTGCGGATTTTGCGTCGTGCTTCGGGTAGATATGCGGAATCCGGGGATTTCAGCATGAGCTGTTGATAATACTCCATGGCCCGCTCTTTGTTGGCGAAACGAAATTCCCATAACATTCCTCTTCGAAATAAGGCGTCATCGGCAAGAACCTCATCACCGTACGCGGTTAACAATGAACCGTACGCGGTATCAGCTTCAGAATAACGACCCATTTGCTCCAATACCGCCGCTTTGCGCAGCCACAAGTCATCCCCCAAGGGATGTTGCCGTAAAGTATCCAACAAACTGTCTACCACGACCATCGCACGGTCCAATTGCCGCCGGTACTTGGCCTGTTCAAGCATGGCCAAACCCTGCATGGGCAAGGCGCTGGTATCCAAGTCATAGTTGTCATGAATGGTCAAGGCCAATTCCATCGCGTCGTTGGCCATACGCGTTGTGGTACTGGCTTTGAGTACATCCAATTGGGCCTTGGCCCACGAAAATTCATATTGAAAAAAGGACAAGCGTGCATTGCGGTATTTGGCCTGATGCCCCAAAGGCTGATTCGAGAAATCTCGCTCCACCTGCCCATAGACCAAGGCTGCTTCCCAAAAAATTTCGCTGAGAACATAAAGATCTCCTAACAATAATTTGATTTCTGCCAAGGCCTGGCTCTCCCCGCCTTGGGCTATGATTTGTTCCAACATATCCATGGCCTCCTCCATTCGACCCAAATCAAAAGCCAGCAATTCAGCATAACCCGCCGAGGCCTGCAAGCGTAGGCGCGAATGGAGCCCTGCGGCCAATAGAGCTTGGTACTGAGCCGCCAGACTCTCCAACGAATCCCTGCCACCCCCATTACCCGCCTGGATCAACCGGTATTTGACCCTCAAAATCTCCATGCGGGCCTCGTTTTGCAAGTTGGGCAACCTGGACTGCTGCACCACAAAATCAAGCATGGGGAGTGTTGCCTTCCAATCCTCGTTTTCGATCGCAATCCTGGCCAAGGTCAGGACCCGCTGTCCCTGTTGATTCATGCGCATATCCAAGGCCTTGGCTTGCTGGAATGCGCCGCCAAAATCCTTTTGTTGAACAAGGTACCAGATCAGCAATTCGTTCAGCGCCGCCGCATCCGGCCTCATCCTCAAGCGTTTGAGAACGGCCACTCGGATTTCATCCATCTCGTCCGCATCCAATTTCTGTTGCAAGGCATATTGCACGGCCTCCAATTGCTGAGGCTGATCCTCCAAATGCTCCAAATAATGTTCGACCATGCGGGCTCGCTGCCCGGATTGATGGGCCAGGTCTGCCAATTCCAAAGCATACGCCGCAGGGTTTGCTTGCAATGACCTTCCTTGGAGGTAAACCTGAACCGCCCATTCCCATTCAGCCCTCACCCTGAATGCCCCGGCCAAAACTGCGATCTCGTTAGGGTCCCCTTTGCAATTCTTGAGGAGCTCACCGAAAACCTTCAAGGCCTCCTCCACCTTGCCGCGCAGGCGCATCGCATACCCGCGATCGACTTCGTATTGCACCTGACCTTTGAATTTACGCCCTAAGCGCTGTGCCAGCTTTTCGGCTTCCTCGAACTGTTTGAGCTGTATGCGGGATACATAGACGTAGGCATACGCGGTGCCTGACCAGGCTGCATCGTTCAGAAAGGGCTCGAAGACCCTGAGGCATGACTCGTATTCCTGCTTTTGAAAATGCTGGATTCCAATCTGAATTTCAGCGGGCTGAAGGGGCTGCGCCTGCAGGGGCATCAGGCCCAACCACGCCAGAAATATGCTGAATTGAAGCAAGAATTTCATCATTGCAATGATAATCCAAGGGGAGGCCTGAGGGATGCCGTAAATTCGCAATTCATGTCCAAAGCCAAACGCGTTTTTCGTTGCCGGAATTGTGGGGTTCAAAGCCCCAAATGGTCCGGGCAATGCCCGTCCTGCCAAGAATGGAACACCTTGGAGGAGGCTCTGGATGCCTCGACCAAAGAGGACAAACCGGATCGACGCAAGGCTTCGGGGGATTTGATCCACGGACAAGGTGAGGTCTTGCCCATCGATCGAATTGAATTGGTGGAGCAATGGCGCATTCCCGTCCCGGACGGGGAATTGCATCGGGTATTGGGCGGAGGCCTGGTACCCGGGGGGTTAACCTTGTTGGGTGGAGAGCCCGGCATCGGCAAATCAACCTTGTTGCTTCAATTGGCCCTTCGCCTCACCACCCTCACCACCCTTTACGTATCGGGCGAAGAAAGTCAGCAACAAATTCGCTTGAGAGCCGAAAGGCTGGGGGCGTTGCACTCCAATTGTCTGTTGTTATGCGAAACGGAAACCACCGCGATCTTTCAAGCGATTGCACGTATACAACCGCAACTTATTTTGGTGGATTCCATTCAAACGCTTTTTCAACGCGAAATGGACTCTGCCCCGGGAACGGTGGCGCAAATTCGCCAGGTCGCCGGAGAATTTATGCAATATGCCAAGCAGTACCAGGTTCCCGTCATCCTGGTTGGTCATGTCACCAAAGACGGTTCTTTGGCAGGGCCCAAAGTCCTGGAACACCTGGTTGACACCGTGTTACAGTTTGAAGGTGATCGTCACCAGGCGTACCGCTTGCTGCGCAGTCTCAAGAACCGTTACGGCGCAACCCATGAATTGGGGATATACCAAATGGAGCGTGAAGGGCTTCGGGAGGTTCTGAATCCTTCGGATCTCTTGATGAGTCGTCATTGGCAAAATCGTTCTGGAATTGCAATCGGAAGCACCCGCGAAGGAAATCGATCCCTCATGGTGGAAGTGCAGGCCTTGGTTTCTCCTGCCAATTACGGGGGAGCCCAGCGCAATACCACAGGCTTCGAGCAACGGCGTTTGCAAATGCTCCTCGCGGTCCTTCAGAAACGCTGTCGGCTACCGCTCGCCCAGCAAGATGTGTTTCTGAATTTGGCCGGAGGCCTCGAGACCTCCGATCCTGCCTTGGATTTTGCCGTGTGCGCGGCCATGGTTTCCTCCTACCTGGACCTCCCCCTGTCCAACCGGGTTTGCTTTATGGCTGAAATTGGCCTGGGGGGCGAATTGCGACCGGTCGCCGGACTGGACGCTCGTTTGGCCGAAGCCCGCAAACTGGGATTCGATAAAGTCGTGGTTTCATCCCACCAAGGCTTGGAGCCTGGAATGGAGCCCGGTAACCGTTCACCAGGTCGCCAAAGCAAAGGTCTTCGCGTCATCCCCATGGATTATATCTCGGATTGGACCGCTACCCTGCGAGGTGTCCAACCTCCATCGACCGAATCAACCCCTCCAACATGACCAAAACTGCTTCAGGCAGCCGATCGGAACTGGCGGTTTTGGTGGGGGTCATCACCTCTGCTCAACCGGAATCGATGACTTTGGAATATTTGGCTGAACTCGACTTCTTGACCGACACTGCTGGCGCCAAGGTTGTCAAGCATTTTACCCAAAGGCTTCCGCATCCTGATCCACGCACGTATGTTGGCAGCGGTAAACTTCAGGAAATCAACGATCACCTCGCGGAGCATTCCATTGATTTGGTCATCTTCGACGATGAACTCTCGGCGGCCCAAATCCGTAACATCGAAAAGATATTTAACCCCAATCCCCTGGAGGCCACCGTCAAGGTCTTGGATCGTAGCACCTTGATTCTGGATATTTTTGCCTCCAGAGCCCGTACCGCCCAAAGCCGTTTGCAGGTGGAGCTCGCCCAACACGAATACCTTTTGCCTAGGCTCACCCGGATGTGGACCCACCTCTCCAAGCAGAAAGGAGGCATCGGCATGAAAGGCCCCGGTGAGAAGGAAATCGAAACCGATCGCCGCATCATTCGCTACCGCATATCCTTGCTTCAAGGGAAGCTCAAAGAAATCGATCGCCAGAACCAGACCCAACGCAAGAACCGCCAGGACCAATTCCGTGTTGCTCTGGTCGGCTATACCAACGTGGGCAAATCCACTTTGATGAATTGGCTGACCCGCAGCGAGGTCTTCGCCGAAAACAAATTGTTCGCCACCTTGGATACCACGGTACGCAAATGGGTTTTGAACGATCGGCCATTGCTCCTCTCCGATACGGTTGGTTTCATTCGCAAATTGCCCCATCATCTGGTGGAATCCTTCAAAAGCACCTTGGACGAAGCCAGAGAGGCGCATTTACTCCTTCATGTCATCGATGCATCCCACCCTGGATTGGATGCCCAAATAGCCGTGGTCGAACAAACTTTGGTGGAATTAGGCATCTTGAATACGCCGGTTATTCGGATTTATAACAAAATGGACGCCCTTGAACTGGACCCTGCAGCCCTTCATTCCTGGCAGAAATCCCGATCCGCCCAATTCCCCCTCTCCGTTTTTGTTTCGGCACGGAAGCATGAAGGTCAAGGCCAACTCAAAGCCATGATTGAGCCCTTTATGCCATCAACATCGTATGTTACCATATAATGGGGACATGGCCGCTTGATGCCCCTTGGTCGAAATGTTTGGCCCAAGCCCCTGAAGGAGAATCCTTGGTGCTTGGCCTCATGTCGGGTACCTCATTGGACGGCCTGGACTGCTGTCTCGCTCGCATTGCCCACGGTAGGCAACTGCCTTGGCCGTACGAAATTGTAGAGGCGGTTACCTTCCCTTACTCTCCTGATTTTCAGGAACGCTTACGCCTATCCCCGTCCTTGCTCCCCGACGATTTGATGGCCTTGGATGCGGAACTTGGGATGCGATGGGGAAAGTGGGTCTTGGATTTTCTGAACATGGTTCGTGCGGGGAATCCTCACCGTACCGAACGTCCCCTTCTTCTTGCAAGCCATGGGCATACGGTTTGTCATCGCCCTGGTTCTGGTTATTCTCTCCAAATCGGATCGGCAGCCCACCTCCACGCCATCACCGGATTGCCTGTTGTTCATGATTTCCGCAACGGTGATATCGCTCTGGGCGGGCAAGGGGCCCCTTTGGTCCCCATGGGGGACGCCTTGCTCTTTGGAGATTACGACGCTTGCCTTAACCTTGGCGGCATCGCCAACATCTCTTGGGGCCCAAGGCCGACCGTGGGGGAGGCCCCGCTAAGGCATGCTTTCGATTTGTCCTTTTGCAATACGGCCTTGAATTTTTTTGCTTCGCTGGCCGGATTAAGTATGGATACCGACGGTCATTTGGCTGCTCAAGGGCAACGTCAAGAGGAATTGCTTGGGCGTTGGTCATCCGCGATCTGGTACCGGCAACAAGGCGCAAGGAGCCTAGATACCGCGGCCTTTCAGGCCCAGTTTTGGGATACAGCCTTGGTGGATCGTTTCTCGCCCCAAGATTTGTGTTACAATTGGTGCCTGCACCTTGCCGAGGTCCTGGAGCGTTCGATGAGTCCCGTGGCGAAGACACAGGCAGGTAAGATCTTGGTTAGTGGAGGAGGGGCAGCGCACCCTGTCCTTATGCATGCTCTCCAACAAAATTTAGATTGGCACTTGGTCCAAGCTGAACCCAAGGTCCGAGATTTCAAAGAGGCTTTGGTTTTTGGATTGCTTGGACTGCTCCATCATCTCGAGCTTCCAAACGTGCTGGGTTGCAGCACCGGTTCTTCCGCCAATCATCGATCCGGAATTCTTTGTGGTGGAGATTTTTGATGTTCGTATTTTCATTGGACCCTCTTGATAACCTCCATGACCAACCCTGCTCAACCCCACGAAAACAAACGGCCGCTATGGGTCGTTACCGGCGGAACCGGATTAGTTGGTGAAAATTTGCTTCATTTGTTATCCAACCAGCACTACAGCGATGCAGATCACGTGGACCCAAACCGAACCGCCCAAGTGCCTCTGATCCGGGCATCGTTCCGGGATGCTCAACGAATTGGTAATCAAGGGGTATTAAGCAAAGCATCCCAAAATTCCATCGAATGGATGCCTTGCGATTTGATGCAATGGGGAGATGCCGATAGGCTTGTGGAAGGGGCTGATGTCGTTTTCCATTGTGCAGCACTGATTTCGTACGACCCCAAAGACCAAGCCCAATTGATGCACCAAAATGCTCAATCCACCGCGCGCCTTGTGGATGCCTGCCTCGCCGCCGGGGTTCGACGTTTGGTTCATGTCAGCTCGATTGCCGCCCTGGGACCCCCGCGCGATAACGAGCCTGTTCATGAAGACACCCCTTGGAACGAAAAGGAAGTTTCCTCGTCGTATGGTCAGTCAAAATTTGCCGCAGAACTGGAGGTTTGGAGAGGACAAGAAGAAGGACTCGAAGTCATCGTGGTCAATCCCTCGGTCATTCTGGGGACCGGTGCCTTTGAAAGTGGCAGTAACCAAATGTTCAGCAAAGTTCAACGCGGCCTGATGTTCTACAGCAGCGGTTCATTGGGGGTGGTGGATGTGCGTGATGTCGCCAAGGCTTGCCTTATGTTGCATCAAGGAAACTGCATCGGGCAGCGCTTCTTGTTGAATGGTGCTAACCTGACCTTCAAAGCGTTGTTTGATGAAATGGCATCTTGCTTGGGTTGCCGGCCTCCAACTTATTGCCCACCGTATTGGCTTGCTCGATTCACGGCCCTCTTGCTTCAAGGGTGGTCCAACCTGCGAGGCACGCGAAATTTTATCAGCGCCGAGACGGTCAAAGCGGCCTACACCCGCAAGCACTACGATGGAAGCCGCATTCTTCGAACCTTGCCCTCATTCCAGTACAGAAGTTGGACCCAAACCGTGGCGGATGGAGTGGCCCATCTCCTTTATTCTCCTGAACCCAGGCCCACATATCGGCCCAAACCGTAGAAGACCGCGATCCATACCAGGCCTTTGATCAGAAAAAACAGAAAG
>Ga0194115_10007998_pt1 | contig 10344 bp, 30 predicted proteins | sample TA2MahsurfametaG_3_FD_148656 | JGI IMG/M metagenome (GOLD analysis project Ga0194115, IMG submission 148656) | Freshwater microbial communities from Lake Tanganyika, Tanzania - TA2015002 Mahale S4 surface | ecosystem: Environmental > Aquatic > Freshwater > Lake | place: Tanzania: Lake... | reverse complement strand
AGGATTCTTGCTGCCATAAACATCTTATTATTCGTCAGAAGCCTGATTGCTGCTCGATCTGTTTCTGTCTCATCTGCATCTGGGAAATGCACGTGAGAGATCTCGTGGGCTTCGACCGCCAGCAGATGGTTGGGCGTCAGCCCCTGCTCGAGGATGCGCCGATCGACGACCACCGTCTTGGGCTCGACGCCCAGGATCGCGTAGCCGTGCCCACGGGTCTCCAGCATGTCCACCATCGGGCCCTCATCACCCGTCTCGATCTCGATCACCGTCACCGTCGCGTCCAGTTCCGACTGCCTGATCTGCATCAGAGCACGATCATGAAGAGGAGGAAGACGATCGCGAGCCCGAGCGCCGTGAGCCCAGTGCAGATGTCCTCCCGATGCTCGCGAAGGGTGAGGTAGATGTACGCGTAGACGTCCTGCGGGCGGGGGAACTTGGTCATCCTTTGCCTCCGTAGATTATTGTATCACTCCGCAGATTTGTCGCACGAGGACCTCGCCTCGTGCATCCTGTTGCTACCGGTTGAACGGGAATGGGCAAACCATGTTACCCCACATCTTCGAGCAAATCGATGATTCTGGTTCAACCGGCGCAGCACAGACGAATTCTTGCACCGCCCCCCGAGGCCGTCATGTGGCAAACGGTGGCGTAAAGGGGGTCGAGCGTGCGATCTGGGATGTCCTGGATGCGTGCCTTGAGCGAGAAGAGGTCATTCTGATCGAGTTCGAACAGGGCTTCGGGGAACTCGGCAAGCCAGTAGATTTCCTGAACGATGTCGGCGTCGACGGCGGGATGGATGGGCATGTTAGCAGTCCTTGAGTAGAAGGGTGATCGCAGGCAAGCAATAGATGACAGTCATCAGGAAGACGTCGCGCCAGGATGTGGTCGTGTCGGGAAGCCACCACGGTGTCCTGGGCGGGTCTCGCGCCCTGGGTTGCTCATCCGTCTGCAGATCCTCGGGCCGCAGATCATCGGGCGGGGTGCCAATCAGCCGCTGCATCGTGCCTCCTTTGGTGGAATCAGTATAATGGCGCTGTGGCCACAACGACCACTATACCACATCCGGATCACCCGCGCGAACTCTCTACTCGCCCTCAAGCACCGCGAGCTGAGCCCATCCGAGGGCGTAACCGATGGTGAGAGAGCCGATGAAGACCAGACTGAGAGAGATTGCGAACTCCATGATTGCCTCCTTTGCTTGGTTATTGTACCATCTTGCCGTTCAGTTGCACGGGCCTCAGACGAGTCCGAAGACCTCGAACCCGAAGACCATCACCTGGATGAACCCCATGATGAGCACCCCGAGGACGGGAGCGGCCACGAAGATCATGAAGAGGAGTCCCCCGACCCCGTGACCCCAGTTGAAGATCGTGTCGAGTGTCTTGTCCATCTTGCCTCCTTTGGTGGAATCAGTATATCACCCCTCGATCTGATCGCACGGGTCTTAGACCTTCGAGCCCCGGAGGACCTTGAGAGCCTGACGGGCTCGCTGTGCCCCCTGACCGTTGATGATCCGCTCGGTCTGCTTCTGGACCGTCTCCACCTCGAGGTCCACCTCATCACACATGTTGCACCGGTTCGCCCACTGGGATCCGGAGACCTTGCCCCGAGGATTGAAGTCGTCCCCACAGATCGCGCATTCCTTGGTCATCTGTCCTCCTTGTGAGATCAGTATACCACAGGTCGGATCACCCGCACGGGCCCTCACTCCCCGTTGGCGATCCGAGTGAGTTGGCCCGCGTGGTGGAGGGCGATCTGGCGGGCCTTGACCAGGTGCTTGCCCGACAGGGTCCGGCCCGACTGGACCCACTGGGCGTAGTAGGAACCCGACCTGGCGGTCCAGCCCGAGAACCCGATCCCGTTGTGGTGACGGGTGGTCTCGGTGGCCTGCTCATCCTCGGTCTGCCGCGTCCAGATCGCCACCATCGCCCTCTCCACCGCGCGATCCGAGGTGTTGATGAGGGTCTCGATCTCGGTCCGGGTCCAGGTCTTCTGAGCCATGTTGCCTCCTTGTGGGATCAGTATACCACCGGTCAGACGGGTCGCACGGGTCAGCTGAACCGATTCTGGCTGGCTGCCTTCTCGGCCAGGGTGATGAAGATCCCCAGCTGCTGTTCGAAGGAGACCCCGTAGCCACCCGACCAGGAGGCATTGTCCTGGGACCGGCAGAAGAGCTGGACGAAGTGGTCAGGCACCACCGTCGCCGCGAGGTTCGGGTACGCCTCGGCTAGCTGGGTGAAGACTCGCTGCCCATCGGCAACCGACCGGGGATGGGTGCCTGCCTCGTACCGGCGCTCCTTGCCGTTGCCCGGGTCCTTGACGGTGAAAGCGGTGGGGCTGAAGTCGATGTTGCTCATTGTTCCTCCTGTGTCTAGTATACTACGTTCAGACCCGCGCGCACGAGTCACAGATGTACATCTGGTCCGCAGGCCAGTTCGCCTCGTGCTGACCACACCACTTGCAGTCCCGACCGTAGGCCTTGGAGGACCACACCGTGTGATTGCTGATGATCCGGCTGGGCGAACCTCCAGGCTGGCGCTTCTTGGCAGTGAGGGCCTTGTCGTTCTGGAAGGGGGATGCCATTCTTACCTCCTGTGCTCAGTATGGTGTTCGTTGTCCACAACAACACTATATCACCCCTCAGACTGCCCGCACGGGATGTCAAGCAGCCTTCGCCGCCAGCAGCCTGACCTTCCGGTCGATCGGCTCGAGGTGGACCACCGACACCGCATCGAGGAGCTCCCCGTCCTGGAAGATCAGATCGACGTAGAGGGGCTCGTCCTCGTCACCCACCTCGATCTCCGTCACCTCCGCCAGCAGCCCGTCCAGCCGCTTGATGAACTGACTGAAGCCGTCCCCGGGCTCCATCGCCCAGTCGTCGATGCCCCAGTCCTCGGTCTCCGCGTGGAATCGAACCGTGTCGCCCTGCTTGATCATGCTGCCTCCTTTGCGTGTGCAGTATATCACGCGCGAGATGGGTCGCACGCGTTAGGTGGGATCCTCCTCGACCGTCACCGTCATCTGATCTATCAGCTTCTCGATCCGCGTCAGCCGGGCATCTATGCCGTCCACCCGACGCTGCAGGTCGTCGACGTCCTCCTGGATCTGGTCCAGCTCTCGGTCAACCGCTGCAGCCTCCCGTGCCCGGCGTGCCTCGATCCGATCGATTGCCGCCTGTGCCCCGAGGATCCCCATCCCGAACGAACTAGCGATCAGCAAGCCTGCCGCGACGAGGACCTCGGTCCGTGAGCTATCCATCACCCCTCCAGGAGGCGGAGCAGATCCGCCTTGGTGACCCCATCACGGGAGTGGCCCTTGATGCCACGGGCCTTGCAAAGCTCGCGGAGCTCCTTGACCGTCTTGCCCGTGAAGTCCTCCTTCGGGACCTCGGGCACGGGCTCCGCCTTGGGCTTGCGGGGCCGCTTGAGGACCGCCTCGGGGAGGAGCATGCCAGCCGCCTTGATTGCGGACTTGGCCTTGTGCCCGATGGCGATTCGGGTGCCCCGATCGAGCCCCTCCGCCTCCACCTTCATCAGCATCTTGGAGCCCCACTGGAAGGTGGAGGCCTCGAAGGCCACCTCACCAGCAGTTCCCCGGACGACCGGCTTGCCATCGACCACGACCACCTCGACCACCTTGACGTTCTTGTTAGCCATCTTGTCCTCCTGCTTGATTAGTATACCACGGTTTAGATTGCCCGCACGGGATCAGAATGCACGATCTCCAAAAGCGTCGGATGCCAGGATGTAGGGCTTGTCCCAATCAGCCGGCACGAAGACCGCATCGAATTCCGCCTCGTCCACGGTCACCTGAACGGGCAGGCTAGCCGCGGAGGCCTCGGGCTCGGGAGCCACGATTGCCGCAATGAGACCGATGAAGCACGAGACACAGATCACAGTGAGAAAGTTCGCCATTTGTCCTCCTTGCCTGTTTAGTATACCACAGTTTGGAATGCCCGCACGGGCGATCAGAACGGGGCCTCAACCTCGTGAGGCCGGACCTCGGCCCAGAAGGCGGCCACCTCCTCGGGGGAAGGGTTGTCGTCCACCGCCTCGTCGTCAGAATCGTCGTAGCCGCCCCGGTCGTACTCGGTGTCGTAGGAATCGAAGCTGTCGAAGTCGTAGCTGTCCATGTTTCCTCCTTGCCTGCTCAGTATACCACTGCTCAGTCGTCCCGCACGGGTCCTCGACAGGCCTTGCGATTCGAGTCCTTCCTCTTGTCCGGGCGGATGTCCGACACCCCACGCCAGTCAGCGGGAGTTCCGCCTGCCGCGAAGTGGGCTGCCCGGTCGAAACCGCGGAGCAGGCGAAGAGAGCTGAGGACCCGCTTGACGCGGTGCTTAGGGGTGACGTCCTTGACAGTGCGCGCCATGATGACCTCCTAGATCTTGGTCTTGCACCAAGAGATGCAGAATCCGATGCCGACAATAGTTGCCAGAATGTTGGTGATGATCTCCATCCCGCCTCCGTGTCCACATTGTATCACTAGGTATCAGGCCCGCACGGGATCACCGTATCTGCTGGAAGACGAGCCAGACTGCGACCTCAGCACACGCGACCCCGAAGTTGATGTAGGGCAGCAACTCTTCCGGGTAGTATTCGTGTCGGCGCCGCTGATAGGGTGTCGGGAGGTAGTAGAACTGCAGAGCACTTGCTGCGCTGAAGAAGACGACCCACGCGAAAGATCCCGAGACGAGGAGCGTGAGATACATCGCGCCTGAGATCAGCTGCGCGAGAGATGCTTGAGGCTCGTCGTCCTGTGCAGTGAGCGCAGCCCGTCTGAAGAGGACGACGGTGATAAGCAGTAGTGCAATCCAACCCAGAATGCTCATTGGTCGCTTCCCTCGTGGCGGTGCTGCCACATCGTCTTCAGGTCGCGATATGCCGCGCGTATCATCCACGCGTAGATGCCCACGACGACCACGGGCATCGCTGCGATCTTCAAGACGCGTCGCGTTCTGCTCATGCCTCACCCAGCGTGCAGTCAGACAGCCCAGCCCACCGCATGTTGATCTCGATCCCCGTGTAAAGCTCCGGGGCGCCGCCTCCCGCCTGAGACATCTCAGCCTCGTAGAGCATCAGCTCGCGGATCGCGGCATCGGCAGCGACGAAGCTCGCCAAGTTGGCAGCGCCGATCTGAGCGGCGTAGATGCGCTCCTCAAAGACCGAGATGAGCTTGGGCGTGGGTCGGGTCTGGGTCATCTATCCTCCTTGCCTTGTTATTCTACCATGCGGGCGTGAGATTGCACGGGATCAGATCAATTCCGCCGACGTGTCGCTCCAGAGGACGCCAGGATCGGGTCCCTCGTCTTCGTCCTCTTCCTCGTGCTCGAAGTATCCCTCACGGTGGGCGAACTCCGCAACCTCCCGCTCGCTCATGTAACCCAGCAGGTTCTGGGCGAGGACCTTGGGATCGATCAGCCCCTCGTCCATGCCCTCGAGGAACTTGATCGTGAACTCTCGGGTGATTCGACTCATTCGTCTCTCCTTTGCTGGGTTATTGTACCACTAGGCAGACGGGATGCACGGGATCAGCGATCCTCGTCCTCACGATACCGGAGCTCGAGCTCTTCCCTTCCATCGCGCACCATCCGGGAGAAGATTTCCCGTGCGTCCTGAGAATTGACCAGGGTGAAGACCATGCTCCTGATGATCTCCTTCGCATTGTCCGTCGGAGATCGATCGGTGAAGTGCTTGCCCTCGAGGTCGTACTCGCAGTAGTCAACCAGAATGTCCGCGAGCTGTGCCATGTCCAGGTCCATGATTCCTCCTTTGCTTGGTTAGTATACCACACCCGGGAAGACCTGCACGGGATCACCCGACCAGGGCATACTCCGTGTCGTCATCGTCCTCTTCATCCTCATCCTCATCTTCAGGAGGATTCTCCGACCACTCACCGTCCACAAAGTACAGAGTGTCCGTGGGCATATCCATGAACTCCGCCTCGAAGTCCGCACCGTCTTCATCCGACTCGGAAACCGACCAGGTCCCACCGCAGCCATTGGCACAATCGGAGTCCAGGATCTCGAGGGCCTCCTCCAGTTCCGGAGTGAGCTCGAGGTCGCCAATGTCAAACTTGACGAAGTTGCCCTTGACGATTCCATCCTTGTTCTTGATCATTCTGTCCTCCTTTGTTCCTTGGTTGGCTGGGTCAGTATACCATTGGTTTGTTTGATTGCACGGGCAGAGCCCGGAGGCCATCAGGCCTCCGGGACCACCTCAACCTCCGGAGCCTCCGAGACCTGGGCCTCGGACTCCGCCTTGGCCTTCCGAGGACGAACGAGGACCGCCTCCGGGAGGGTCTTGTCCGCCGCCTTCAGGGCCTTCTTGGAGGCGTGTCCGATGGCGATCTTCTGTCCCTGGGTGAACTCACCCGGAGAGGTGACCTTCATCAGCATCTTCGAACCCCAGCGGGTCGGAGAGGACTCGAAGGGGATGTCATCACAGACACCCACCACCGTCAGCTTTCCCTCGGACTCCACCACACCGTTCACCACCACATTGTTCTTCATCTTGGTCTCCGTGTTGTTGGTCTGGGTCTTCTTGGCCATGATTGTCTCCTTGGTTTGCTTGGTTATTGTACCATTCACCGGTTCAGTTGCACGGGTCAGATCAATTCCGCCGACGTGTCATTCCAGAGGACACCGGGATCGGGACCCTCGTCATCTTCCTCCTCATGCTCGAAGTACCCCTCACGGTGGGCGAACTCCGCAACCTCTCGCTCACTCATGTAACCGAGCAGGTTCTGGGCGAGGACCTTGGGATCGATCGTCCCCTCATCCATCCCTTCGAGGAACTTGTTGGTGTACTCTCGGGTGATTCGGCTCATTCCTTCCTCCTTGCTTGGTTAGTATACCACGGGTCAGACAGGTTGCACGGGTCACTCGCTGCGGGTCACATGCCGGAGCACGGGGTTCATGTAGTCTGTGTAGTTGGAATCATTCTCCACGGAGGACCCCGCGAGGCGGCCCAGACCCATGGGCTCCACCTCACCGTGCTTGAAGTCTCCAGTCCCCAGGTATTGGGCCCATTCCTCAGGCACGCCCGCCTCGGGCACGAACAACTCATCCGTGAGCATGTAGTCGAATGCGAGCTGATTGGTGATCACCTTTGCACGCTGGGTCTCCGTGAGCTGGTCCCAGGGGATGAACTCCACGAATGCCGCCTCCTCCTTGGTGAGTTCCGTGCAGTAGTCTCCGAACGGGTGAACCACGATGATCGTCTCGGTCGCCATGCTTGCCTCCTTGGTTGGCGCGGTCAGTATACCATTCACAGGTGTGGTTGCACGGGATTTGACCCGTGCAACCAGCCCATCAGTTACTGATCAAACGGGAGATCATTGGGATTTGCATACAGATATTTGATGATCCCATCCTGCCCCTTGAGAGTTCCGATCGGGATGAGATTAGGAGATCGTGCAACCCGCTCCTCCATGATGATCCGATCCGCAGGGGCGAGCTGGTCGAACGGGATTTGCGGGATCGTTTGGGCGAGGCATTCGTTTTGATAGTAGAGTGGGCTCATCTCGAACGCGCCTTCGAGGAGAAGGAACTCATTCCATCTTTCGTTTTCCATTTGCCCTCCTTGGTTGGCCTCGTTATCATAACTCATTCCCGTTCCGTTGCACGGGTCTAGCGGGAGGAGTGGCCTTCCGCAGCGAGCATCCGATCGATCAGGTCCCAGCCTTCCGCAGCGTCGGACACAGGTATCAGCATGCCCCTTCCGACGACGTAGTATCCGTCAGGCTTCCGCTCGACGCGGAAGGTGCCGCCTTCCGTATTGAATCCGACGCCGTCACTAAACTTGATGGTGTCCATGATCAGTCCTCCTGAGACCCGCCACGGCAGGCTCGCTTGTTGTCTTCCTTGCGCTTGTCGGGCCGAATGTCCGATCGACCCCGCCAATCTGCCGGAGTGCCGCCCGCCGCGAAGTGGGCCGCCCGATCGAAGCCCCGGAGCAGGCGGAGAGAGTCGAGGGTCCGCTTCACGCGGTGCTTGGCGTTGACGTCCTTCTTCGTGCGTGCCATGTTTCCTCCTTGCCTCTCCAGTATATATCGACGCGGGCTCGTTGCACTAGAGACGATGGCGATTCACGATATCCACGAGACGGGTCAGAGCCCAGACCACTGCACGCATCAGGGGACCGTCTCGAGGTTCATCTCCGCAGTCCCCCCGCGCGTGGCGCGTGACGCGTCCGCGCGTAAAGTACGCCACGCGCGCCTCCACGCGTGCGGAAAGTGCTTTACGCTCCTGTGCTGATGAGGAGGCATTCCGCCTCAGGGACCACCATGTCGACCTCATTGTCACCTCTTGCGCTTCCCCAGATCCATGTGGGAGACCCGTCGTGAGTCACCCGACGCAGGGCCTTGAATTGTACCGTGCTTCCAAAACAGTCATATGAGACGAGGTTGCCCACCTCGATCCTGTGCTTCCCGACCTCAGGATGTCGCTCGGGTATGGGTGTCCGCTCCACAGGAGCCGGGGCAACTGCTTCCTTGCGGGGGCGGCCCCTCTTGCGCTTGACGGGTGTCTCCTCTGTCACTTGGTCTCCTTTGGTGGGCGCTTGCGAAGGCTCTTGATGGGTATTGCCATGAGTTGTCCGTCGATGAGGCAGTCCTGCACCATGGCACGCCAGTTTGGGTCGTAGCGGCCAGTGCCCATCACCAGCACGGTGAGCCAGCCCTTGTTGTAGTCGTGGTAGAATCGGATCTGTCCGCCATCTCCGGCAGTGGTGTTGACCGCGCGGATAGTACCTTTGAACTTGTCCTGGATCCACGACCAGTCGTCGGGGTGGATCATCCCTGTGGCCTGAGAGTCGCGTGTGATGCGCTCAGCCTTGTCCTTCACGCCGGGTCGACGGGCCCAGTACATGCCGTGTGCTTTGCGGACCTGCAATGCGACCGAGGTTAGGACGGAGATCTGCTCCTCAGTGAGGTGGGTCGCCGGAGTGACCCCTCGGCCGCGGACCCGTCCGATCACTTCCAGCTCCCAGTCACGTGCCTTGTTTCCGGCTGCGAGGCGGCTGATGATGTTGGTCAGGTACCGCGAGTCCCCGCCCGCAGAGGGCAGGAGGAGCGTCATCTCAGCAGCCAGGGCCACGGACGGCCTCGGGTCCCCGGCCTCGACGAGAGCCTGAAGCCAGGTGATCCCGCCCCCACGGGGTGCGATGCCCGAGGCCGCCAGATCGGACAGGAAGCGGCCGCTCCGCGTGTCACCCAGGCCCGCCTCCTTGTACTGCGCCGCGAGGTCCTTCACCACCTCGTGATCCATTGCTGCCTCCTGTTGCCAGTTTAACCCTGTTTACGCCCCTTGCACGAGCCTTATTGCCCCATGGTCTCGAATATTCGAAGCAACAGACGAAAACAGGGGGTGGTAGGACGATTTGTCCCCCACCCCTCGAGGACTAGGCCGAAGCGACCAGAGTGAAGCCAGTTTCCGTCATTGCGAGGAACTGACGGGATCCAGCTCCGCCGTATCGGTTCTTCTCCACCTCGAGGATTCGGAGACCGGCGAGATCCGGGTCCTTGACTTCAATCGAGAGATGACAGTGGCAATCCACCATGTGCTTCAGGGTGTTGGTGCCAGCGAACTTTCCACCCTTGGTGACCTGGCCGATCACAACAGGATTGACGTAGTGCTCCTTGGCATATTCCGTCACCGCCTGGAGGACCCGCTCCGGAGTCTTGGAGTTGGTGGCTCCGTCCGGGTAGTGTCCGTCGTCCATGCACTGGAGAGAATCCAGGATGAGGAAGAAGGGCTTGCCCTTGTGCTTGACCGAGTTCCGCATCTTGGTGCAGTTGTCCAGGAGAGTGGGGACATGGATCTCATTGGAAGCCACGAAGTGACACAGGAGTCCGAGTCGCTGGCTCGTCATCCGAAGTTGGTAGAGGCTCTCCTCACCCGAGTTGAAGACCACGGCCGCACCATTGCGGGACAGAGCGTCCGCGAGGAGGAGCATGGTGGTGGTCTTCCCCGAGCCAGCTCCGCCCGTGAAGAGGGTGACTGCACCCGGAGTGAAGCCCTGTCCGCCGAGAGCAGCGTCCCAATACTCGAGGCCGGAGGGGATCTTCCGCTTCATGGCGTCCGGGACCTCCACCTCGTTGAGGGTGGTGCCGAACTCGAAGGTGTCGTTCATCTTGATCCGCATTCTGTCTCCTTGGTCTTTGTTGGTTTGCCGTTCCTTGGCTTAGTTATTCTACCACTCGCCCGTCTCGATGCACGGGTCTCACCAGGTGACCAGCACCGCGATGTCCCCGTTCTCATCGTCCTGGATGAACTCCGGCTCCTCGTCGATCATGGGCTCGAACACACCCCAATCGATGTCCTCGGTCTCACCGTGAGCC
>Ga0194115_10007997_pt1 | contig 10347 bp, 8 predicted proteins | sample TA2MahsurfametaG_3_FD_148656 | JGI IMG/M metagenome (GOLD analysis project Ga0194115, IMG submission 148656) | Freshwater microbial communities from Lake Tanganyika, Tanzania - TA2015002 Mahale S4 surface | ecosystem: Environmental > Aquatic > Freshwater > Lake | place: Tanzania: Lake Tanganyika... | reverse complement strand
TCAACCTATTCGCTAAGTTCGGGTACCTTTGGAATGGAATCGGTAGCACGTCAATTTGTGACTAACGAACATGCTGTAGTGATTCGGAATGGATGGTTTAGTTTTCGTTGGACTGAAATTTTTGATATGGGAGGGATGAATACGATTCCAAAATCTCATACCGTCCTTAAGGCTCAACCCGTACCGACTTCTGTACCAGACTTTCCTCATACACATTATCAACCTCATCCTATTGAGGACGTCATTGAAACTATCCGAAGGGAACGACCGGCAGCTGTCTTTGCTCCCCATGTCGAGACGAGTACTGGGATGATCCTTCCAGACTCGTATATTAAGGCAGCTGCCGAGGCAGTCCATGAAGTTGGTGGGTTATTCGTCTTGGATTGTATCGCTTCGGGGACGGTATGGGTCGATATGAAGGCATTAGGTGTCGATGTCATCATTTCGGCACCTCAAAAGGGATGGACAGGACCCTGTTGTGCAGCATTAGTAATGATGTCAGACCGAGCCGTCGAAAAGATGAAGACGACGGCAGAAACTTCCTTTTCGATGAGTTTGAAACGATGGTCTGCCATTATGGATACCTATGAGGCTGGAGGTACGATGTTTGGAAAAAGAAATCCTTTTTTGGATATGCACACCGTTGTGGGATATTTTGGTTGCGGGGTATGTAAAGCTGACCATGATTTTCTGCTTTTCGTCTTCCCTTTTTTTCGCTACGGGTTGTTATAAACAGGATTTGGTTATCATACGACGATGCCAACGGATGGTCTACGAGACTTTCATGAAATTTCCGTCGAGACATTAGAATTTGGATTACCTGAATTAAAGGAAGCCCAACTCCAACTTGGTAGAGAAGCCCGAGGTGCATTGGACAATCGGGGGTTGGTCAGTGTCGCAGCACCAGGTTTCCAAGCACCTGGTGTCTTAGTCTATTATTCCCCCACGGGGACGGAAAATCCAGTCATGATGAATAAATTCAAGGGTCAAGGATTACAAATCGCCATGGGCGTACCATGGAGGATTGATGAACCGGATGGTCTCAAAACATTCCGGATGGGATTATTCGGTTTAGATAAACTTGGGAATATCTCCCGAACTGTAAGTGTCTTGACGGATGCCTTGGATCCGATCCTTACCGATCTTGGTCATATGACTTCCGAATCCAAGGCAGCCTAAACAAACAAAAAAAAACGGAAAGAATTGGGGAATCTCCCGCCAGTTGGAATCAGGATATATCATAGACGATGGGCGGCCCCACACACTTAGTTTCAAATTTTTGAATAACCACACATCGTTCGATACTTGTGGTTGCGTTTTAGCTCGTCGTAGTAATTAACTATTCGATGTTCATCGGATCTGTTTAGCTAAAGGAAAGGAAAAGCTAAATAGAGACCCTACTTCTTCCTTTATGGTGCAAGCATAACTCGTCGATTTCCTCGTTTGGGATGATCTTCTCGGAGGATGTTCTTATTCTCTCGAAGCCATGTACCTAACAAAAAGACGGCATTGAAAAAGGCCCCCCATAAGGAAAAGTAGGAATTCGAAAATCCATTCACAACTCCATTCGCACCCGAATGTTCAATCAGTAGGAAGAAGAAGACGACGACCATGCAGATGATGATAAGACCCTCAATATGCCTCCATCCAACGACGATCCGACAATGATCACCACATCGTAGATCCAAAGATTGAGTCAGATAGTGATTCAGTGCGACACTGACGATACCAAGACCTAAGAACCCCCATACCATCGCCAAGGCGATTTTCCAAGCCTGTTCCGTAAAGGGGGTACGATTTTTTCCAAACTGAAAATTCAGTTCATCCTTATTGAAAAACATGTCTGTCCCAGCACCAGCAAAGATACTTATACAAAGTAATAGCCATAACCAATTGTACGTCGTCTCACGATGGTGGGTACTTATCTTCTCAGCCAAGGATTCTAAACCCGCCGAGGTCCTCCACACTCCATAATTCATCGCCGATGCGGCAAAGGCAATCCACGTCGTGAAGAAAACATTCCCCTGGACTTCCCCCACCGATAGGGAGGATGTACATATATGCAAGCCAAAGGCCCAGAACAAGATCATGAATAATAGAAGATATTGTTCACATTTACTTCCATCGGAAAAGATGGCGACCCAAAATCTAGGGAAACATACCGTGTCAAAGTGGGCAAGGCAAATGGCAAGTGTAATACCCATCCCCGTCGGTCCGACTGCCATTGATCCAGTCAATTTCCAAATAGATACCGGACCAGCAACGGAATAGTATATATCTCCTTGTCGATTTTCCCAAATTTTCTTAATTTCTATAGGCCCCAATTCTTCTTCCGACCAAAAGGCGACACATGAGATCAACAGGACTACCGATGCAAGAAGTTGATAGATATATCCAATCAGTCGGGGTGAGGCTCTAAGATCTGAAGTCGAAAGACCTCGTTGTTGTGAAGCATGTCTATGGTATTGTGTCTCGTCATCTTCTTCTTCTTCTTCTCCTTCTGTGGAATACATGGGACGGATAAGATGAGATCGAAAGCCTATGACACGCTTCGAATTTCGATCGTGTCGATCATCGCCAATATGTTGCCGTTTCGTTTTCTTTTTCTTCTCTTGAAAGCGACCACCTGGTGTCACCAAAGGAGGAGGACGCTTATCTGAGACGTCGAGTACTATTCGTGTCGGCATGGGATATGTAGGACTAGTCGTGTTATGTAAAGGAAGACCATCCTTGTTTTGAAAATGAAAAACGAGGTTACAATTTTACTTTACGGTTACTTACGGTAGCCGTCCGCCAACAATCAAGGCGCATCCCGACGCATCGTTGACTCACTGGATTCCAGCCTTTGCTAACGTTAGTTTACAGCTAGTCTAGAAGTATCCTTCAGGATGTGGCTAGCAGGGTTCAATTCAATATGCAAAATTAATGATAGTATACTCAGAGACTGTCCTACAAAGGTAGATACCCCACTTGTCATGTATCTGCAAGAAAGGTGCTACGCCCCCATCAAGTGCCCGGTGCTCGGGTAGACACCATTGATGAATGTACGATCCATATCACTCGTTTCAAGATAGTGGAAACAAAGTCCCTCAAAGAAGATTTCATCACCGGAATGTAAGGATTCTCTTTCATGGGATGAGATTGATGAAGATTGTTGTTGCTCCTCCTCCACCACCATCTGGCGTTGCCCCGCCGATAAAGGTGTTACTTGTGATGAGGAGAGCTTCAGATTTGGCGTCAATAGACGCTGAGGTTTCACTCCCATACTATAGATCCTATCGCATCTATCTTCGACTGGAGATACGATGTTCGGAGTAGACCATGCGGCGGCAAAATTCTCCGAAAGGGTGAGTGCAGGCTTGTAGTCCAGGGAGGTCCTTACACCTCGACTTGAAGATACGTCCACCATGGCATTCTCATCGATTACTCCCTCTACATTGGGTTCACCAAGTAGAGGCCTGAGGAGGAAGACATCAACGTCATTGTCGAAGAAGTCCCTGTCCTCCGAATCTGGATCGTTACTTTCCAGAGGGAGTGGAGTTTCATCCTCGTTCATAGTAGTAGTATCCATTTCCTCCTCAGTCACATGACCGGCCGACACTATGAGCGATGGATCATTATCGGCGCCAATGGAGGAGCACGGTACGGAAGGACAGGTAGTAAGAGTACTCGCGTCCTCCTTACCATCCTCGTCGTCTAAAGGACAAGATTCCATCTCATAAAAGTTCGGTTCCGTAGATGGGGAAGCTGCAGCCTTCGTCCCATTTCCCTTGACTCGAGTCCTCACCATTGCCTTGCAGAGGTCGCTTCTACCTCGAAGGAAGAGTTCATTATAGTATCTATTTTGTATCACCACAAGAATGGACCGGAGATGAAAAGTTAGTGAACATTCAGTAAGATTCATTTTCTCTACAACAAGGATACAGCGGATGTATCTCCCAAGAAGGTCCAACTCACCCGCCTCGATCTGGCCCTGTAGTCAGCCGAAAGAATCCATATAGATTGAGTTGTCGCTGAAAGCTTGTCATCTTAGACTGCCGAAAGAATCTGTTCAGATATTTCGTCAACAGAGCATGAGTGAGAAACCCACGATTGCCCGTGTGCTAAGTTCATTGTATCCGGAGTCAACCCTTTCCACGGAAAATTTCTACTTACTTTGGCATGATCTCTTGGACGAATTCTTTCGGTTTATGAACGGCAAAAGCACGTCCATGTGGTTGCCATGAAACGATCGAATTTGTCCCGTCCACATCCATCCGGTTCAGCATGTGATGGAGCTTTTCCGGGAAGGGTGTCGTGACGCCACCACGATGATAGTAGATTGAAAGGGGGTGTAATCCACCTTCATCTTCGACGACCTCACCGGTCGTACTCCCTGATGTCGATGATGATGAGGCGTAGGAATCCTTCCGTCGGGGAGTAATCCTAGGATCGTTCAAGTGATCGTGATAATTATGGTGAACATATTGCTTCACGATCGATTCATCCTTCCTCTCACGATGAGACGACGACCTGGAGGAGGCAATACGAGGTCGAGACGAATGTCGACATCCTCTTCTGTCATTCCTGGAGTCCATCTTGGAAGGTTCAATGTAGTTGTGAAGATTTTTATCGGTCATGTCGTTAGTATTACTGTTCCTTGTCTCTGATCCGGATGAAGAGTCGTGTCTGGCGATGGTTTCTAGTACCATATTGATTGCTTTCCGGATCAAGAATTTTTCGTGTGTTTTGTTCTTCCGACCATCACTCTCGTTGGCGCATCTTCCTCCTGGAATAGGGGAAGGGAAGGAGAGATTCGAGAATTCGACGCCATCCCTTAATCCGCCCCACTTATTAGTCCTAACGAGAATCTTAAAGGAGAACATAAGAACCATCTGCCGTCTGTTCTACGGGGAGCGTCTGTTCTACGGGGAGCCCCCGTGTCACCGTTTCGAAAAGTCAAGCTTGAAATCACAACGAATAGGATGTTGCCCCACGTAGGTTCAGCATGTTCTCTTTTTTATCTGTGTTCGCGTCCGGACGTTCCTTCGGTGGTCCCATGCACGAGCGGAAAGGATTACTTTACCTGTCGTTGTCCGCCTTGTGGATCTCGTATGAACAACAACGTTCCCATTCGGTGGTACCGTGCACGATCGGCAAGGATGACCTATCTTTGTCCGTGTTGTGGATCTCCGATCAAAAAATGGCGAACAAGAACAAGGAAAGAAGTACGCCAGTTCCCGGGAAGCAGCGAAGAACAATGTGCTTGAACTTCCCGGGAACTATGATCGAGGCGCATTCGTCTATTTATATGCCCCAGAAGTACATCGCGTTGAAATGGCCTCTCCAGTACGTATTCACTGTCAATTCGCTGTCAATTCACTGTCAATTCATTTCTACTTATTTAGTTTACGTGGCTAGATGAATGCTAGTGCTCTCACGTGGGAGCAGTAGGTAGTCTATCCGAAGTCCACGGCGTGAAAATGGCCTCTCGAGTAAAATGTGATGGCGGATAGATCGACCTAGGCAAAGAGCGATAGCGCATAGTGATCTACAAAGTTACAATCATTGTTATGTTTATGTTTCTTCGAGGGCCAAAAAGTTCCCCCTCTCTAGTGTTTGAGTTCCTCTCTAGTGTTTGAGTTCCTCCACCTCATACGCGAGCTGATAGACGATTGCCGCCAGGAATGGCAATAGGCCGACTACCAGGGCACTTAGCCAATAGTTATCCTTCTTACCCACTGCCTTCCCAGGAAGACCGGCAAAGGATGTCGGGTCTTCACTGACGGGAATCAAACGCATGAAGAATCCCATGGGGATAGACATCGCACCATATCCGACGGTACTCCTCCATTCTGAAAATGTGAGTGGCGTTGTTTGAGTGAAATCTCCCCCAAACTCAACAATCAACCACTGTGCTAGGCAGGTGAAGCCAATGACAAGTAGGAACATGGGTGACTTTCCAAGTTTATTGAACGGATCGAAGACGTCGCCAATTTCACGGGCGTTGAATTCGTTGAACACTTGACAGAAGACAAAGGCGTTGAAGATAATCGTAAAGTGGTGTGACGAGCCATCTTCGCACTTGTACATTACAGGACCCTTGTTCAACAAGAACATCAAAAGCAGCAACTGATAGGTGGCTTGGATGAGAATATTTCGCCACATCGGTCGACTGATGAGACTGGAATCACGCTTGTAGGGGCGACGATCCAGCAATTCAAGCGTTGGTGGTTCCGTTCCCAGTGCCAAGGCCCCCATAGTGTCCATAATTAGATTCACCCAAAGCATCATGACAGCATTCAACGGTGGAGTGTACCCAACTAGGGCAGACAGGAAAGTAATGGTCAACGCCACGACATTGACAGTCAGTTGGAATTGCAAAAACTTTCGAATATTGTCATACACAGATCGTCCCCATAGTACCGCCTTGACGATAGATGAAAATCGGTCATCCATAATGATAATGTCTGACGCCTTCTTCGCGACGTCGGTTCCTGATAGTCCCATAGAAAGCCCGACATCGGCAGCCTTCAGGGCAGGTCCATCGTTCGTCCCATCCCCCGTCACACCGACAACTTCTCCCACACCACCCCGACTTTGGTCCCATTCCTGCTTATATCCAGGCAATAGCAAGTCCTTCTCTTTCTCAAAGTTCCGTCCGGGGTGTACCTCCAGCCAAGCTTCCTCCGTCTCTGGCATTAGACCTCCATTTAGACGTTGTACTAACAGGTGCTTATCTTCTGGGCTTGACCGTGCCAGGACTTGAAGCTTTGGTAGGATGGCATCCAACTGAGCGGGTGTCAACTTTCGGAATTCCTCTCCCGTTATTGCAAGTCCATCTACAAGGTGAAAGAATATTTAGATTTTTTTGAGTTGCGATTGAACATATAGACGTATACGACGCTCACACATGTTGGCTTCAAAGCCAAAAAAATCTTTCTTACCTTCTGTCAGAATACCTGCCTGTTTGGCAATAGCACGTGCGGTATCAAGATTATCTCCCGTTACCATTCGGACGAAAATTCCAGCATGTTGACATGTCGCTACCGCATCAATGACATCAGGACGGAGGGGATCGGCAATTCCAAACAATGCATCCAGACATAAGTCCTTTTCCAATTTCTTTTCACATTCTGCCAATGTAATAGTCGCCAAATTCTTATGGACAGATTCAATCTTCTTTCGATGTGCCAATGCGACACAACGCAATGCATCCGAGGCAAACTCTTGGATACATTCCTTAAAGTATTCACGTTTTTCGTTCGTCATCTTCTTCTCTGAACCATCGACATCCAAGTATGTTGAGCAATTTTCCAAGACCAACTCAGCAGCGCCCTTGTGATAAAGTGTCCATGAGCTCGTCTTCTTGTTAACCAGAACAGTCATTCGCTTGCGTTTGCTAGAGAAGGGGAAGAGACGACTTCCATCTTCCTTCCCAAATCGGGCTTCCTCACGTCTCATTTCAGCGAAATCACCTCCTCCCCATTCCGAGTGAGCCAATAGGAGCATCGCTGCCTCCGTCTTATTTCCAATAAATTGAGGACGACTGTCATGGATGACTGGCGTCCCCTCACCATCAATATCATCATCAGTCTCACCGTCTCCATCACTATCATTCTCAGGATTTGGTTTCCTAGGCGCCGCTTGCATGACAACACGAGCAGTCGAGCAGCAGGCAATCCCCTCAAGGATGGTTTCTAGGGAGGCATCCGAAATCGTCGCTGGTTGGGTACAATCCGCGTCTCGTTTCCCTGCAAAGATTCCACGGACGACAGTCATTCTGTTTTCAGTCAATGTCCCAGTCTTATCGGAACAAATATTCGTCGCATTCCCCATCGTTTCACAGGCGGCCAAATGACGGATTAAATTTTGATCGGCCAACATTTTCTTCGTCGAAAATGCCAAAGAAATCGTTACCGCCAAGGGTAATCCCTCTGGGACGGCGACGACGACGATCGTTACGCCAATAATAAAGGCTTCCAATGCATGATGGAAGATACTGATATCAGCCAGATATTCTGGTTGGATGACAATCTTAATAAACATCATCGCGACAAAGGTCGCAGCGGCGGCACCCATCCCAACATAACCGATCATAGCTGCCATGGCATCTAACTTTTGTTGGAGGGGTGTCTCTTCCTGTTCCTTTTCAAGTTTACTCTTAATCTTCCCCCATTGAGACATCTTCCCGACAGCGGTAGCGACGAAACGTCCTGATCCTGCGACGGCAGTACAACCTGATAACATAAAGGGATCATTTTCAAAATCCTTATCAATATCATCTGGTTCACCCGTCAAAGCAGATTCATCAACTTCTAAACCATCATGTCGGACAAGGACACCATCACATGGGATGTTATCACCCGCTTCGACACAGACAATATCTCCCACGACGATATCATCGACACGGATGGAATGGAACTTTCCCGACCGGACGACGACGACGTCGATATCATCATTGGCAGCACTTAATTCACGGAATTGTGATTCCTTCTGATAGTCATTCATGGCTGTGACGACAGATACAATCAAACATGCGGCAAGGATTGCCATACCTTCCACGTAGCCAGTTGCCGGGTCATCATAAATCCCAATGACTAGAGACACAATCGCCGCCACAATAAGGATTTGCAACGTCGCATCATCAAAGGTATCCACAAAGAGTTGCCAAAAACTTTTACGAGGTGTGGAGGGTAAGGTATTACTTCCAAACAGAGTACGACGATTCTCAATGGTCGAATCATGAGCCCCCACATCAGGGTCAGTACTCAAAGTCTTTACCAAGGCTTCCATCCCTCCCATCGCCTTGAGATGTCCTAAATTCAATGGCAGTGCTTGAGGTTCATTAATCAACTTGGTCAAATCACGAATCTCATTTGCCTTTTCCTCCAAATAGGCAATCGTCTTGGTATCCCCCACGGCATGGGTGGAGGTGCTGCTCTTGCCGTTCGCAGTCATAGTTTTTGTTTGTGAATGACGGGGAACTCTCTGCTCTCAAACTACGACTCCTGACAGCAAACAGAAGAAAGTATCGCTACTGTTTCGGGGTAGGTGGAGTGGATGTGTCAGTTTACTGCTGAAGCGATATTTGTCGTGTCGGGGTTTCAACAGGTTGAATCCAACCGTTCTGTTGATGGGAGCTATGACTGTGGTGGTAGGTGGTTTCAACCCTTTTTTCCGATGTGGAGAAAAAAAAAGAGTTGTGGCAGGAGTTGAATCTCTTCAAGATCGGTCAGTCGTTTCAGCCACTTCAGCTTTTGGGAAAAAAGGGGGATTCCCGGTATTGGATAGGCACGAATAAAGGTGAGGAAAAATCACTTCCGTGGGTTCCCCCCCAAACCTCGTTTGAGCACGTGATCCCGACCGTTGAACCATCCAAAATTTTAGTGAGTGTCCTGATTTACACGTATGATTGGTAGGTAGTATTACCAATAGTTTCTTGGTAGAATATCGTTTAACAAAAGCCATCCATCATACCCATTGATAACCCCACGATTGAAACTCCGAGTCGGTGTGACCGAAAGGACGGTCGAAGGACGCGCGTACTGCCATGAGAACGCTACATCTGTCACTTTATTCGGTACAGTATAGGGACAAGAAAAAGAAGAATATGTCATTCTATATCCATAGCCGTATGTGTATATAGGATCGACCAACCTCCCCGCGACGTCTGCTTTGGTACGGTTCAGTTCAACAATTCAACAAGCAATCAATTATGCCATGTATGTATGAGAGGGTATGTATGCATACGAACGTGCGAATTAACCGGCACACAGTCACATGATCCCCATTTTCACAATTCCGATGTATCCCAAAAAGTGTACTCTCTCTAGCCCTCCCGAGCTAGTAGCAGTCAAGAAGATCAGATCCATCGTCATATATCTCGTACCATCTCCCTTCATCGAGAGGAATCCCTGTCGGAAAAACGAAAACCCAAAAAAAGGCATCATGTCATCTGTATTCAAGTCTATCTTGGTAACGATCGCCCTGACCTCGTTGACATTGGATACTGTTTCGGCATTTTCGTGCACAACAAGGCCGACAACCACAAGACGTACTGCAAATGGAGTTCCTTCTGTTGCCGCTGTCCGATCGGATAGTACAGAACCTGAATTGTTGTCATCGACACCAAATACTTCCGATCCTCTTCAACGACGAAGAGATGTATTTTCTTCATTGGTAACAAAGAGTATATGGGGTACAGGAGTCCTTACAATCCTATCGGGAAGTATTCGTAGTCCATGGACGACTATGCCAGCATGGGCTGATGTTTCTGATGGGAATGCCTTACCAGAGGGTGCCGCTCAATTTGGTCGTATCATTCGAGCAAAAGCAGATTTGTTGGTACGTGTATAGAGAACCGCT
>Ga0194115_10007996_pt1 | contig 10348 bp, 6 predicted proteins | sample TA2MahsurfametaG_3_FD_148656 | JGI IMG/M metagenome (GOLD analysis project Ga0194115, IMG submission 148656) | Freshwater microbial communities from Lake Tanganyika, Tanzania - TA2015002 Mahale S4 surface | ecosystem: Environmental > Aquatic > Freshwater > Lake | place: Tanzania: Lake Tanganyika... | reverse complement strand
GTCTTCGTATTGATGGGATGAATGTCTTGGCTGTCCGTGAGGGAGTCCGTTTCGCGAAGGAATATTGTGGTGCAGGGAATGGGCCCATCTACCTCGAGATGATGACCTACCGATACCATGGTCATTCTATGTCCGATCCAGGAACGACGTACCGTAATCGTGAGGAAATTGAATTCACTCGTTCGACACGTGATCCTATTGAACAGGTGAAGAAGTACCTTCAGGATGCTGGATTCATGACGCCAGAAGAATTTAAGGAGACTGAAAAACGAATCCGAAATGAAGTCGTCGAAGAAGTGAAGAAGGCCAAGTCTTCCTCACCACCCGGATTAGACCAATTGGCACAACATATTTATGCTGCCGAATTGGAACCTGGACACCAAGCCTATCCTGACTTTGTTCGTATGCCTGACTATGCCAAATCGATGACCTTTAACACAAAGTAAAAAAATGAAAAGGAGAAGGTCGATACGGTGTGGACGCAGACGACGAGTGCCATCGTGGTATCCAACATTCATCCATCATCTTCATCTCGAGTAACGATACGACACCATTAACAACAATTTAAAACAAACAACAAACGGATGGATGGAAGACTCTTTCATCTTGTTCATGTATCTCTAGGTCCACGTTCAAAGTAGTGACGCACAGTAGCATTAACCTCCACTATCGCTACCTTTTTGTGATCATAAGCTTTTCGCTCTACGATATTGCGTTTCATCGGCACCACAAACTACCGTACCACAACAACTCTTAAAACGTCCGGGTAATGATAGTGACAGATCAATCCAATACCAGTAGTACACATATAGACGTCCGTAGTAGCCGTACTAGACGGTAATCACAAATCTCTAGCGGAGGCCCCTCCCTAACCCCGACGGCTCTCCGGTACAGTAGTTTGGAAGAATTCGTACGGTAATTTTTGGTTACTACGGGTATATTCTACCCCGACGGCTTCTGGTACAGTACTGTAGTTGGAAGAATTACGTACGGTAGTTTGGTTGCTACGGGTACTATATTCTTCGATGAGTTTTTTGGGGGGGGGTCGTCCTCAAATGTGATCATGGTGAAAATACTTTTACATTCCCATCCGAATGTTGGAGGTGACAGTGAAAACCCCTTTGGCAATCCCATCATTGAGACTAGAAACAAGAACAACACTGTAAATAGGTGAAACTAGACGTCTCGGCAGGGCCGTAGACGTAGGTGTCTTTCACCCACACAGATCGATAGATCATTCATCATTCATCATGGACAAGATTTGCGAACCGGCGAACAAGGGTTCGCATTCGTGCCAGCCATGGCGGGAGACATGTGGTGGTGTTGCGAGAATGTACAGAACCAAAAAAGTACAAACAGAATTTCCGTTCGTCACAGTCAGACACGACGAAGACAGTACTACACATAAATGTTAAAACGGGTATGGATAACAACACGTGCCATTTCCGCCTCATGGTCATAAATGCGATTTTCAATTCTTGCGGCACTAGATTTTGTCCGCCTTCCCATGGTTGTCATAGTCCCCCTTCCGGTAAGAAACAAAAAGCTCAAGTTTGATCCCCGCATCGAATTCGTGGTATATAGGAGAAGAAACAGCTACTCTTGAAGCATTCAGACCCTTTATCACTCCATACAGAGAAACATGAAATTATCTCTCCTTACTGTTTTGATTTTGTTGTTGCCACCATATGCCGTGTGGGGAAGTGCTTCCTGCAGCGAACAACTTTCTGAAGGAAATTGTGCCCTTTTCGGACAAGCTGAAGGAAACTCGTCATGTCGATGGTGTATGGAAGGACGATTGTGTACCGATTTTGGCGGAGAATGTAATAACAATGATCAGGATGGACTGGAGAATCATGGAGATGAAGGAAATGAAGAAGATCAAGAGAAGGACCAAGATACAGTAGTCGACGATATCGAAGAAGACATAGATCAAGAGGATGGCGACGATGGAAACGAAGACGAGCAAGAGGAGAGTGGCGGAAACAGTCAAGGGGATGGTGGGGATAAATGCAATAATTTCCAAACAGAAATGGACTGTATGGAAACTGAGAAATCCTGCTTTTGGTGTGCCTCTCAGGGAAAGTGCCGGGACAGTCAATGTATCGAAGAGGATATTGATGGTCCTCCAGGAACACAAAGGCCACGTTTCTGTGCCGCCCGGAGGAATCAAACAATGTGTCTACTGGAAAATGATTCGTGTATTTGGTGTGAAGACAGAGAAGTCTGTCGACGCTCCGAGGAAGAATGTCCTGGGAAGGGCCGATTAAACCGATGTAGGGCTTTGTCGAAAGATACCTGCGAAACGGAGGATTCAGGCTGCTTATGGTCCGAAGGCAGAGATCGATGCTTCTCAAGACGTGGGAGTCTCCCCATTTTTGGTACGGTACTTGAGGATTTTACAGGCACAGTTGTTTGTCCTCTTCTGACGACTCAGGAAAACTGTACTACGACATTGATGTGTCGTTGGTGCGGTGATACATGTCAATCGGCCCGTGAGGCATGTGAGGATGGAAGCTTGGGTGAAAGACGGAATCCATGTCGGTTGACAGAGTCGGAAGATGTGTGTCTAGAAATGGATGGATGTCTCTGGTGTGGCTTCACGAATTCGACAAGAAAATGCCGAAGAGCGACCCACGCAGTATGTACTACGATCGATGATTTCGATGAGTTCCTAGACGGAGGAGGGGATGATGATTTTCTTTCCATCGCCGATTCTGGTCCCTGTTTCAGTATTGATGCACAACCTGAGTGCGACGACAGACTCGAGTGTCAGTGGTGTGAGGCTCAACTTCGTTGTAAGAACAATGAAACTGCATGTCGAGAACCGTCGGGGGAGGTTATCCTAGATTTAGTCGAATCCTCAATGGGACGATTTAAGATCCAGGACGATGGGTTGGGTCCCACGGACCCCAATACAGTTTCGGTCGTCCTAAGTTATATCTACGAAGTCACCGAAGACGGTACTACCATTCAAGAAAGTTTGGTCGATCTCGATTTTCAAACATATAACATCAAACAATCAATCGATTACTACCTTGGCAACATTGAAGCCCGGAAGATTCTCTTCGAATCCGTGATTGACGGTGTAGGAGCTGTCGAAATGGAGGTATACATAATGATTTCGAATGGGACCATTTCAGAACCGGATTGGATGGAGACATGGGATGTCCAACGGGGGGATGTAAAGTTCAATCTGGTGTTGAAGGATTGGACATTTTGTGGACAAGTGTCTCCATGTGGGAACTCGAATGAAGTGAGTGCCTACATCGATCTTGCATTGGAAATTCGTGGGATCTTCGATGAACCAGTGGGAGTCGAAGACGATTCCTTCTCGTACAACTTGGGAGGGAATGTTCCTCTTCGGTTATCAAGTGTCATAGAAAAGGATGGATTCATGCAAGATATACCCGAGGGCTTTCCTCGTCTTGAAATCAGTGACGATCAGGGTCCCGTGTTTGTTTTCCGTTTTCCCATCTTTGAGGACTTTATCGTTTACGATCCTCTTATCCCATATTCGAACTCTATTCCGATTCTGACTGATGAACCAGAGGAGGATCCACCGGAAGAAGAGCAGATAACGACTGCACCAGTTTCATCATCCCCCACTGTCAGTCCAGTTCAGGTGAATTCATGGCCACCAAAGGAAGTAGCAAGAGAGGGGGGTCTATCTTTAGCTTTGATTGTCGGGATTATATTCTTTACTGTCGGATTCTGTTGTGTCGGGGGGTTATGTGGCTATTTTGGATTCGTCGTCCTCCGACGGGGGGAGAAGAAGGATCGTCGTCGGACTAATCTTTCTGGTTGGGATAGGAAGAGAGTAACTAGTGATGATTATGATGAGGAGGGATTTCACGATGAAGTGGGTCATCATGCTGCTGGAAGATTTGGGAACGCAACAGAAAATGATCATGATGGACTCTTGAGACAGAACGATGACTCCAAAAGGATCGAAGATGATCCACCCTCCTCTTATATTCACGTCGTTCGGGAACAATTCCACGATGAACCACAATGCGATGATGACGATGACGATGAGAATGGTGACGATGAGAATGACGATGAGAATGGCGATGACGATGAGAATTGCGATGACGATGAGAATGACGATGAGAATGGCGACGACGATGAGAATAGCGAAGAGGACGATGAGAATGACGATGAGAATGGCGAAGAGGACGACAGCAATGACGATGACAATGAGAGTGGCGATGACGGAATCGAGAGTGATGATGATGATGATGATGACGACGAGGAGAAGGATGACGCCACTCAAGAATCGGACAAAAAATGATGATGTAGATGATGATGATCAAGACAGAAGTCACAGCGTTTGAACCTGCTTGTTTCATTTCTCGATGCAACATGGAATGTCTTGACCCCGGGGGACGACTGCGACGATGTACCATGTCATAGGATAGGGGTATTCGCGGGGGGACTTGGGGGCACCCCTTACTGTGATCGAAGTTGCTACGTAAACAGCAACGATTCATTCTTGTGTGTGTGCGTGAGAGAGAGAGAGACGCTCCTTTTCAAAAGCGTAGGGTAGACCGGGGTAAAGAACTGCCAACATTGAATACATGTTATCTATACTAGCAGTTACAACCACAAGTATTACGGCATTTTTTTGGAATCTCTCTATTCACTGTCAAGAAGAACAATTTGTACGTTTCTCGAAGCGACGTTGTGGCGAGATAAAGTAACCGCCATACGGTATACATACCTATATCTAATTCCCACCAGGAACTACCCAAAAAATTTGTCATTTTTGATGGGGAATCAAATAAATTCTCGAGATTCTCGTTGGATGTACCAGACCGCGATGTCTATGTAGTGACTGTGAAGAACAAAAAAACCAAGAATGACCCCGCTGCGCGTCCTTTTCGTGCTGTGCACGTACAGTTACTTACCCCCTGATGACGCGCGCAATCGACGTTGCATACACGGTACGGTATCCTGATTCACTGTCAATATCACAGCTCTATAGGACTATTTCGATATCCACCGTAGTCGTCCATCTTGGAACACATAATAAAGACGACGTAACTCCCCTACCCAAGGAGCTAAAGTAGTAAGAGATGGACCAGCATTCTGGATCTGAAACGTTCGTACAGGACACGGAACAACCATCATGTCTAGCCTCGATCGAACGGAGCAGGATCTTGCGTACAGTACGGAGACCTTCCCATTCCTTATTCTCCCAAAGACAGACATTCAAGTTTCCCCAACATGCATTACTCCTTTTTTCTTTGATAGTTTGCCTTGCTTGGCTTTCTCCACCAATTTATGCAGCAGAACAGCTATATCATCTGAATCCGTCCAATTACTCATTCTTGAACTTCAACAAACACCTACGTGATGGCAAGACTCAAGCAGGATGCTGGAATGCGACTACATTCCAAGACATTACCGCTTCAGATGTGGATGATCCAGTCCTACTTCTCCAACCCATAGATCCAACCATACAACAATGTCAAGACGAGACAGAGTTGACGATTAAGGTTCTACAGTCCTCCTCCTCCTCCTCCTCCTCCTCCACGCCGTTTGGATGGGAACATATTCCGGGAGAGGCTATCCAACTGGAGATTCGTGGATCTTTGTCTCTCCCTACATCGATAATGACAGAAATGGTCCAGACAGGCTTAGATGCGGCATTTATCATTCAACTTTGTCCTGTGGGTATCGGTTCCGTTTGCCCACCGTTGGTGCCTATCCCTCCCCCATCGACGGAGGATCGTCGACGTCGACTAGAGGGAGAGACTTCTTCAACCGATTACTTGGTGAGGTTTGAATACTTTTGGATCACTCAGAATGATGATAAAGTTATCCAAAAGCGGTTGAAATTCAGACCTTCATCACCAGGTATCTATTCAATACTTGGATCGTTGGTCGTTTTCACGAATCTTAGTGAAACGGGGGAATTCAACATAGCTTCAGTCCAGGGAGTGTCAGTCATCCCCTTCTCCTCTTCAGGTAGGGAACAATTCATTCTTGTCCATACCTCCTTTGACGAGGAAAAACAGGGTGCAAGTCCAGCCGTCGTCGACAAGTGGGCATCTATAATCGTTATGATCCTTTCCGTCGTCGGCGGATTGATCCTATTGTCTCTCCTCCTCTTGAGTATCTACTATAGAAATGCACAGGTCTTTGAATTGACACAGGGAAAGTTCCTCATTGCGATGCTCTTTTGTGGACTTATCGCCACCAGCTCATTGTTTTTATTGGGACCAAGTAATCACCTGTACTGCAAACTCCACCAGCCAATGATCAACCTTCCGATGAGCATCATGTTTGCGATCCTTATGGGGAGGATGTGGCGTATTCGGGCCATTATCTCACCCCTTTTACTACTGACGCTGGACAAGAAGGAACATTGGACGAGCAAGTTCGTTAGCTTGGTGGAAAAAATGACTCAATATCTCCGGTTGGGGAATAACAATCGAGTTTCAGGCAAAAATTTGAGAAGGACAATTTCAGACCGTCAGCTCCTGGTGGTCATTATTGTGTTGTGCATTCCTCAGGTCATTGTCCAAATCTTGATTGCCGCCATCGGAGATCAAGGATTCCAGATTGACTACGGAAACCGGTTCTTCCCCGATGGCTACGCGAAGTGTAGCGTACACTTTTTCGAAAGTCTTTTGGGAAAGCTTGCAGTGGGCATTGTATCGTCGCAGTGCGTTGGCTTGCTGATCTTGGCTGGATCGTCGAGAGACTTACCATCGCTTTTCAACGAAACGCAGAACATTTGGATGGTCGCGGTTGTTACCTTCGTCATGACTATGATTGGTACGCTGGTAGTGGCACTCACGTACGCCCAAAGTTATGCCCTTACGACGCAACATTTGATGCTTGCGTTATTGGGTGGAGTTACGGTCGTCCATACATGCGTCCAAATTACATGGCCGAAAATTGTCCTGGCGAGGAAGGGGACTAAAATCGCCGTGACGAAGTTGATTGCTGCGCACAATATGAGTCGGCAGTCGCATGATTTCGTCAACGTAAAGCCACCCCGAGCCCAATGGAATTCCATGAGCAATAACGCCAGCGTGTATGGTGGTTTCCCCTCTTCTGCAACAGACTCGAAAGCTCCACAAAGGGAGCAGAATACGTACAGCGGTGTAACGGAATCGACAACTTCAGGACAGGAACCAACCACAAATGTCCCGACTATGGGGGATCGCGTCGCCGATTTAAGCCTCTCAACCCTGCGCGAAGAGGATGAACCAGCAACCGTTCCTGCGAACGATCCCGAATCGCAGGATCAACCTGGAAAGGGGCTCGTATCATCTGATTCCGATGACGGGGACGATGACAACTCGACTGGGAGCAGCGTAGTAATGACAATGAGAGAAACTACCGATCTTGGTATGGGACTGCCTCAGAGATCAGCCCAGTTGCTTCAACATTCAGCAAGCATTTCGTCGTTGAGAGTCTCCCAGGCAAGCGCGCTCGACAATGGCGCGAAGTGGGGAGGGATCGGTGGTCTTGGCCGTGGGAGATTTAGAAGGAGCATGTCGCACAGACCAATATTCCAAACACGGGCATCCCGAGCAAGTATCCTCACGTTGGAGGTTGAAGCGTCGGTTCCACCGACCCTGACCAACGCTAGATCAGATAGTGTAGTACCGAACCGAGGCTGGAAGCCCGATTCGAGACCAGCGCTAGGAGGAAATAATCGCGTACAGTCTCAGAACGGCAATGCGAATGATCACTCGGGTTTCGTTCCTCCAAGCCCTGGAACTCCCTGGCGGCGTAATCCATCATTGATTCCCCTTACCGTCGAGTACAATCCAAACACGATGTTTGATATCATCCACGTCGAGGAGGATGCTCCCCCACCACGTCGCTTGTTGCTTCGTATGATTGATGTCGAAAGGAGGCTCACTCGTGCGAACAAAGCAGTTTTGTCGGGCCTTGGACTTAGTGTCGAAGATTGGGAAGGTATTCGCGACGCTTGCACTGCGCTGGGGGAAGTCTTTGTTACTGAGGTTCGGTTTGACTGGGAACCGGAGCAAGTGGAGACACCATCTCATGAACTACCTCTGGACGTGTATTCAGAGGTGTTGAGCGAGGAGGCAAGTGAGTCGTTCCGGACGGACTTACCGTCACCAGTCCCAAGAGATCCAACGTCACGTTCGTCAGTTCCGCCTTGGAGCATCGGAAACTTTGATGGTAATTGAGAAATCTGTCATTGGTCAGGGCAGCTCTACTTCCACTGCCACATTGTCATTTCCGAGTCTATTGCTGCCATTCCCAATTGAGGCAAGGATTTAATGCTTTCGCTGTAGCTAACTGCCACTATGGCCCAACAGAAGGACATCATGGGGTTCTTCGTCTGCGCCTAGCAACCCGTGGAATGCACTACGGACTAAGTCCCTAATTCACGGATATTGCTAGGTTCGAATTCATTGGCATTTACGGCGTAAACGGAGACTTGTCAGAGTTGATCGACCACTAGGTACCGGTAGTGAACTTCGTTTCGTTTCTTGATCATAGTTACTGTCAGTTGTCCTTCCTGCGTCTGGCCATCGACGTGAATTCCTTGGGATTCATTTGGTGCCGGAAAACTTTCGTTTTTCGGAAGGCCTTTCTCTACATGGCCGGAACAATTACAGAAAGAGTAAAGAGAAGGAGCCTTTGGGTCGGGGTGGAACGAAATGAAATTTGTCTCACATTTCAATAGAGGGAAAATTCTCTTCCTGACTTGCAGTTGCACTTAAGGTATTAAATACCCAAGTTTGATATGTTCGGGTGTTGCGCATGTCCTGCTTATTTTGGGTATTCGTCAACAGCAAACAGAAACCGAGAATCGGAAGGGTAGAGATTTTTCAGTAATCAGACCTGCTGTTCGAGTTCTGGGCCTTTCTATCGTTACAATGAACTCTGCGAACGGAATGAATAGCTTTCGTCATGACTAGGATAATTTGGCTCGGAGTTCGTCTTCCGATTATTGGACTTGAGAAATTATGGCCCACTATTTGCTCCTTTCTCTTTTCGTGTTAAGTGCCGAAATGAAGATGTTACGACGAAGACTCGACGGAACGAATGCAGTGGTGGCGACGATTAGGGTAGCGACGAACGAAAGAGAACTTCGAATTGCTAACAATTGTAAACAATACCGGAATTCTACCCATGTGAATACCGCATATCGAAAGGGAAACTCGCTTGAGGTCCCGTCATCGGAAACCGCGAAAAGTCCATTGCACCCAACGAACACAATTCTTTTTCCTTGATGGCAATCGTCTCATATCAATCGTGGTTACAGTAAATTCATATTCACCATGATCAATCAAGCTGTCTTGAGCATAGTCGAAGAAAAGGACAACATCTTAGCCATCAAAAGGCTCACGAAGCTGCTGAGACAGGTAAAGGGTCAAATGTCCATTGAAACGAGGGTTCGTGCAAACCCCGAGATGATCAAGGATGAGAGGTTGTCGTGCCGCCGCCAGCCATCCGCCATGTTCTTCTGGCATACCGCGGAGTTTGTGTATACTCCTGTTGTTACTCAGAGGAAAACATCGTCATTACCATCATCAAGTGGTGGCGACTCTGTTGTAGACGGTTCGAGAACCATCTTCCTCTTCAAGGCCCCGATTCTACTTCAAACTGAAGAAGAAGGGACATCAAGCTCAAAAAACGAAGATAGTCAAACCGACTACGAACTGAGGTGCTTTGTCATCATGTACAATATGGCACTAGCGTATCACCTACAGGGTGTACAAGAACAGGAAACTGGTCATGATTTACGTCGAAGAGATTACTTCCTTCGTAAGGCTTCCGAATTATACATTCATGCGCATCGAGTCCTAATGATATGTCGAGAAGATTTGATGAGATATCATCATAGTCGGATGGTATGTGTACAGGCGACGATGATTTTCCTAATCGAAATGGCCATTGCGTCGAATCTTGGGCACATATACACTGCCTTGGGGGACAATGATCGATCTCGGTCATTCTTTGAAGATTTATTGTCAATGATCCTCTACTTTGTGATGGATCGTGTTGGTAAGGTAGGCGGTCAGGGGACATCGTCGTCCGACCTTTCCAACATCTTGCCTGGGATGATGGAGGGTTTCTATCACAATGTCTTACATCTCATTTTGGATCGTTCCCAATCAGCTGCAGCAGCATAAAATTGACACTATGATGTTTAGCAAAATTAATCATAGGATTTCAAAGACAATTCCTTCCAGATGAAGTCCCCGACGTCAGAAGCAGCTTCGTTTCGTACGATTCCTAGTATGCGTGGTTTTTGGACAGAGGGTACGGTATCGAAGTACTGATAGTTCAGCAACCACCACACCGTGTAGAATATACGTGCAGCTATGATCTTATACTTTACTTT
>Ga0194115_10007993_pt1 | contig 10350 bp, 6 predicted proteins | sample TA2MahsurfametaG_3_FD_148656 | JGI IMG/M metagenome (GOLD analysis project Ga0194115, IMG submission 148656) | Freshwater microbial communities from Lake Tanganyika, Tanzania - TA2015002 Mahale S4 surface | ecosystem: Environmental > Aquatic > Freshwater > Lake | place: Tanzania: Lake Tanganyika... | reverse complement strand
TCATGAAATTGGACATATGTATGCCACACGTGTCCAACGAGGAACATATTCGGAGACAATGGTATGGTACGTGCAAGGAACGAAGATTTTCTTGAAATTCGAGAAATGAATTCGTCTCACTGACTTACCTTTATTTACGGTTCACAGGCCACTTGGTGGATTTAATGACTGTACTATACCCGATGGAACATACCTACAAGAATTCTTTGTAGCCGTTTCGGGGCCACTGATGCAGGTCCCCCTAATGATCATATGGGTAATTGTATTGGCGGTCGTGACACCGGAAGGAGTGGGATACTATGGGGCAGGTACTGCCAGCGTTGACGCATTAGACGAAGGTGGAGCTGGAGAGTGGTTTGCTCAGTTGGCGAAGCGATCGTTGGATGTGAATATTATGATCTTTGCTCTGAATGCGTTATTGCCGGCCTACCCTCTTGATGCGGCTGCGATGGTCGCATCGATGTGTGGACACTTTGGAATGACCGTCACTCGGACGGCGTGGGTATTGGTGACGATTGGAGCTTGTTTGGGCTTTATTGCCTGTGCTGTTGGGATCGTATTCATCGTGCAGGGATCAGGACAAGGAATCTTTCTGTTACTGATTGGTATTTACCTCATCTATTCCAATTGGCAGATGTATGGACAGATTGTATCTGGATTGATTCATTATCATCCAGTGTTCAAGCCAGATTGTTACCGTCGGGGTGAGAATACGAATCTTTCCAATCAAGGTCCAATGACGAGACAGGCCCCCCAAAGAAGAACTAGTAGTGGAAATAACGTCCCCACTTCTCCCCGACGGGCGGGTAATCCTTCGCCCATGCAGGTGATGGGGAAGAATAATTCTCCTAGGGGAGGACAGGGTACTCGATCACCGACGAGACGACAGAGTAATAATGATATTGAAATGGGTCAAAGAGGAGTCCCAACCAAACCGGATCTTGGTCAATCCCCGAAAAAGTCGACGACGACGAATACTCCTACTACTTCTACTTCTGCTACTGGCGAGAAGAAGAAGAAGAAAAAGCCTCCTACCGACGAAACGGACACGCCTGGTTCGCCTGGGAAGGTATCAACCAAGAAAAAGAAACCTCCCACAAAGAAGAAATCTACGCCGAAACCAGAAAGCTAAGAACGTCTTCTGGTTCGAGTGACCATTTCTACCAGCGTAAGGCTCAATTTCTTTTTCATGTAATTTTAGAATCTACTCTTTTCTTGTCCCCAGTTTCTATCATTCTTTCCTTCATACATTCACCCGACTGCTCTAGTATTTTGCCGTAACTCAATTATAAAAACTCAAAATTTTTCAGGTCACTACCATCTCTCCACGAGGTAGAGGCCCCAGCAACAACAACATATCATCAAAAGCACCCACAAACCAATGATCAACCAAACTACCCAAGATTCGGTACAACGCGACCAGCGTCCAAAATGGACTGACGAAGAGCATTCCGTAGATGCTGCCGTGGTTTCTTCCGAGTCGGTTGTTGTGTTGTCTTCCGAGCCTTCCGAGCCGTCCAAGAACCGACCACTCACGTTATCTGAAGCGGCAACCTGTTCTTTGTAGTAGGACACATTCTTCGATTTCGAATTGTCCTTCACGTAGGTGAAGAAGAGATGACGTCCTCGAAGGGACTGTCGACGACCCCAATGATGACAGACGAACACAAAAAAACGGACGGTGAGTCTCTCATTCACAAACTCATAGTATGCTCCTCCCTATCTGGCAGTCGAAGCACTCACCTGAGCGTGAACAGACCACCACGTAATATGGAAGGTCAACAAGGAAAATAGTACGCATGTGACAGAATAAGTTTTCATTTTTTGTGTCGGGACGAGTAGTCGTCTTCTTCAAAAGTTGTGGGTACGTGGGTTTACGGCGACAATCAAAAAACGTTCTGGGGTATGCACGTTTGACAGGTGTGCGGGTTTCGATCTATTGGAATCGGTAAAATGGTATGTCAGTCTGACGCTCCACCTGTAATTAACGGTAACTGTGCAAGGCATATTGCTCCGGAGGCAACGAATTAGAGCTACCCTGCGGTTAGTATTGTTCGTCGACACTGTTTCAAGCTACTGTGCCGTCCCAAGTTTCATCAGACCTCTGGGTCAAGGATGCATCTCAGGTTGAATTCAAAAAGTCGGTATGTTGAAGCCAAAATCCCTACGGATCGCGCATACTGCTGCGCGCATAGCTCCTTGGATATTCTCCGATGTACTCTAGAATAGGATGGCAGTAGTCATGGTTGGTAGAATGATTTGGCAGCACATAGTATTGTTTGCCGAAGTAGTAGTAGTAGTCACACAATACGTCGTAGATCCTCAGGAATTACTGATGCCGATCCTTGGTCATTGCAACCAATGCGATCTCGGCGAGGGTCGAAGGTGGCTTCACTGCCCGGGAAAGTTCCGAAACTGGGTGCGGCTGATCGATGTTCGTGTTCGATCGATGCGCGACTCCAGAGTCATCCTTTTCTAGAGCCGCAATGACGGGGGATGGTACGTGGGCTATTCGTACTTCCAAGTCGTTACGAACCGCGATCTCCAGGCGTTCTCTCGTTCCGATTCTATCAAGACGGTCTCCACGAGCTGTTGATTATGCCCTTCAAGTTTTCCATATAAGCCACATTAAGACCGGTCCTTTTCTCCATCACTCCCACCACTTTCGCTCGACGGACAACGTACTACCGGTAGATTGTGTCACCCTTATTTTCACTATCGTACAATCCATTTCATCCTTCCGACCACAGGGCAGAGTACTCGAGGACGAAGAAGAAGGTAGATTTCGGTTCATTTGATGCCTCCCGACCCTAGTTTGAACGATCGAAAGGTGGGACCACCAGCGCGGCAGTCATCCCCCCCACCCCGGACTCCCACGACGCCGTCGGCTGAGTCTCCCACTCCGATTCCGAAAAGAGCTGGCTCTCCATCTGTGGCGTATGAGTTTTCTCCGGTCAAGCCCTCTCCTGATGCAGCCGAAAGAAAAAGTTTTTTTCGTTCTAGACGCGAAAAAAGCCCCGTCGTGGCACCTGATGAGGACAAGCGGCAACAAAGGCGGTCATCCGGTGCCTTCCAAATGGTGCGGAATACCCTATTCTCTAGCAATAAGGATAGTGCAGATTCAACCGTGGAGACTCCGAAGAAAGTTCCTCATGTGCCAAAATCCTATCGGCATCAAGCCATTGACGATGATGATGATCCAGCCGAAAGTCCAATGTCACCAGTACGCAGTACTTTGAAGCCTCCAAGTATGAGGAATATACCGCCGTCCTCCCTTGTGTCCAGTCCTGAGGTTCTGTCTAAGCATCTTGAACGAACACGTTCTCCTAGGTTCCAAAGCTCCTCTGTGGACTCTCAAGATTCGGGAGAGTGTACGTCCGAAAGATGGGACCCGACACTGTCACAGAAATTGAAGATAGGTGAGGACAAGGGTGCCATGCAGCGCCAAGGGAGAGAATATAATCCCCGACCCACATTACAGGGTCCGACGTTGTCACAGAAGCTGATGATAGGAAATGTTGCTCTTCAAAAGAACATCGAAGAGAGAAAAGCTCCACGGTTGCAGGAGGGAGGGATGTCTGCAGAGCTTACGACCCTCTTACATCAAAGCATGCGACCAGATCACCGGAGCAATAGTCCAAAGCCCCGTTCTCAATCTTCATCACAGCCGAGTGTCAGGAGTCGAAGATCAAGAGCTTCCGACGGTGATCGAGAAGAACGGCGTCAAGAGAGTGATAAGTCCCGGGAGAAAACGTCTCGTCGTCATCAGGGTGATACCAGATCCCCCTCGAAATATAAAGCCACAGATTCGGGATCTCGAGGTTCCAGACCTAGGAGTGCTGGCCCCTCCAATGATCCAACTAGGTCATCACGTTCCAAATCTCGAGTACGAAGCAGTACAAGCTCACGGAAGAAAGAGGAACCGTCACCATCGGCTACTCCAAAGCAGCCGAAACAGCAGAAAGAAAAACAGCCAACGCATAGAGAAGGATCCAAATCACCGGTAATGGGTCTACGCAGAATACGGTCTATATCGGTGGACGACTGTCTGTCTGTGGAGGGTAATGATGTAGGATGTCCCAGTCCAACCCTTTCGAGTCATTCTCGGAAAAGTGTCCAGTCAGCGAAAGACGATCGGAACCGACGTCGTGCAGGGCTCAATGACCTTACTCATGAGAATCAGCCACGTCGTTCCCTTTCATTGGATGAGAGTATAAGCAATTCTTTGGAGGAAGATGTCATCGGACGTAGTAGCCGGAGCGATTACGGCCCTCGAAGCAGGAGCCGTACGGGTACGCCCGAGAAGCGGCACTCATCGAAGACCGTTGATACTACACCCGAGACTTCATCTAGGAAGGTTGCTTCGCCTGGTACTACTACTACTACCGTGAATAATTCAAGTACGAGTAGTATTACAAGACATTCGTCACCGAATCGGAAACCGGTACATGGCGTCGTCAGTTCTTCGAGGTATACCCGATCCTCACCCAGGACGCCAAGTGCACGATTGGAACAGACAAGGAATCGAATGTCACCCGGTCGGAATTCGGACTGTGTCCGTTCTCGTACTGGTGCTTCTGGGATGACACCGACCTCTGGACCCTCTCCCTCTGTGACGAATCGGAAGGAGATGAAACTCCTAACCGTCTCTACCCCCACCACCACCACCACCACCCCCAACACCCCCAACACTAGTAAACCATCGTCGGGACGGGACAATAGTAAACCATCGTCGGGACGGGACATTGGTAAACCATCGTCGGGACGGGACATTGGTAAACCATCGTCGGGACGGGACATTGGTAAACCATCGTCGGGACGGGACAATAGTAAACCATCGTCGGGACGGGACAATAGTAAACCATCGTCGGGACGGAATCTTCCTAAATATGAAGAGTTGATGATGGAATCATCACCGAATCTTTCAATGGACCATTTACGTTCCTTTAATAAATTGAAGAATCGAGAATATCAGTCCCCCTTTGCGGAATCACCCATCGGTGGACATAGATCAATGTCCTTGAATATGGCATTGATGAATCCACAATCATCTGACAGTCCAAAAACAAGAGGAGGAGGCGAACGAAATAAAAGCGGTATCGATCGAGGAGTTGGTCGATCAAGAAGTTCAGGTCCACTAGTTGCCGTATCGTCCTCCGGAGAGAATGACGATTCTTCAACGGCTGCAGGGAGAGATCGGACAAGAGCCTTGAAGAATCAATTACGGAATCTAGAACAATTGAATGCTTCTATCCGATGTAAGAGTCCTTCCGCATTATCTCGATCGGATCGGACCGATAAACATACGCCACGTCTTGCCGAGCATCGAAAGTCGTTACAGTTACAGCAGGGCAGCAGCGGCGGCGGCGGTGGCGGTAGTGGTGGAAAACATGGCACCACTACAACATCCGCCAACAACAACAACAACAATACCAGTGACAACGCTCATAAACCTCCTCGCATGATGAGAAATCGGTCTATGGATTCACCTAGCCTAGAAAATCTCTTCCGTTCTGTCTAACCAAAGTTCATGGTACAGTATGTATACCCTAAATTAAAATCTTACTCACTGTCAGCAATGTCATTAGACTTGATGAGTGCTCTGTCAAAGGAAGAATCACAAAACAAGGATTTTGTTAGAGGGTGTGTAAATCGATGATGCTTGGCAAACGTCTCTTCTTTGTAAAATACTTACGCACGGACTTCCGCTGCCATTAGTTTCTTCCATTCCTCATAATCTTCGACGCCACCATAGGTTGGACAGTCTTCGACTAAACAATTGTTAAAGGCCATCGCCGTCCCCTTCAAGAATGGGACAGCCTTGAGATGGCATCGGACTACCGGTCGGGTCCGGTAGGCCTTGGCAGCGACATGAATCGCGGATCGTAGACGTGGGCCCAACATGAGATTGGCCAAACTCGAACGCTCACCGTACGGAACGGTACCCTGATCGGCTCGATAGACAAGAATCTGTTGGGGTGAATCCAAAAAGAAGACCGCATCGGGACAGTTGCATTCCTTCACTGCCTTCACGAGGGTCTCATGGTTCAAATCAAGACTGTCCTTCAATATTTTGTCCTGTTCCGTCGACCAGAGTTGCAAGCATGGTGCGATGCACTTACTTAGACTCGCTGGATTCATGGTGAACATTTGCGTCGCGGCAGCACAACGAGCGTCCATCGACGGCGCAAAGGCGCCTAGAGTAGGTCGAAGAGCATCACATTGCATCAAGGAATAGACAATCAGGGGCATGACCGCGATTTTCGGATGCCCTTGCCCCAAAAGGATCTCATCGTCTGACAATTTCCCCCCCTCGACATCTAACAAACGTTCGCAGGCAACCATTTTCGACGGCTCTTGGTCGAATTTTTCATCTTCATTTGTATTCTCGGACGTTGCTTCATTCCGTTCTTCAATCTTCGCCTGTTCGACCTGTGCCGACTGATAGACATGAATCAACAAGGCCTGAAGCCATGACTCTGCCGTATTCTGTGCTTCGACGAATCCATCCTGGACTGCCGACAACAATAATTTCTGGTATAGGATCAAGGCCAGGGCTTCGGGATCCAACATATCATACAACGGTTCGGAATCTCCGGTCAGGGGTAGGGACATGGTTGAGATCTTCATTTTCCGGACGGTATAGAATTCACCATCATCGGCATCCTTTTCGACGCAAGTATAGGCAACACAGATTTGCAAGGCCGGTTTGAGCGCAATGACGCCCATCCCATCTGTCTTGACGACCATATCTGGTTGACCCAGAATCTGAAAATCCAATACGACCGACGTATGGGCATCACACGATCCCATCGTCCACGTCGCATTTCCTTCCGATATACCTGCTCCCCAGAAACCACCAGCCGATAAATAGGGTGCCAACTGCAACTTGCTTTTCCCGACCGATTCGATCGGTTCATCTTCAACTTCAAATCCCTTGGTAATCCGAGATCGTACCTTAGTTCCAAAGATGAGACCTTCATGCCAGGGTACCCGAGCCAGCAATTGATTCTTACAACTCTGAATACATGCTTCCTGGTCCCTTGTCCCAAACAGTAAAGGTCCCGGCGCCCCAGTGGCAGATGTCAAGACTGCCAAAAGGGGAATCCCATAAATGGGCCCCTGGACATAAATGGGCCCCTGGATCTCGTCCTCTTCCGTCTCGTCCTCATCATCATCTTCTTCTTCTTCCGGACTAGGAGGAGTCGTAACAGAAGCAGCATTCACAACGACAGGTGCCTCGGTTGGTTCCCATTCGGACGGTGCAATGATGAACAAATCGACTCCCAGGGCAGCCCGAGCACATTTTTTCCCCAAGACATGCAATGAATCTTCTGGATCCAATGGCTCGACATAGTTCGCCAGATTCACAGGAGTCCAATCACTAGGTTCCATGAGATTGTCCTCCGCCTCAGTCTCTTCCTCCTTGCTGTCTTCTTCGTCGTCTTCCTGTCCCCATAGATTCCCTTGATCTTTATCAACACAGGCTCCAGCAATCCCACCAGGACCAAAGGGAGGGGGAGAAGGAGCTGTCGGGTTGGGAACAATTTCCAATGGTGGTCGTGCTAAGAAGCAGGAAATTTTCCCTCCTGCATACTTTAAGGCTGATGACGGCGATGCCTGGATAGGACTTTCGATAATTGGTTCAGTCTTCTTTTTGTTCTTGTTCTTCTTGTTTTTTTTGCTGTCCTTGTCATTTCCATTCTTTGCCATCATGATCGTGTCTTCATTTACCGTTCCGGGATGCCAAGCGGGTTGCATAAATTCCAAAATAATTTCCAACGCCAAGGAGAGTGCCATCCCATACGTTGGTGAATCGGCTTCCGTCATATCCTCGTCCTCGTCCTCCTTCTTCTCCTCTTCGTTTTCAAGGATGGTACTTTTGTTGTAATGGTCTTCTTCGTCTTCTCCCCCGGTATGAATCAAAGATTGAATCGCCGCTTGAATCCTTGGTTTGTGATCTTTGTCCGCGGGGACGAGAGAAAGGGGGATATGTTGAGCTGTCAATGGATAGTGTAAGACATGAGGTGCCGCTGAGACTTTCGAAGAAGAAGAAGATGTGGATGCGGATAAATCGTAGGATCGACACATCGTGGCAGAGACTGCGATGATCCCCACATGGACATGATCTGGGATATCTTGAATCAAGGAGGAACTGTTGTTCACACTTGTCGTCGTCGGACTAGTAGTAGTACTACTACTGTTGGACAACATGGAGGATGACAAGAGGACATCCGTCAAGACCTTCCAATAGGAATTCAATGGTGGGACAGTCGCATCGACGACAATCCACCAGACCGGTGGACATGCCATGGCTGGAAGACGATAGTCTAAAGCTTTAGGAATCGAAGTGACTGGCATGATAACATCCTCCTTATCATCTTCGTCACGGTTCTTTTTCTTGTTGCTGTTCTTGGGAGTAGTGGTGGTGGTAGGGACGATGACACCCATTTCACTCGTCACTCCTCCAACACCACCAACACTGCTGCTGCTGTTGGGATCATTGGTAAAGAAACATGGGACTTGAAGGATCCAATCACCAAATGTTGGTGTCGTTTGAGGATCAAGATCAAAGGTTTCTTCCGAAAGGAATTCCATTGGTCTATGTCGACGTTGATCGGCAATATGTGTCGATGATGTCTTCCCACAAAAATAACATACGACTAATGGTTCATAAACTGGACGGAAATGTGTCTGTTTCGTCACATGTGGTGCACCACAGGAAAGACATTTAATAATATCACTCATCGATTTGTTGTAATATTCATGAATGTAGGTCGATAAAGGAGCATCAGGACTGGTACCGTTGCTGATGTTGTTGTTGTTATTGGCCGATGGATTGAGATGAGAAGATTCCATGAGAGGTTTGGCCGTCCCATGTGCGGCTGGATTGACGACAGCACACATGGGTAAATTCATATCATCCCATAATTCCTTCGAATCAGGAAGTTTCCTCGTCACACATCGGATCGTAGAAGAACGGGGAGTTGTCATACTGTAAATGGACTAAACGTCAATGTGTGTCTCCTCTCCCTTTTTGTTTGTTTGTGTGTGGGGGGTTTTGTTGTACAGTTTTCGTCGAAGAAGACACTCCACACAAACAAGAAAAAAGACCCACCCTTCCACAAAAAATAGGTCGGCGGTTGGGTAGAGGAGATCCATGGTTTTTTGGAGGGACACACGAAAAAGAGGGCGAGAGACGAAAGAAGGGGGGGGACAAAGAATGCCAAGATTCGAGAACACACAGAGCAGTCCTACCCCTTCCTCCTCCCCCTCCCCCCCCGCCTGTTTCCCCCTCTTCTCCTCGACGGCGACGATCCAGGTCATCGAAAAAACTACAAACGGTCATTTTCGACCTCACTGGGTCGATTGAGTCGGAGGGAACGAGAACCACCCAAATGGGACAGGCAGACAATGAATGACAGCTGTTTTTCCATGAACATTCCACCAACCAAACTCAACGAAAATGGGATGGAGACTTGGCTCAAAGAGTAATGTCAACGAACCCTAGTGTTCTTTTCGTCACGAGACAAGTTGTTTTTTTGGTGTGAAGAGGTGATGGGGTCGATAGTAGTAGGTTCGTTCGGTATAGGGTCCCTTTCTCGTCTATACCAGCATGACGTCCCTTTCTGTTTGATTTCAAAGTAATGCGTAACGCTATCCGAGAGAACAGATTAAACCAAATACACGGTCGGTATTTTCTCTATATATTACATAGCGATCTCTACTAGTTGATAGATGATGAGAAGTATAGGGGAATAGTAGTATTGGAAGTCCCCGTCCATGGTTGGACTGTGGGTCTTGTCTGGGTCATCGATTTCACACAACACATGATATTGATCCACCTGTCCATGCATCTATCTCCCCACCCATTCTTCTTCGAATTGAGTTTACATTCGTCACATCATCATCATCATCGACGAGGGGCATTTAGTTGGTACCCTTGCGTTTGGCATAGGGATGAGCCTTTGGATCATTGACATTATCAGCCAAAAAGGCACCAATATCCGTCGTCCGACGTTTGGAAACAGTCACAGGACGATGAGACAAATATTCGGAAAATTCTTGTAGATCTGATGAGGGGATCAAAAGGGATCCGAAACACACGGAAGGTTGTTGATAGTCATAATTGTACGAGGAATAGTCCCCTCGAGTACTAGTAGCAAGATTCTTGATATTATTGTTGTTGGTGTTGTTCATGTTCATTTTGGATGTGCGTGTCAAGTGTTTGTGGGATGGGATTTGAAATCCGACGATACGGTGTGTATGTGAAGGGTAATGGGTGATCAGTTCGTAATTTTATGACCAAGGACTTTGGCGGAGGGGGGGGGGGGGGAAAAACGACCACCA
>Ga0194115_10007992_pt1 | contig 10352 bp, 12 predicted proteins | sample TA2MahsurfametaG_3_FD_148656 | JGI IMG/M metagenome (GOLD analysis project Ga0194115, IMG submission 148656) | Freshwater microbial communities from Lake Tanganyika, Tanzania - TA2015002 Mahale S4 surface | ecosystem: Environmental > Aquatic > Freshwater > Lake | place: Tanzania: Lake... | reverse complement strand
CAAAGAAGATGATGATGAAACGAACGATAGAATTAAACACAGACATACAAAGGCCCTTTAAAACGTAAATAAGCTACAAAGCTATGGCTCTACACACACCCTAATCTGAGGAAAAGCATTTTTCACAAAGACTGGAACGGACCTTTCGGTTGTTGTTTCTACTTGTTCTTGTGTGAGCCTTGGTATGATCTTCCCTTCTGGTAAGCAAACAACGAGGTGTGAAGGAGGAGTTTTATCATAAAATACTGAACATTTAATAAACCATTCAAAATATCTGCGATGCATAAAATTCTCTCATCCAAACCCATTTGGATGAGAGGAAAAAGGATATGTTTTTACTTTTTTCTGTCATTTTTTTGGTTTTTCTGTGTCTTTCTTTTTCTTCCGATCAAATTCGTATATTGTTCTTGTCCAACTTTCCATTTAGTCCTTTTGTCTCTTTCTTTTTTTCTTTTTCATGGATCTTCTTCTTCTCCTTTTTCTTTCTATTTAAAGTTCACCACTATTCAACATCCGAGCAAGTTTCAATTCATATTCGACATCGGACATATACTTCCCAGGACCATCCTTAAAGGCTTGTATACGATCCTCACGATCTTGTATCGACCGTTCCTTCTTTTGTTTATTCCGTAAAGCCGCATCAGCAGTCCGTTCAGCATCCTTCCGATGAGCTTCTGCATCTGTCGCAATGACTTTCGCCTTGTGGAGTTTTGCTTGCCGTTCGACGTCTAATTCACGTTCCTTCCGGGCAATTTCTTCTTCAATTTTTTCTTGTCGTTTTTTCGTCATTTCCTTTTGTTCCTTTTTGGCACGTTTTGCCTCTTCTGCTAAATTCCGATCAATCAATTCCTGTTGTGCCTCAATTGATTCCAAAATAGAAATATTAAATAGTCTCCGTTCAACCTTCCATTTAAAGTCTGCCAAAGTCTTCCTTTCTTCTTCATTCCTCATCATATCGACTTCAATTTGTAGTCGTTCCTTCATCGGCGTACCCTCCTTATTAAAGACCTTGGCTAATTTGGCTCTAATTTCAGGTGTCAACTTTCGTAAACTTTCTTGTAATTCCCTTTCCGCTTCCTGTTTCTTCGACACAGATTCTCGAAGAGAGGATGTCAAACCCGTTTTGACTGATCGTCGACTACCGGGACTTCGTCCTGGACTTTGATTCCCTCCATACTTTAGGAAACTATCAGAGCTACTGAAACCAGCTTCATCTTGACTGTTGTCGAAGCCGTCGTCATCGTCGTCCGATGACAATAGGTCAAGATTACTGAAACTTCCAAGAATCTTATCTTTCGAGTTCTCTCCAATCTTGCGTCGACGATGCAAGGCGGCGGAATGGGGACTCCAAACTCGGGAAGGTGTGTCAGGAGACTCTTTTTCCTTGTGTTCGTCTGCCACCATCTTTGTAATTTCGTTTGTCGTTATGTCTTCCTTCCTTTAGTGCTTTGTTTGCCGTTGTAGTTATCCCTCGTAATTGTACAAAGGAGGTTGCATAAACTGTCAGGGGGGAAGACTGCCACGTTAGAGCAGAATGGCCTTGATGTGGCTACTGACAGTGACAAGTGTGTTGACTTTGAAAAAAAATAAAATGGCAGGCAACCCGCTGACAGGGATATCCTACAAAATCTATGGGACTGAACGAGGAGGCAGCGTGGGTTCTGGTGTGAGAGAGAAGATGCAGGTTGGTCGGTGTGTGCGAATGCGAGCGGATGCCGGGTTGTCGGAGTGGGGGGGGGGGCGGGCCGGGGTGTGGCGCGGGAGAACCAAGACACTTTGAAGTGATGATGAGAGTTCTTTCGTCGTGAACCATATATGCTTCACCATAAACAATTATCGGATTTCATCGGAAAAAGGGCATCTTGGATTCCAAATCCCGCTACTAGGGCCCTTACAAGAAAGACTGTTCAAAAGCAGGTCATTCGATCCGAACTTCACTCAACCGTTATGACTCTTCAGGCAAGATCGAAAAGGAGAAGCCCTACGGTCATTTTGACTGGAGTGAACGGTTGCCGAAGCTCTGCGTTTCTTGTTTTTGTGATTCCATACTCGTAGATTCCATTCGCGCCCAGGCAAGCCGCCCTGGACAGGGCGCGGGACTGCTCTGTTTGTCTTTCGTTGTGAGCTTGCACTGTGATTCCCACACGAAAACGATTTCTTCACAACAGTCACATTTACGGTATGTGGATGTAATGGAAGGATCTCATTTCTCGCCTCCCACCTTTTCAATGTGCCTTCCTGCGTTCAAACGATGACATGACGAATCTCTTACGATTAACTGCTGGGCGCAACCGTGATGATCCTACATTCTCTGTTTGACGGGGACGCCGACGAAGAACAACGATTGTCGAGGGAAGAATGGAAGAAGAAAATGAAGATGAAGGATCTCGGACGACTGACAGTGAATATTTTTGACCTTCAGCTATTCAATGTGCCCCCTCCTGCGTCGATGGCGACATGAATCCTTTATTACTACTCTGCTGCTGCGACCTTGATGATCCCACATTCTCTGTTGGCGGTGGGGACGGCGACTAAAACCATTGTCGAAGGATGGAAGAAAATGTTGGTTTGTTGAGATGAGAAAAAATCTTGTCGTGTCACACAACGAAGAGTTTCACGGAAGGGAATCCTTTTGGTTTGACGGAAGGAACTTTGAAAATTGACGCTGAGAGAGTGAGAAAAGGGTGACGAAGGAGTTGCACGACTTTTTCCGTGTGAGGAGGATACAAACTGCTCAAATATGCGTTATATCAAAACATGCGGTATGAACAACGATATGGGTACGATACCTATATACGTTACCAGCAAAACTGCTGGAAGTGTGAGAATTGGCTTGTTCGTCGAAGAGAATTCTTATTTCAACGATGTGATGGTGATGACTGTGAGAATTGATTTGGGATTGGAGGACGGGACACGACAAGCCAGCTGCCAGAGAGTCCATCGATTCGTTAATTTGTCGTCGTCGTCATCATCCTTCAAGTTATAAAACAGTCCAAGAGTGGGGAAAAAGTCGACGCGCCTTCTTTTTCTTTCGTCTAGAGAGCCCGTCCCAGAACAAACAAGTCCAGTGCGTGGAGGGAAGAAGTGCTGGGACACGAAAATTGGGTCAACGTTCGAATTCCTGAAGCTTCAAACCAGCAGGCAGAGACGGAGCTTTTCTTCTTCTTGCCACCGATATACGTGTTTCATCTTTCTTTTTTTTTTTTCGGCCTGCTGGAATCATATCTCCAGGCATGCGTTGAGAGTCCTTCAACGTCTTCACAATCTTTGAAGTTGATAAGGTATACAACGACGGAGTCTTTGCTTCTTTCGTTTTGTACAGAATAGTGATCGTCGCAATACTACTGCTTGCCCCCAGGAATGATGCCAATGACCCATCGTCATTCTTCTTCGAGCCTTGTTGCGCCCTTCATCAAGAGGGGACTGGCAGTCCTCTTGGTATGTTTCATCAGCAGTCACGTACAAGAGATAAATTGCTTTCCTATCCTTCCCTCTTGGGGAGGAATGACCAAAACGAAATCGACACGACAACTACCGACTTTCATCGTCTCGTCGCCGTCATCTAATCGGCATGCTTCCTCCAATGAAAATGAAAATGAAAATGACAAGAGCAACAACCGTGATGATGACGATTGGCGAGCCTTTCGAGCACGTCTAGTCATGAGGATGCAAGAACAAGAACGACAAGAACAAAAGGAAAAGGGACTTTCCGTGTCACCCTCGTCGTCCTCTTCGTCTTCTCAAGCCGCCGATAAGACGAGGTTTGCTACGACAGGCTCACCGACGTCCTCGTCGTCGTCATCATCAGCATCATCGGCAACAACGATGTCATGGACCTACGACGCTGGATCATTAGTGGAAAAAGGATCTCTTGTCTTATCACGGATTGAATCCAAATGGGGATGTCCTGATTTGGATCAACCCTATTTAGGAAAATGTGTCATTTTGATTATTCAACAACCTGATCCAAGCTCCAGTGGTAGTAGCAGCACCACCAGCGGCCAGAAACGATTCGATTCTGCAGGTAGCGCGGACGATGCTGCCAATAGTCGGTTGATTACTCAGGGGATTATCTTGAATCGACCTACTGACCTTCGATTAGATGTCGACGGCAATGTGATTGAGAAAGGTGATGACAGTAATGTTTGGAATAGCAACGACGCAGACAACTTCGGTCGAGTGATATTGGAAGAATTCATGGATACTATCGAAAAGCCAAATGATAAATGGAGAATGTTCTTTGGGGGAGAAGTCGCTTCGCCAAAGGACGCAGAAATAGTCCTGGAAGGCGAGGAAGACATTCTTGTGTTTGACGAGGAAGAAGATGATGACGATGTGAAGGAAGCATCTTTCAATATGAAGAGTGACGACGAAGACGACGAGGAAGACGAGACGATTGTCATATGTTTGCACAATATTTCATCCCCCGCAGCCCTTTTGGTATCCGAAGAAATTGCTCCTGGTGTATACATGACGAGTCATGATGATGCACGAGCCCTAGTCACTTCGGGTGAAGCATCACATGAGGCCTTTTATTTATTTTATGGATGTTGTGTTTGGGAACCAAATCAATTACAGACTGAAATTCAAAATGGATCATGGTACGTCGCATCGACGAATCTTCAAAGTGTCGTCTTTGAAGAATTGGGTGCATTACGTGATGATTCCTATAATGTACAAAAGGCTGGTCTTGAAATGTGGGAACGATTCATTCATAAACTTGGTAAACAAGAGGAAGTCGCCCGTGATTTAGATGCACGAGGGAGTGGTGATGGCAGTGATGACTTTTCCGATTTGATGTTGAAGGAATGGATAACTCAAAATTTAGTATCCGATCCAAAGAACGCAGGTGGGAGTGGTGGTGGTTCGACATTGGATGATCGTCTCATCTATCGAGCACTTCAAGCTGCTGGACGTCCACCAGTCCAAGGAGGAAGTCTACTACGGGCATCCTCTCAAATGGAATCACCATTCGTTTTGGAGAATCAATATCTATACAAGGCGATTGTATTGATGTTGCAAGACAGTAATTTGGCATCCCTAGGTGTCGTCCTCAATTTACCCACATCGGATACCTACTCCCTTCAGATTACTAATACGACATTTGCAAATTTTACTATACGATATGGTGGTCCGACAAGTATCATTTCTCTTGAAGGTGATACCGACTCTATTACTAGTGGAAAGGAAGAAATCAATCCTGAGGATCATGAATCGATGTTATGGCTTCATTGTTGTGCAGGACTAAAGTACCTCCGGACGGGGACACCCTTGCTTCCCGGTGATGAACATGGTGTATGGACGTGTTCCGAGGAACAGGTCATCAAGGCATTAGAAATGGATTTTGCATCGGTCGATGATTTTATGTTAATTAAGGGTGTATGTGTATGGGAAAAGGATGAAGGTGCAGGAGGGATTCAAGGACAAGTTATGAATGGGAATTTAGATGTCATTTCATCTGATCGTATTGATGGCGCTTGGACGATATTACGGAGACAAATCTTTTTAAAAGAAGAATCCTTCTTTTATAATATCCGACTAGCTGATCAAGCATGGCTTCAAGCAGCGGATGAAGATGTCGACAACAAGGGCAACGGCAACCCTACTACGGGTATTAGTGGTGGTCAACGTATTCCAAAAGAACCACAACGAACCATCTTTGATTCGGTTGTGACTATACAGGAACTTGCAGATCGAGCACGATCGACATGGATGAAGATTCATCTATTGTAAAGGAAAAAAAAAGAAAAATACCGGAACATTATGATGGAACTTGCCTAAACCTATTTAAGTGTAATTTTGTTGTTGGGAAACGATTTTTTCATTGATTTTTCAATAATGATCAATTGAACATGGCTTTACTGAATGTAGTGTAGGGGTTGGTTGAGCGTGTAACGTCGAAATAGGATGATTAGGGTCATAGGGCGTTTTTGGAGAAAGCCAAAGGAGTATAAATATATACTCAGACTATAGGTGGTTGAAAGACCTAGTAGTAGTAGCGGAAAAGATTTCATTATTAATCGTTACAACAGTGACGAAAGAGGATGAGAAATGATGGTTGATCATGATGGTGGTTTTTGGAAGGGGTGGTAGTAGTAGCATCTTCCAAGTGTGCAAAGTAGTAGCAAGCTTAGCCGTTGGAATAAATTTGTACAAATCCAACTTGGTTTTGTTTTTTGAAGGTGGTGGAAATGATATAGCCAAACTCAAGAGCAAAAAATGTGTGTCGCGTCTTGAGAGTATGATGTGTTTCGAATGTAATGTGATGTGTGCGCAATTGCTTAGTTGCGCTGGGGATACAGCAAAGAAGGATTTAGCAACATAAGAGAGAGAGAGAGAGAGAAAGTGAAATGATGGTAGAGACTTGGATGATGAGACTGGGATTCCTAGAGCAATATTTCTTTTTTCTCCCACATCTCCCCCCCGCCCCTGGGGGGAAAAAAAAGAAAGAAAGGAAAAAAAAGAAGAAAAACTGATTCTCAAAAGGAAAAGGCATCATCATCGTTGTTATCGTCGTCATCTTCATCATGTTCATCTCCACTCTCTTCAAGTGTCGCAAGAGATTTTGGTTGCATACTCATGAAACGGGAGGAAGATGGAAGAAAGGTAGATGATAAATCATCATCGACCAATTCTTCTTGAAAGTCTGCAAAGTGACCCCATTCATCTCGAGAATTGGTAGTCGCCGTTACCGTAACACGTGCGGGGGAAAGAAGTGGATCAGGTGGTGGCTCATTGAGTCGTTCTCGAGAATCCTTACTTCTTCGTTGATGATGATCATATTGATGATGATCATCAAATTGTCTTCCAGGACTATTCTTGTTGTTGTGGTCGTTCTTATTGTGGTGGTTCTGAAACAAGGCATTCATGAAAAAACCAAACACATTCCGTACATGATGACGTGCCTCATTGATAAGTCCCCTGATACCTGATTCAGCAATCACAATAGCTTGCAAAACGGCAAGATACTGTAAGGCGACGATATCTGATGATTCTTGACGGTTCATTTGCATTCGAGCAGCCTTCCGTGGGATTTCGTTTCGGAAGGAATGTTGTAGGTCTGTTTCCGATACTGTTAGGACACCTGACGACTTGAGTTGTCCAAGATCGAGGGTCGACCTTCGAAGGCGGACTGGGGATGGAGAAGACACAGTCTTATCCCCGAAGGAGGAAGTAGACGAGAAAGAAGATCCTGGAGAAACCAATGGTGCCATTCGTGGGACATTATTTCCCGGCCTTTGTCGGACTTCACCTGAAGCCGACATCGGTTGATCATGGTTCAAGGCACCCATCCTTCACACACTCTTTGATGTAGTTGGAGTGGAAGGTGACTTTATGGCTGGGAGGGGTTGGGGGGTGCCGATGATGGTTGTGGAGGGAAAAAGTTGGAGAATCTCCACGTCGGACAATGCAAAGTGACGATCGGATACAGAGAGCTCTTCAGTATTTGCATCGATGTTAAAATTCCTCGTCGGTGTTTTTTGCATTTGCTAGTTGATGGGTACCCTTGGTCTCACATGACGTAAGTTTGTGGAAGTTGCGGTCAACTAGAATCCCCATGTGACTTGTTTAACACACCGACTGACGTTTTTCACCGTCACTTTGAATCGTGATGATTATTGGGTCGCTGGGGCATATAAAGCCGCCACCGACTTGACACCTCTAATGCTACGCATGCAGGAAGGTGTCAACAATGGCCCAATAGAAGAGAGGATTAACGGTAACAAGAAGGAAAGAAACATGTTCAAGGTACACGTCGGTACGATGCTGATACGGGTAGATGGGTACGATACCTCACGATGGATCGTCGTTTTCGATGACTCCAACCACTTGAACGGAACATTTTCTTGTTCACTGGGGATGACAATTCGACTCTCCGCCTCGAGAACGAATCGAACTCTCAAAAAGTAGGGCCTCGTCGACTGGTTAATGGTGGTCAAGGTAGTCCAGCGGCATCTACTTTCGACTTGATATCGAGATTCCTAGGTACTTGGATTCCTAATTCCTTGTTGAACATATCATCGACTGTCCGTCTCTCGCGCGACGATCAGGTCGTCACACAATTCGAGAAAGATGTTCTCGTTTCCTCCTCGCGACGGCTGTTGAACGAAACCGTCTGCATTCTGCCCAGGCACCTCTTCACTGCTAGATGTACCGACAGACTGCCTAATGTATCATTTACAAGGTTAGACGATGAACGCCCGAGATAACCTGTCACTGCCAACACCCAGGGTTGTTCGTATTGTTTTTTCCTTCTTTCTGATCAGTTGTTTTTCTGGATGGAATGATGTCGTTCACGGATTCCTGCTTCATCCCATACCTCACGGGATCACCCGGGGAAGCTGCTTAGCTTCTCCAAAAGCAAAAGCTCTCCAGAGATCGTCACAGGCTGTTAGAGCTCAGGTGGAATCATTCTCAGAATCGTCGGCGGACTCTGGACGTCGTGCGGTAGCAGCAGTTCCTGATGACGATCAAGCTGTTCCTTCGACACTACGGGAAGCGCTCCGCATCTTTTTTCTGTCGGGAGACTTCGGACCTTCCTTTGTTGTCATTTCAATTATGTCCCTCATACAAATGAGGATTCAGCTATCGCCTCTTGATGTGATGGATGTCGCCGTGTTTGTGGTCGCGATTTTCTTTTGGGCGTTTCAGGAGTATTTTCTACATCAACAAGTACTGCACTCGGAATGGGATTGGGTCGGTAAGGACATCCACCAAAGACACCATGAAAAGCCTTTCTATCATATCAGCATCGAGTCTGCTCCTCTTTTGTTGGGGTGGCTATTCACGGCGCACATGGTACTCCGAACTCTACTGCCTCTTCCCTTGGCCCTGACAGCGACGGTAGCGTACAGCACATCGGGTTTATTCTATGAATGGGCACACTTTATTGTACATACAAAAGTACGATTTCGAAGTCCCTTTTGGAAACGGGTGAAAGAAAATCATGTACGGCATCACATGGTTAGTGATCGATATTGGTTCGCCTTTAGTATGCCCTTTATGGACGATCTATTCCATACGAATCCCTCCATACGTCAAGTGAAGCAACAACTCAATGAAGAGAAACAGAGGAGGAGCGAAAGACAGAAGAATGTATAAAGAAGATCAATATCACTTTCCATTCTTGACCTTTGTAGTGCAGACTACTCGTTGCGGATGAGGAGAAACTAGTAACGAGTGGAGCAAACGGAGCCTAGATTTCAGTTTGGGTGCGGCTTTCGCTGCATCAATGCGATTGCTCAGTTTTCTGCTTTTCTTGTGTGTTTAACCCGTAGGATGTGACGCAACCGTGACGGCAGAGCACCAGATCTCGGACGGTTTTCCCACCGAGTCCATTTTACCCTCAGTCAGGTATCTCCCGGCGATGGTCGTTGTAGCGTTACGATCTCTCCTGGCCCGAATGATGTGATGCCGTGAGTAGAAACCTACACCACCACCGCTGTATCTGCCATCGGCCACTGATTCGGGTACCGTCTTTATCAATATGGCATCGATGAAAAAGAGCCGCTCTTGCGTCGAAAGAGAGTCGAAAGTAATGTTGGACGCCAAGGACTTATCAATAAATTTCACGGCTGTGTCGGGCTTGGCATAGGAGGGTGGTGGTTCAAAGTCATACGGAAGGTTGATTGTCAACGCGCGGTAGTCTCATGCGAACGTGAACATTGATGCTTATTTTCGTTCTCCACCGCCTCGGAATTCCATCTGTAGATCTCGTGGGAAACGCTCCATTTTGTGTGAGCAGGAGGTAATGTGGGCTATTGTAGTCCGATAACCAGTGGTAGAGCTGTTCAAGACGGTTGGTGGTAGTATTGACAGGAGAGGGAGAGAGTTCGAGAGAGAGTTCAGCAGCAACAACCCATGTGAGACATCGATACATACAGGTTTGGCATCACAAATATCAGCCGTGGGGCCGATACGAGCAACTATGTATGCCGAAAAGGAGAAACCTAGGATCCTTTCCATTCGAGGACAATCACATGACTTTTTACTCTCGCCTCTTCTTGAAGACCGAGACACGTCGGAAAAAGATGAACAAAGGAGGACGACAACAATGGGTACAAATTGTTGGATCGGACGAAAAGCATGACATTCTTTCACTCTCGCCGGAAGTATTCCCAGTAGCCTAGATTTCACCCTTTATGTGACTTTCTCCTCCGAAATCGGATGTAGGTACGATCGTTCGTCATTGTTTTGTCTTTTGGCCATCCAATGCAATGCATATATACCTTTTGGGATGTCTCCTCTGTCGTAAATAACGGCATGGCGAAGGGTACCAACGTACCTAGCCATAATGCCTACGTAGTGTTGACTGGTAGAGATCCTTCTCCACAGTCTAATCGTGAAAAAGA
>Ga0194115_10007989_pt1 | contig 10353 bp, 4 predicted proteins | sample TA2MahsurfametaG_3_FD_148656 | JGI IMG/M metagenome (GOLD analysis project Ga0194115, IMG submission 148656) | Freshwater microbial communities from Lake Tanganyika, Tanzania - TA2015002 Mahale S4 surface | ecosystem: Environmental > Aquatic > Freshwater > Lake | place: Tanzania: Lake Tanganyika... | reverse complement strand
CTCTTCAATGACCATGAAACTCCACCACATTTGACAAGGAGACATGCTGTTTCGTTGTCCCAGAATCACGAGGAACCAGTACTTTCTTCGTTTGTACAAGTTCTCGTTTTTCTACCAGCGTCTCCCTTCACATCAGCGACAGTATGGTGATACGATACCTTTTCTTCTTGTTCGTTGTATGGAATGGAGTTGAAGTAGCTGGGTGGAAATTAATTCCCGTGCGACAACTTCCGTATAGTTACAGGGGGCTGGAACCCCACCTAAGTCGAACGACAGTCGAACGACATTACGAGGTACACTATCGTCATGGTGTGAGGACACTCAATCGAATGGTCTTGGACACTAAACGACTCCGGAACCACACGTTGGAGGACATTATGGTGGACTCATACGAGTGGAACAAGCCGATGTACCGAAGGGCCGCCGATAGTTGGAATCACGATTTTTACTTCAAATGTATGACAGTGCATTATGTCCCCCCTTCCCAGACCCTTGTGGAACAAATTGAACATGATTTTGGTTCCTTTACTCGATTCAGTGTAGACTTTCGTAAGGCGGGAAATGCTGTCGTAGGATCTGGTTGGGCATGGGTAGTCTATGATGTATTGGAGAAAGTGTTGCGGATACGGACGACTACGGGAGCTGACAATCCGATGACGATCAATGAATTCCATCGTCCCATTCTGGCTATGGATATGTGGGAACATGCCTATGCACTAGATTACCAGAATGCGAGAGACTACACAGACGCCTTCATAAGTGCCCTCGTCGACTGGAGGTTCGTCGAAGAAACCCTGATGCGAGTGAAAGTCGAAGCAGATCGGACCAAGGAGGAACTAGAACGACGACGATTAGAGAATGAAGCCAAGGTAGCATCTAGGAAAGCAGAAATGGAGCGACTCTTGGCCGAAGTATATCAACAAGCGAAGAAGGTGGAACTCGAGAAGAATCAAGTCGAGAGGGGTATACATGAAGAGAGTGCCCCTGCATTTTCTCAAGCGAGGAATGAATTGAATGGGGAGCTGCATGTCGTTGACAACTATGGACACGGCGCAAAATATTTTGATGTGGATACGCTCATGTCGGTCGACGGCAATTTGACACTCGTGGGTCGGGTGGATGAGCTCTTCGAGGAAATACTCACTGGCATAGATATTGAAAAGCGATCGAGACTGTTGAGAGTCTTCCGGCTAGTGAGGAATGGGTCGGTATTTGGTATCAATTTGGTAGGAGGCGTTTTGAGAAAGATTCCATGGCTCCCACGCTTTTTCTTTTCGACTTCTTCAAGGAAATCCAAGGACGTTGATGTCAATGCGACCTCTACCCAACAGGACAGTGGATCCATCGTTGTGACGAATGAGAAAGACAATCCCGATATTGCTACGATTACCATCGAAGCCCTAAACAACGTTTCATCCCTCACGAGTATTGAGAGTGCGGAGGAAATGCCTAAGACTACGTACGAGCCAACCAATCCATTGTTGAAGCTCTTATTCTTCATCTGGAAGATCATTCGCTCATTCTTCAGACTTCTTCGCTACATCTGGTCGCTGGGCTGAATACTCCGAAATTCATTCCTTGATCGGCAGATTTCGTGACCCGGACAAAACCTGTTCCCGCCGTCGAGCATAGGGATCGGCAGACCATTTTGGCTCTGCCGCTGAGGGCTTCGATTTCCTTCCTGGACTTAACAATGATGTATTGCTTCACATTACTGCATCCACATTCCTCTCTAATGGGTTATGGTGGACCTCATTCGGACTCGGAAGAATTGTTGAGATCCCAAGTCTCATCCTAGGTCGTAGCAAAGAATGTCGTGACCTACGAACTAGATCGACCAACTTGAAGTCTTGTCGTAGTTGAGCGAAAAGGATGAATTGAGATCGTCGTACATATTATGACCGATACGTATAGTAGATATACTACTAAGGGAGGGTACATACCCATTATTGTTGGCGCGAAAACCGGTGAGCACGGCCGGCTCGGGAAATCCATCAAGTTTTCAAAAGTCGTCTCGGATGGAACACGCAGTAAAAACATCCTCGCGGTTTTTCCATAACATAAAATCTCAAAGTAAACCCATCGTTTCCATCTCTCTCCACTTTCCTCCCATACAATCCAGGCAGGCCATGGAAACCGATCATGGCAATAAACGGCTGGCGGCGTCAAGGTTTGCTCCAGCCGCACTGTTGTCGAACGATAGACCTGGACGCAAAAACTCGGAAGAAGATCAAGACTTTCAACCTGTAAGCCTGACATGAAATTTCCAATAGATTTCTTTGTGCTATGCCCACAAACCGTCTTACACCTGTATCCTTGTCTCGTCCAGTACGCCTATTTGCAGGACGACCGCGATGATCGCGACATCGATCCTCGCCTCGCCGAATACGTCTCTCGCATCGATTGGAGTCCCGAGGGTGGATGGACTCCAAACACTCGTGCAGCAATCGATCGAGTGAATGCTTCCCTGTTGCCGTCTCAGGTCGCCGGAGGACGACGAATGGATGCATCCATCGCACCCTTCGTTGCGAGCGCCGCGCGCCAGCATGTGAGAAACCTTGATCAATGTCAAGAACAAGACTTGTCGCAGAAACGTCGTCTTCGGTCGTCCTCCGTGAGAAAGGCGCCGACTATTCCCCTGACAAGTTCTGAGCTGACTCCATTGCTTCGTCGTCATCATGACCACCGAAGAAAGGATACAACGGGTCTCCGAACCACCATGTCGACGTTTGAGGCAGACTCCAATTTGCGGGACGGAGCGCCTCAAGTGGATCGAACAGACCCAAGCCCACGCAGAATATTTGCGTCGCCTCTACGGTCTTCGACTCCCAGCCAAGGGCCGCGCATAATTCAGACTCCACTGGGCCCTGCGCTACTCCTAGGGACTTCGGAAGCATCCATTGAAGGACAAGCCTCTACTCGTGTCCCAACTATCAAGTTGGAGGACACGACCCCACGCCGTCGTAAGTTTGAGCGGTGGACCGACGCTGAAGATGCCACATTGCGCTTGGCCATTGAAGCAGAAAGTGACAAGCCCAGGTGGAGCAAAATCGCAAACACATTCTTTGCTGGTACTCGAACTCCCTTGCAGTGCAAGAGCCGTTGGGTCAAGGCTCTCCAGCCTGGTCTGAAAATTGGGGACTGGACAGCTAAAGAGGACAAGATGATCGTTCGTCTGCATGACGATGGACTGAAGTGGGCCGATATTGCTCAAAATCTACCTGGCCGCCTTGGAGAGCATATTCGAGACCGCTACATCAACTTTCTTGATCCAACCCTTATAAAGACACCTTGGACTGAAGCCGAAGACAGAATCCTCTTTGCGCAACAAAAGGTTGTCGGGAATAAATGGACAGCGATCTCAGCTATGCTACCTGGTCGATCCGAGAATGCTGTGAAAAATCGATGGCACAACGCCAAAATGACTCAACGGCGTCGAATGCGGCAATGTGCCAAAGCAAAGAAAAATTCAAACAAAGCTGAAGACGAGAGCGAGACGGAAGCCAAGTCAAGCGAGGTACAATCTTCAGAAAGTGATGGCTCGTGGAGTGAAACATTTGAAATATAGATTGATACCAACTTCAATGCGAGAGATTGTTGCTTTTTGCTCGAGCACTTAGGATAATTCAAGTAAAGCAAAGATTCGTGCTTAGAAAACGAAGCTCGTAGCCGAAGCAACCAAGATGGCGGGGAAAGAGAAGCGAAACGAGAATTCGCCAAACAATGCCTCCAACAAGACATAAACTGGGCGTCAAAAGATCCTTTGTGACAACCCAGGTAGAAGTTCCCTGCCAGTACGAAATGAGTAGAATTCCAAGCATACGGACCGCTTTCGTGTTTTCCCAAATGCTGACGAAGATGGTAACGACGGTGAAACTGCAAGGTAGGAAGACTGCCCAAAAGAGCTTCAGACGAGATCCGGCTGCTATTGCTTCTTTGCTTTGAAGTAACTGCATCACAGACCACTGGAAGAGAATCTGACCAAGAGAACTCAAGGCCAACGGTATGATTTCGAAGAAAAGTGGATTTCGTAATTCTGTAGCCGTTTCGTCGGAAAATTCTGTTTCCATATCATCTCCCTGCCATTTTAGGAAGTAGGCTTCACAAATGGACCATCCAAGGAGAAGCTGAAGAATTCTTTGTATTGATATCGTCTTTAATGTTTCCTCATTATATAAAACATGACGATATGCTTCGACTCTTGATAGGATACAATCAATGACGACTAATATCGGTTCCTGTTCCATATACGGATCGACGACCTGACCACAATTGTGACACTTGATTGCCTGTATACTAGATGCAAAGGAGACACTTAATCGCCGATATAAGGCTTCACACGGTGTATGACAATGGACACATACATAGGGAAGTCGTCGATCATACAATGAAATGATTCGATGTTCATCATCATCCTTTTCTTTTTCTTTTTCTTCTTCTTGTTCACGATGGTGGGTTGGGCCCGTAGTACTTGTGACGATCGTCGTTGACGAATGATGTTTCTTGTCCGATAGTACCATCATGGAATCTTTTGTCCGATCTCCACCACCTCAAGCCACTTGTGGTGAGTCTATTTGCCTTTACAAGAATGTGTTGGTGTGGATAACCTCCCAAAATATCAAGCAAATGGTGGAAGGGTCGAAAAATCGAGCGTTTATGGTCGATGATACGATTGGCATCTGCTTGTAGTCTCTCGACTGTCAATGTCATCTTCACAATAGCAACGGACCACTGGAGTTAGTGCTGTATCACAGCCATAGCTTTCTTCGGCAGTTACTGTTTACAGTTATGCATAACTCTTCACAGTCACTGTCACTGTCAGTAAGCATGTCATAGATATGCAACGTATCTATTTACATATTTAGGGGGTTGGGATTGCTTCGCCTTTTGTATCGATTGAGTCGGATATCGTAGAACCAAGTGGTTCTTCAACGTTGACGAACGATTGGAGTAGGTCACGGTTATCGCCGAGTCTTGGTCGGCATATATAACAAATCAAGGACCAATACTACGACGGAAATTCCTCTGCTCTTCGTGTTGTCGTGATTCCTTACGTCGAACAGTCTTGCGAATGTTCTCTATGCCTCAACTTTCGCGGTATCGGGTCGTGCCGCGTACATATCAACAGGGGCATATTACGAAATCCACGATCCAAAAACGACCCCGGTGTGGGTACCAGTACTATCATCTACTTCCCCTTGTACGTTCTGCACTGTGTTGATGGTTGATCAATTCCCGTCTCTCGAGTTTCAAAACACTCCTCTGCTTCGCCAGAAAAAAAAAATACAGTATCTTTGTTGTGTCATCGACAGTGAAGGAAGTAAACTTTGTCTCGGTGAAAATCTCGTTACTCCCTTTCGCAAAATCGTATAGCGTCCACACCTTTCTCTAAGGTGACTGCTATACAGATGTCGATCTACTGCTCTGTCACACCGACCTATCCACGGGCCGTCCTGGGGAAGACGACTTCCGATACATCCTCCGGAACGACTCCCACGACTGTGGTATCGTCTTCGTACGCATCTTCCTCTATGAATGTCGATGAGGACTGTAAATCCTGTAAGAGTATGATGGGTCAATCAGAAGATTGTGCAGTCTCTTCTTTGGGGAGTGCCGATGATAGTTGTTTTTCCTCCAGTGTACGTACTATCCCTATCCGGAAGTTATCTTGTCCCAAAGTCTTTTATCGAGGAGGTCATCATGATCCTTCCCGAACCCCGTCAGTACCGGAGTCATCGTCATGGTCGTCATCATCATCTTCCCTACTATATCCCCACATTGTCAATCCTAACGTTCATGGTCTGACAACGACGAATACGAATCCGATTCCAACGACATGTCATGTCAATAACGTGATGTCCTCCTCATCGTCTCATTCGTCTTCGGGAACCGGAGGACCTATAAAGGCTGCAACGACGACAGCAACAACAACAACAGCAGTCACTACCTATCCCAATTCCTGCTCGACGACGATGTTGACGGCAGCACCAATGATGACTACTGTTGCTCCTTCTTCATCTTTTGGCAGTCATGTATCGGTGTCCTCTACATCACGATGTGCCTCCTGTCAACGAAAGGCAGCTAGATTGAAGGACCAGGCGAAGGAAATTGAACAATTAAAGACCTTGGTGAATCAGTTGGTCGGATTACTTGGGAATACTCTAGTCGCGACATCACCACCAGCAACAGCAACGGATGTAGTAGGTGATGGTACAGTACTAGAAACAGCAGGAATGAAAAAATCAAAAAGTCGGGAAGGATCCAACTCGGTGTCTGAAAATATGACACCTGTCGATGAGGAGATTCATTACGTCTCAGATCATGAAAGTGATGATAAACATCATGATGATTCTCCCATGACATTGCAGGCACCAAGGACTCCACCTACTGTTCCTTCACTTCTCACCTCGAGGAGTCTTCACAGTCCTTTTGTTCCGTCACCATTGAAAACAAGTCCAAGAACAACAACGACATCAACCAGTATTACTACTACTTCCCCAACGAAACGTTCTAGTTCTCATTCTCCCATTCGGAATCGTCCTCCTGGATTACTGTCATTAGTTTCACGTGAGGATCATCATCGGGATACCCTTGTTGCTCCAGTATCACCGAATGAGACGACGATGTTACGTTTATGTCATTTGAAAACTCTCAAGGAAGAAGCGGCATCAAAAATGATGATGATGATGACGACGACGACGTCTGCTCCCACGTCGACATTGACGGCGTCTTCCAATACCCATACCTCGACAGGTTCTTCTACTACTGCTGCTGATACTACTACTGCTACTACTACCTCCAAGAATGCTGCTGCAGCGCCGGCAACGACGGGTAAACGTCATATTCATGTTTGTGTCCGTGGTGAATGGGGATACTATTCTGGACCGACACTTGAACAGAATAAGAAACTTCGTGGATGTGTCGTCCGTTTTGATAATGGTGACTTGTATTTGGGAGAGATGCTCCTATATGTACCCAAGACGAATGTCTTTACCGATGAACATGGACTCCAATTCCATGGACGAGGAACATTATATCGAAAGGGCGGCGAGACGACTCGGGGTCTATTTCATAAGCATGAAATCCAAGAATAGCTACTGTAACATATACACTAGTAAGACTCCTTAATCCCTATATTTCATTTCGTTTTCTTGTCTGATGTCTCAGGAGGTCTCGAAAAAAACTACACTGGGTCTTACGCGTAATAGTGTGGTGTACTAACCACGTCTTCAAATGCTTCGATCTCCTCTTGTGTAAACATTTTTCTGTGAAGCTCCCAATTGTCCGACATGTGTGTCCGCTTGTACTCGGCACAGCATTTCTTGACGATGTCACGAACACCAAGAGGAGCATTCCGCTCGAAAGAATGCTTCGAAATAGCAGCCAAGGCCTTCGGTACGTAGGAAGGTGTCTCATAGGGCTGTGAGAGAATAGTAGCACAGAGGAAGAAAACCGAAGATTGCTGAGACTTAGCCCTCGTTTGTTCCCTCTTGATGGCTGCTTCATCGGGGGGAGATTCCGACGATTCATTCTGACCACCACGGGCTTTCTTTTTCCGTTTCATGGTAGTCTTCATCGCCTGCGAAACATATTTCTCCACAAGTTTGGCAACAGAATTTGATGGCAGGGCAGCAATTATTCCAGTCACAGCTGCCATCGCTGCCGCTGATACCTCTCGTCGCTCATCAGACAGTAAACTAGCCGCAACGGTGGTGATCTGCTCAGCGTGCCAGTCTGTGAACAAAAACTTGTGACTGCCTTGAAAACATCGAAGGAAGTTAGCCGCAGCGTGTCGCACCTGCCATGTTTCATGTTTCGAGGCGTCCTCGGCCGCTGTCAGAACCCTCGAAATTTCCAGATTTCCTCCGTAAGACATGACTGGTGCAACACTCAGCTCAGCGATCGTGTAGCGATAGCCCTTTACGACTTCCGCCTCCAGTGCACGTTTGGCCACTGTATCGGGCTCGGTGCTGTCTCCGCCATCTTCTATTGAAGAGTTCAATGCCTGAAAGGCCAAAGGAAGAAGCGGAATGATGTAATCCACAAACTCGTGCTTCGTTTCTCCAAAGTGTATACAGTAGGAGAAAAAGCGACGTGCAGCAATGAGCGAATTACATCTGATCTGGTAGGTCTCCTCTCCGGACTTCTCAAGGTCTAGAAGTGCCTGCACGATGTATGTGCCTGGGTCGGAAGGGTCGCTGGCGAGGCTCGACAACGAAACGCTGCTGCTCGCCCGACTCGGAACCCGCGATACGCTACTTCTCACCATCTTTCTGTGGCAGTAGCAAATTCGGAACAAGCATCCTGTGATATGGTCTCTGCAGCTTTCGTAGGGATGACCAAGCGCACGGGTCAAACGGGGAAGCAACTTTTCTCGGATGAGTTTCCAGGAATCCTGTAGATCAGTGGTTGATTCTGTACCCAGGTCCATGTCCGAAATCCCCGAGGAGAGGAAGTCTGTATACCACGGCACAAGTTTCCGTCCACCTTCTCCCTCAGTTTCGTCAAGCTCCACAAGCAATGCACCACACAAATAGAGCCACTTGGACTGCAATGTAAACCCATCCGTTCCTTGTCTGGTACCATTTTTTCCTGATTCGTCCATACCATCATCTTCCGTGACGAGTTTCGTCGTTGTCGGGTCCCAGAGCGAAGCCTCGATCTTGTCGAAGAGCCACGATGTCATGGGCAAGAATCTTCTCGCTGGCGAAAAATGGATAGAAAATCGAATACAGTCAAAATAGGCCCCTGACAGGGATATGGGGATCTTCGGTATGACCTCGTCCAAGAACGGTATCAGGTACTCCCTCCAGATATTATCGAGCTCGTCGCCTTCAAACATTTGCAAATACGCTCGTGATATTCCAGCAAAGATTTCCGCAGAGGTCACCTGCTGATTGCGCTGATCTTCGCTAGGTGGAGACACTGCCAATGCACGTGCAAAATTCGACAGATTTCGCCCTGCCACCTTGGCATCGTCGGATGCTAATCCAAGAAGAATCTGTTCGACAAGCTGAGCATGAGATACCTTAAAAGTTCCTGAACTCTGATTGGTCCTCTCAAACGGAAACAAGGACTTTGGAGCGATATTACGAGAAGAATCCCGAATCATATCTGCAACTCCGGCGGCCCACTGGGCTGCGTGGCCACCACCGACGGTAGAGTCTTCTCGGTGGTCATGGACTAACGCATTTCCAAAGAATCGGCAAAATGGCTCAGTAACAATCTGATCGCGGAGAATCTTGCTGTTTAGTTCATCTTTCGTAAGCATCACGAGTCGCCCCAACAAACCTAAAGCAACACGCTGCAGTGGTTGACCCTGCTCATGTTCGATAATTCTGAAACATGTTTTCCATAGTTTAGCAGGAATACCGGTATCGTGCTGATCCATATCCTCGTCATCGACTTGTACCGTAAGCAACCAGCAAGCATGCATCAGCTTCCTCCAGTGAGCGGACTTGGCGTCATCTTCTTCACCTTCATCGCTTTTTTCGTTGGCCAAAGCATCCAAAAGATAATTCAGAGACTGCAGGTGAAGCTCACGGTCATTTGGGGTTGCTCGGCGAAGACTATAGAACTTCAGCCTGAAAGGGCTAAACAGGCTGTGTAGGTAATGTACCATCTTCTGCATCTCCTCGGCTGGCATGATCGATACTAGGTTCTCTGTCCCGCAAATCGTTGAAATGAAATCGAATCGCATTTTCTCACTTCCAAGCAACAGCTTGCCCGCTCTAGGTGTAGCTAGGATAGAGCAAACACCCTTCATCGCCTCTGAGAGCCGTTTTCGCTTTCCTTGGACATCAACTTGTGTCTTGAGCAGGGAACACGACGGGATGCCGTACTTTCCATGCATGTCATCATCCTTCAAGTTTACTGCAGCCAGCAAACGAGGAACTCGAAAACGCAAAAGCCAGCCGAAGCGGGTGATTGCGTAGTCGACAACTCCTATAGCCGAAGCACGTACTTGCGTATTCGAATGGCAACACAATGCGAAAAGTCCATCGACCATACCCTCGTAGAAATTCATTGCAGAAGGACTACTTGCCCCATCAATTTGCATCATACTATCCTTGAGATGGGCTGTTGTCGTCGTGGTCGAGAAGAGGATAGTTCGGCCCCCTTTATTGGCCATGGCAAGCCGGCGAAGACGGCGTGGAACTTCGAAGCTTGCTGTCCGTTGTAATGAATCATGAAAGAGCTGAATGCGAGTGATCAACAGACGTCTGGGAATCGTCTTGCCAGCATCTTCCCCGTCCTTGAACCAAACAGTGCCAGAGGAACCATACATCTGAGCCCTTTGCAACGACTCGGTCATGTGGTCAGCCTCGGAAAGAAGTGCGAAGTCAGTTGCGA
>Ga0194115_10007988_pt1 | contig 10354 bp, 9 predicted proteins | sample TA2MahsurfametaG_3_FD_148656 | JGI IMG/M metagenome (GOLD analysis project Ga0194115, IMG submission 148656) | Freshwater microbial communities from Lake Tanganyika, Tanzania - TA2015002 Mahale S4 surface | ecosystem: Environmental > Aquatic > Freshwater > Lake | place: Tanzania: Lake Tanganyika... | reverse complement strand
TCGGTGGTGATCGAAGTTGTTGATTTTTGTTTTTTATTGGTAGGGAGAGGAGGGAACTCTGTGTCGCTAGTGAAATCGATCGTTCTTGGAATGGAGCGTTGTTTACGCCATGGATTGGTGTATCGCTAATACTGAAGAAAAGTATTCTCTTTGGTATTCCCACAAGGACTTACAAGCTCTCCGGACAGCGTGTCAAGCTCAGGGTCTAGAAGACAATGACGCCTGCGACAATTCTTGTTCCTCTCATTCTTCAATCTTTGAGTTACACCCACAACATCATAGACAATTTGTTGCTGAACTCTTACGACCACAGGCAGAACATCGTATCATGGGTGTTCGGGATCCTAAGGGACTGTTTCAATATTCTTGATCATATTCCAAGAAATCGACGAAACAGGCAGTTCAGGCAGCACGAGACCGACAACAGGAAGTCATGACATACCTTACTGAGGAGACAACAAAGGTGCCAACGTTGGATGTACTGAATGACGCCCTATGTCTCTTGGAGGAACCGTGCTATTAGTCAGCGGGATGGGGGGGATGGTACCTACGATTGCTTCTTGAATCATATTTACACCCCCGTTTGTTTTGTTTTGTGGAGAGATCCATTTTTCTTTGACCCGTCGATTGCTGCGGGGTATCTCTACACGGAACGTTACAGCATCTCTTAAAGTGTGCATAAAGATTTTGATGAATACTCTTATCTACATTCTTCCGTGTTGGGTGAAGGTTGTTGCTAGTATCAGGTACATATGCACTGGATCCTTCCTAGTAGTAGGTCGAATTCCTTCCAATGGCTCTTTTTTGTCCTCATGTACGTAGACGAAGGCATTCACCCGTCATGGTGCGGGATCAGGAAGAGGGATTTGCTCCTATGGATTGATGACACTAGCTGCCCTATTTCGTTGGCATTAATCAACAACAATAGAGATCAAGAAGGTACGTTCGTCTATCTGAATATGAACCCCATTACTGTAGGACGGAACCGCTCCCATTTGATCCACTTTTCTGTTACAGAGAGTCTAGAATATACATAGGAACGAATAGGAATTGTTTTTCCGAGTTATGTAGACGCGTTTTAAGAGCAAGCGGTGAGTTTGGAGATACGTTCTGATGCTTTATCGTTGTTAGGACAGCTTCCGTCGCAATTTGACCTTTTACTCATCGATTTGATCCGCATGATCATCTCTAGGTATAGATCAGAGCGAATGGGGTTCTACTTGTGATCATTTGGGCCTCATTTTGGTGGAACTAGCAAGAAAGAGAGCGGCCAACTAACTGTCAAGGTAGAAAAAGGACCACTCGAATAATCCGACTGGTGTGAATCTTCGGCGAGTTTTCGGCGCGTGTTGAAGCGGGACGGCAGAGAGATGTCTCACGACTACATTGGGCCTAAAGGAATCAGGAGGCCATTTTCTTTGGCGTTCTCTACAAAGAACTAAGCCCTCGGTAAATGACTACGCTTAAGGACCGGACAACAATTATTGAGGGAACTTCAAATGACCTTCTACAACCGGTGTCGAGAATACATAGCAACTCTTTACCCCTTAAATCGAAAGACCAAGCAGATTGTGTGTTAAAGTTCGTGTTAGTCGGGAACATTGTTCCCTCCCCCCTTACGGTACGTCTCGTATGCAGTGCAAACCTCTAGTCCGGTCGTAAGAAGAAGTTGCACGGCATGGATCACATTTCCGCGGTTGGTGGCAAGCAGTACTCAATAGAACTCCACTTCACTGTCCACGATATCCTCAGACTCCCTTCTATACATGATCTGCGCGTCAAATACAAACGTAAATACTCCACAGGATGGATTTTTTTCCGTGGATGAGACCGTCGTCGACGAACAGGGAGAGATCTGTCCGGATGATGTCAGACCAGAATCGAATCGAGTTCGAGTCAAACGGAGGTCCAGTGGTCGTGAACAGTTGAGGCCACCCTTGTCTTCGGTAAAGACAACGGTGGTTGCTCTCAATGATCATGATGTTGGAAACAGTCATGATGCGCAGGCATCTCGTATCCCCGTGAAAATAGAACCGAAAATTCGACAGAAACTAAGAAAAGCCAAATCTTGGGGCCCACAAACTATCCTCGAAATGGAGAAATGCCAAGAACTTTCCGGTAGCGAAGAGGCCATATTTGCTGGAGATTCCTTTGATTCTTCGATCGCACTATCGATAACTGAGAACGGGCGGCTCTTCTCTCAGTCTTCCCATGGGAATACTCACGGAGCATCGGTCTTTTCTTCACGACCACCATCGGGACCATTCAGCCCCACTGCAGCTCTAGAAGACTCTGACATCCCACAGATTCGGACGCATTCCATACCAGGTGGCAAGGGAAATTCGTTAGAACGATTGTCCGATTTACCTGATTATTACAACGCCAAACGAGGACGGTCCATCCGCTTACCGTCGTCGACCAGCTCGCTAGCTAGTGGAGTCTCGAGAATCTCAGCGAGTAATTCGCTGGCTAGTGGAGTTTCAAGAGTCTCACAGAACAGTCACAATACTTCCAACAGCAGTATGCCCAGTTTATCCTCCTTCGGTGAACACGACATATCTTCGGTCGGGAATGTATCCATTACCACGGCTGGGACTAACTACTCGGGCGAAGAATCGGTTGTGACAGCGGGAGCTAACTCCATCGTATCAGCGGAATCTGCTGTCCATTCTGTATCGTCCTCTGTGGATGGAACTGTCGCCGAACAGTCGTCGGAAAGACCGATTATTCTATCCATAATCCCCCCGCCGGACGAACGGAGAGTCGGACAATCGAAGTCATATTCTTCGGCCATAGTCAGGTCTTCCCTGTCGACGACACCGGGGAACAAACGACCAAGTTCCAGAGTCGTCCATCCTTCGGCAACGATGGGGCGGCCCAATCAAGCGATTCAAAGATCATCCCTACCAATTGTCGCGGATGTGATTGTCAAGACTGACTTGCAGTATGGCTTGGAGGGGACGACTTTGGATATTTTGGGACCAAACATTGCCAATCCTCACAAGAACAAACCACAAGCCCGATGGGAATCTGTAAGTCAAACCAAGAAGAGTCTTCCAGTCACGAAGGCCGCTCCAGGGAACGAATACGTCGCACCATTGACACATGACCAAAAGAATTTACTTCCGACTAAGAAGGATGCGGTGCCGATGTATCGACGACCAAGAAGTTACAGTGACCCCAGCTCGCCAGTTGATAGTGCATCTGGAAAGCGCTCCATTAACACAGTCGGATCTGGATTTCAGTCGAAGGAGCTTGGAGAAATGTGGAAGACTATGCTGTTGGAACCGACGCCTACCGTACAGGATATCGGACTTGGCGACAAAGATCGACGACCAATGGCGGTGACACGAAATGATAGTTTCGGCGAGTTGCCATCGGAAGGAACCCTGGCTAGGGCTCGTCGATCCAACAGCGACAACGATATTATACTGATTGAAGAGTTGTCACCGATCATCGCTCGTAGGAGTTGGAGGGACGATATAGATACCAGCCAGAATGCTCTCATCCCATCACGGTCGAATGATATTCTATTCCCCACTTCACCAACACATACGTGGGAATACGAACCGGCGACTACGACGTCCACTGTGTCTTCTGGCCATGATGAGGGGAAACAACGATCGATATCCCGACGGAAGAGCGGTAGTATTAGCAGGCGGTCAAGTCGCAAGAGCGACGATGCCATTAGTAAGGGGATGGACGCTACTACGGTGGCGTCTCACGTGTCGAATCCCCCGATGCCGCCACCTCCACCGCTACTACTACGTCGACTATCCGTCACTACAACAACATCTCGGCAGGTCGTGGAAGATAAACCACGATCATCGTCTCACCGCCGCAGCAGTAGCCACAGCAGGCGTTCCATGAACCGAAGTACGGATCCCATCAAGACGGTCGATCGTGTTTCGGAAACTCGTCTGCCCGCTCCACCCCCATCAATCCCATTTCCCATTTGAGTCGGTAGGGAATAATGTTATTCCCAGTAGCACTGGTGCCCATTCTCCAAGTTCTTCATACATCCTGTTCATTCCTCTTCTTCGCCCATCCGGGCGAGTGAATTTTACTAAACACGTTCAGTTTTCAGCTCTCTGAGTACCGTCTACTTTTGCATACCTAGACTAGTACGCCGATAATCACAGATTCGTCGAAAAGGCGCCAGAGGGTCAAAGTGTAGAATTCTCACGCATTTAGAAATTACAATTTGAATTTTACGTGAGGCAGATGTTGGGCCTTTCCAGTAGCACCATACACGACAAAGGACTGTAAGGACCGTAGCAAGGGACCCAGTCGGAGATCAATCCCGGTAGCTGCCTTTCTCTAATTGTAATCGTCCTGGTCGAGTCCGATGTAGCGCGATGAGTCAGTCCGATCGGCGAATTGTTTCGATTTCGATTTTGCAGTTATTTTAGTTGCAATAAGCTCTCCCATTGAAACCTGTCGCAACCATTTTGCAACAAATCCAGATACCTCGGAACCTCTGAGGGAATACGAACCACTCTATCATATTCTATCAAGATGAAATTCGACTCTTCCATCGTCTTCCTTGCGTTGTTTCCCAGTGCAGCGATTGCATTTCAACCTGTCTCTACTAGGAACAGCTTGTTGCCTCACGTGTCCACGACCAGGTTCTCTCCCTTGCGAATGAGCGATGAACCATCCGACACATCCAGTGACTCTCTTGTGGATGTCCTTGAGGTCGACAGTGAGCCTTTCATTCCGACGGAAAGCGAAGCTACCATCACTAGTCTTCTAGACCTTGTCCCCAGTTCATTGGCCGAAATCACGGAGAGTAAACGTTCGATCGTTAATGAAGTGATATTGAAATTGGAAGCACTTAATCCGACACCAGATCCTGCCTTTTCCCCCTTGATTAATGGTGTGTGGGAATTGCGATATGCTGCAGGATATTCTTCGGATTGGGCTCTGCCATCACCGACCCGTCAGGCGGCATTATTTTTGTATAGCGGGGGGTACAGTCCAGGCTTATTCGCACTTCGATTGGCGAAACAAGTGTTACCCTCTGGTTTAGTCGACGTTGATGGACTTGAGATTTCAATAAGTCGAGAACAACCCCGAGTCCAAGCCACAGTCCAGATCAAGGCCTTGGGAAGTACTCAACAAATCCAAGTTAAGGCATTGCTTCAGGCCGAGTCTGGAATCCGACTTCGAGAAACCTATGAAAGTACTTCTATCATGTCTGGAAACTCTATGGAAATCCCGGAACCCCTGCGATACTCGAGGGAATTTTGTAAGTTCGGAATGTGTCTATGTTTTTGGGAGGATTCTTTTGACCCCTGGCAGTTTCTTACAGGTGTGTTTTTTTTTAATGAAACTTTGATAGATGTTACATTTGTGGATGAAGATATATTGATCATTCGAGATGCGAGTGGCGTCCCAGAGCTATTGGTCCGTAAGGAAAAGAACTTTTCCAAACAATGGGGGACGGAGCCATCGGAGGTGGAAGACTCGTAGAATTCGATAACTATTAAGGACTCAGCGGTCACGAATTTATCTTCGTACCTAGGCTGGATCGTTAGTTTTTTCTTTTCATAGTCGTGAGAATGATGTACCATGGCTATGAAGTGATCACCGATTTACCATTGTGGCATCCCAGGTACATAGACTGTCAGTTGCAATGTTTCATCCACTTCGTAGCCCACTTGTTAACGGGATTCTCGCAGTACCAAACACAATTTTCGTGGAACAAAATGAGCTAGGCCCTGTCGTATGCCTTGCAGTGTGAATTAGCGGAAACGGAAGCAGAATGCATGTTAGTGAAATCGGGGGATTCTATACTGTGGTCGCCCAAGTAGTCAATTTTTTGCACATACCGAAGGGTGTGTCGAATTAGTCGTCTTCCCGGTGCCGCAAATAGGTTATGATTTCACTACATCGTTATGTTTTGGAGATTCTTGCGACACAAAACTGGTCATCCCGGGACCGGTCTTTTCTCGAGCGATCGAAAGTTCTCTCCCACGGGCTTACCGGCTAGTTGTTGTTGTTTCATGTCCTCGTCATTTACGAAATCATGGGATGCTGTTTGGGCACCCCCCAGATATCCTTGGAAGCCCAGAATGCCGATCTCAATGATGATGGCTTGATTCAGAAGACTGAAATGGCTTCCTTCATCGCCCGGAATGAAAAACTTTACATGATGTTAAGTGTGAATCTTCAACTTTCGGTCGATCGGTGTCAGACCATTGCGACGAATGTTGCCTATCAGATGAGTAAACGGTCTGATCCTAATGGAAGCTTACGGGATCTATCAGAGGCGACCAGACTACGTGATCCCGCATTGGAAGAATTTGATCGGTTTCTTAAGTTCTTGGAGGAACCGAAAGGCCAACAAGAGTTCTTTCAACGGACGGTCTTTTCATCATTCGATGTAGACGACAACGGCTACATCGAAGAAAAAGAGATCGATGACTTTCTTGATGTATTTTATCATGCCGGAAGCATTTTTGCTGGTGATACCCGGCTTCCGTGTAAGGCGAGACTGAAGGAAGAAGTTATGAGACAACTCGATACGAATGGCGATGGGCGATTGGATTTTTCCGAGTTGAGGACATTGATTTCGGGTGGTGCACGAGCGGGTTTGTCGTTTACTGACAGTGATTATGAACTCGATGACGACGACGATGACGATCAAGCAGACGAAAAGGAAATGGCAAAAGAGGCCGAAACAAAGACGATGAATGATACTGCTCTTCCTCTCTCAAGATCAACAAGTAACCCAAAGGACGAATCCGTTCAGTCTCTCGCGAGATCAGAAAGTAAGACAAGACCTGAGTCAAGTCCGCTACCAGAAAGTAAGAAAAAGAGCGATTCCGGTCGGTCACTCTCGAGATCAAACCATCGACCTGGACCCTCATCCGATGGCGAGACAAGGAGACCAGCGAATTTCTCCGAGAGGACAAGATCAACTTCAAGAAACCCCTCATCTGATGGAGAGGTTCGGAAATCTTCATCCTCCACTAGAACACGGTCAGTACCAAGAAATCCCTCATCTGATGGAGATGTTCGGAAATCTTCTTCCTCCGGTAGAGAGCGATCAAAATCAAGAAACCGTTCCGGTAGTTCTTGATCGAGGAGCAGAAAAGGATCATCATCGAATAGAAAGACAGATAACGGTGCAACATCATCATCGACATCTACGAAACGATCTAGAAATGGTGGTGAGGGCGGTGGTAGTGGTCGATCCCGTTCGAAACCCAGGCCCCCTGAATCGTCTACGTCCGGACGACCTACTGCATCGGCCAATGGTGATATGAATAGAAGATCAGCGCACAGACAGTAGACCCATCAACCTTCTGGACAAGTAAGCTTACGTGAAGCTTAGGAGATAAATGAATTGTTTTGCACGGTAAAGCATGTAAAATTAACGTCGACGACGGATCTATGAAGGATCCGTAGACAGACCAACGAATCGTTGTCTTTGGAAACATCGATTATAGTTCACAGAAGCAACGGCGGTCGATATGGCTCAATCCGTCAAGGCTACCATGTAAACATAACTGACACTAGTCAATAAAGTCTTGAAAGAATGGTTGACTAGATGATGATTACCGTCCGGCGTTGCTACTTCACGCGATATGAGCAAGAATAGTTGGGAAACCACAAGACGATAGGTATTGTGTGCTGATGCTCTTGATAGTGGGAAGAGTTGACAGTCAGTGAACCCTTTCTTTGGTTTAGAATTTCCATTTTATGGCGGATGCTTCATCAAAATGACAGGGATGGATCAGAGTTCCCGTGATCGAATCGAAATGCATTTGATTCTCTAGGATGACTTGCGTCCAATCATAGCGTTCATATTCAAACTCTAGATGGTTCCGAAGGGACATTTCTTGTAACTCCATCTGGTTGGTCCACATACACTTCTTGATCCGTTCTGAATATTGATATCGGGATGGGATGGAAGTTACGTCGACGGTTTCACGGAATCGTACAACCTTCCGTTTGTAGGTCGTGGTGGGATGCTCCTGTTGGGACGGAGACGTCACCATTCGTCGTCTATCATCAAGCCATGATCGATTCGATATCTTTTTAGCTATTGTATAATAATACATGTCATTCAAAGATACTTGGAATGTCTCATTATGATTTCGTGGTCCCAAGTCCACCCGACGAGCTGATGATGATGATGATGATGATGATGATAGTGACCTAGCAGGCTGGCAGTTCCCAGCGGATGATGATGATGATTTCCATAGGAAGGAAGGATGTTCTTGAATAAATCCAAGTCGATTCAAGAGCTGTGTTCGAGTATCAGCTTGGGTTCTGGATCGACAGGGATGGGTAGCCATGATGATAACAAAGCAACAACGTTTTTCTTTTCTTTTTTTTGCGCTTTTCCGTCCGCAGACATTTTTGTCCGAGGGTCGAATGTTTCGATGTAGTTGAGGAGTTGACACGAAAGACGTAAAACATACAGTACCATTTGCCTAGGACATCTGTAGATTAGATATCACATTGACATCACCGGGGAATTTTTTAATGGCCACCCCACTGCCGTTCCAATCGCCAGTACAGTCCATCCATAAATAAAGATCTTCCTTTTCTAGTAAAGAGGTACCAAATCCGAACTCAAATTTGTCGAAATGGAACTAGATTCGCGTGTTATTACAGGGGACGGAGATATTCATTGACCCTTGAGACACATTCGGAGATTTTATTCGATTTCATTTTTTAATTAATTGAAAGTCCGAATTCCCAATCCTCGTCGGCAAGGTTTCCGACGTGCACTCTTCATCCTATGTATCAATTTACTGTAAGTTAACAGACTCGTACATATCATACGCTATATCACGGTACCGGACAGCTGGCCAACTTCGGGATCTCTGTGAGAGTTTATCGTGACGTTGTACCGGTTTATGTCTCCCCTTCTGACGGCAGATGTTGGAAAAACCAGGGATCCTTGTGGAAATTCTCGACGGATGTAGATGATACGGCGGGGACCCCGTACCGGTACCCTTACGAGCTTCCAAACATTGTGCTACGGTAGTAGAACAAAAAACAGTCACAAGAAGAAAGACTGTGAATGAATGACAAGATTCTTTGATTTTCAACCCATCGTCACCACGTTCCGAAAAGATTGGAAGAATTTCCCACGACCCAGTGGTCATATCACTCACCAAACGATCCTTCCCGTCATCCCTACGCAATTCTGTTCCCAAAGAGGTGGTGATAGGCCCGAATTCAAGGGAAGAATATGAACCGATGATGAAAGCTCAGAGACGAAGGCTATGAAGGATGGATTTTGTCACTCGGACTCAAAATGTACCCATCCCATTCTTCACCAAAACGTGACAATAGGACATGACATCTTGGGTTCTCGTTTGACTACTGAAGGGGGATTCGACGACGATCCTTGTCCTTCGTTGTCACGAACCGTTGATAGAGAGATTAGGGAAGGACGACAGCGGATCAAGGCGGCTATTCTTTCCAGAAAGATCGATTTGGCTCGATTCGTCAAGGCTACCATGTAAACGCACACAATACTAGTCCATAGACTCTTGACAAAGAATGGTTGACTAAAGGATGATTACGGTCCTGCGCTACTCCTTACACAGGAAATGAGGAAGATAAGTTTGGGATACAACAATATGATGGGTATATAGTATCGATGGTGGTTCGACGTTGACGATAAGTGAACCACCCTTTCTTTTGGTTTTCAGAAGTTCCATTTCATGCCGGGGGCTCTGTCAAATGACAGGGATGGATCAGAGTTCCAGTGATCGCATCCACATACATTTGAGTCTCTAGGATGACTTGCTTCCAATCATATTTTTCATATTCAAACTCTTGATAGTTCCGGAGGGACATTTCTTGTAACTCCATCTGATTTGTCCACATACATTGTTTGATCCGTTCCGAATATTGGTATCGGGATGGGATGGATGTGACGTCGACGGTTTCATTGAATCGTACTCTGCGCTTGTGGCTAGTCGGACGTACGTGGGATTGGTTGTCCCGAGTCGTCATTCCTTGCCGCGGCCTGTCATGATCGAATATGTGAAACCATGGTTGATGATATCGATACATGTCATTCAAAGGCACTTGGAATGTCTCACTAAGGCTTCGTGGAACCGACTGTGATGTCCTTGTGTCAAGGATTGAATCAACGACCTTTCTTGGAGAGGTTGAACCAGGTTCTTGACAATTCCCAGTCAATGATGATGATGATTTCCCTACAAGTGAAGGATGATGTTCTTGAATGAATCCAAGTCGATTCAAAAGCTTCGTTCGAGTATCGGCTTGAGTACCGGATCGGCAGGGACGGGAAACCATGACGGACGACAAGAACAGCAACTGTTGGCTTGGTGTTTACTTGAGAGAAATCAAGGTTGGA
>Ga0194115_10007987_pt1 | contig 10354 bp, 10 predicted proteins | sample TA2MahsurfametaG_3_FD_148656 | JGI IMG/M metagenome (GOLD analysis project Ga0194115, IMG submission 148656) | Freshwater microbial communities from Lake Tanganyika, Tanzania - TA2015002 Mahale S4 surface | ecosystem: Environmental > Aquatic > Freshwater > Lake | place: Tanzania: Lake... | reverse complement strand
CTCTTCAAACTGTTTTTGCAAGCTACGGAAACCTCCACCATCATCCGTCTTCTGGACCAGACGTGGTTGAGAATGTTGCCTGTGCCCTTCCTCCCCTTCTCCGATCTTCTTCTGTATGCGGCGGATAGTTCCATCCTCGACGTCCCGGGTCCCATTGGGATGAGGATATCGCATAGGGAGTTCTTCTTTGAATTTTTCGTGCAAACTGCTGAAGCTTGGATCGATAACCTTATTTTCCTCTTGAGTTGAATCCAGTCGCCGATTATCATGAAATGGCTCTCTGAACCGTTCCTTTCCCCATCGATCCTCTTGAAATTGTTCGGAATCATCTTTTTCAGAAAGTTCGGCATTCGTCGAAACAGGATGACTTTCGAAGTTCATCTTCCGATTCCTCCAGGTGAGGAGGTCGTCAACGTTGCCATCTATTGGATCCCTTTCTGAAATAGATGAATCATGTTTTTTCTCCTCAGCTTCAATAGACTGGGGTGTGATGGCAGCTAAAGTTTCCCCGGGTGACGTCCACTGATGTGGAATCCTCTGAAAGGCTTGAATTTTCTGGCGGACAGTACCTATTCGCTGTGGAGTGGGTAGATTGGTTCGACCAACAGAGTCGTTTGAGAAGGAAGCATCAGTTGTGTTTGTGATTTGCATTATTTCTGTATCATATCCAGTCCCGTCACTTTCTGATCTAGTAATCGCAGCCCACCCTCGTGTAGAACTTCTTGATTTGATGACATCATCCCCGTCGTCGTTGGAAGCAGCGATGACACTTGTACCAATTCCCTGAGAAGAAAACGATACCGAACCGTCGGAACAAAACACTGGATCTGGCCTGTCTCGCATCACAGTGAATCGATCTGCCGAATTACGGCTACCTCGCGATGGTGCATCCTCAATAGGGATCATGTCCTGTTTTCCTTTTCCGACCAGTATACCATTTGTGCTCATCGTTCCGTCGAAGGATTTTGACTTTAATGATGATGGTCTTGACGACTTGATAGTGGTGAAGATGCTTTCGGCACCCTGAGATTTCGAACGTTGATGCTTTCGAAAATTCGAAGATACCGGTAGCTCCAGTTTCGAAAAATCGAATCGATCCAAAGAGAAGATTGGTTGGATGACCTCGTCGAAACAATTGTAATCAGCCTCATGATCCTTATCCAAAGTAGAGATAGTCGATGCGTCTGAGGAATCGTCCTCGTTGCATTGAGCGTTTGCATTCCGACGAGGATTGCCTCGCCTAGACGCCTTTCTTTTCATGTGTTTGTCAGTCTTCCCCGGTTTGTCTGGTCCCAAAACACAGGAAACCAACTCATCCATTGAGGTTTCTAGTTCCGTTCTCGGGCATGTTGGGATGTCCTTTTCTTCGGGCATAAGGAACCATAGGGGGTTTGAAGCCCCATGCTCTTGGTGCACGGCATCCAAAGGACGCGGTACTCTTGGTGGCATAACCTTGCTTCGCGTAGCTTGTGGTCCCGATTGGTGAGGAGTCCATCCATCAACATTAGACATTCCAAATCCCCGTGTATTCCCAGTATCTTTATTTCGATGCCATAATGACGACGCTACCAGTCGTAGATCCGAATTCGTCGACTCTCGTGGTGGTGCCACATTCCTCCTCCCTTCATGGGAGGTTGGTACCGGTGGTAGATTTATTCCCATCGTCTGCCCCCCTCGAATGGAACTATTATTCGTCGATGAAGAAAATGTTGGCGAATGTGGATCGAACAACGGTCGCGAATACTTTTTCTCTAGACTCCATGCCGATGATTCATCATTCGTTGACATCGCATCGAAGAGACTCGCATGATGCGGTTGAGCTTGGGTACTACTTTCATTTTGAGTTCCAGAAAATCGTTTGACCGATGGTGGTTCTTGTAGTAGCGTATCTTGTGTCGTCGGTGTGGTGGTGGCGGTAGCGGTTGGCGTTATCGTCTTTGGAGTATCGGTGGGGCCACGCATCATCCTCGTTATCATCCTATCAACAGCTCGATTCGTGACAATATCTGTCGATTTACCACTTTCTGAGGGAGGACTGGATCGTCTCCTTCTACCCCTCATCATCGTCAACATTTTCGATACGGGTGAATAATCACTGGTACGATTGTTCATGATTTCAGTTGGCGCCCCTGCTTCATCCACGTCCTCCTCTTCGTTGCTATTGTTGTGGTTGTTGTTGTTGTTGTACCTATCGTTGTTGTCATCTTGTATCTCTGCATATTGCTTTGATTCCCAACGAGAACGATTTCGATTTCTGTTGTTCGGTTGTGTTTCCTGTTGCTTGATTCCCCTTAATCGAAGAAAACTTTCGTTGGCCCCCCCTTGCCCTCCTTCTCCTACAGCTCGACGCGATGGATCAGACGATAATGATGGACTTGTTGTTGATGTTGTTGTTGCTGTAGATCGTCGTGAGGAAGGTGAAGTTTTCGGAAAGAAATCGAGGATCTTCGTAGATCGATTCTGTTGTTTGTCGTCGCTCATACTGTTCCCAATAATGTTCTGAGGTGAAGTCCGATTCGTTCTTGTGGTACTATGACTCTGTCGTTTCGCCGAATGTTCTCGAGCTCTTCGTAAACGATTGGAGGGAGATGATCCTGATCTTGTAGTATCTTTCGTATTCGTATCACTTGTGATACTCGCTGTCGTGTTCGTCGTCGTCGGTGTGGGGACTGAAGTCTTCTCATTCGTAGGATTTCGAGGACTGTTCCTGGAGTACCGAGACAAATCCCTACTACTAGAATCACCCCCCGAGGGTGGTTCCTCTCTGAGAAGAAGATCATCATGTTCGTCGTCCATTAACAGAATATGATGAGACGGAGGAGGAAGAAGGGGAGAGGAATTGGAGGAAATAGGAGAATCTATTGAACTACAATCCTCTTCAATTCCCAGTGGTCGATCCGACGCGTCCACAGTAAAGGTGTCTTGATGATGATGGTGATCTGGAGAATGACGATGGTGATGATGATGATGATAATGATGATGATATTGACCATGTGTGGGAGGTGTTGTTGTTGTTGTCGTTTCACCACCTCTAGTCGTCCCCCCCATACTTCGAATTTCGGAGCGACTTGGTGTCCCCCTACTACTACTCCAAGATTCGGAGATATCTAATGCTGCTGTCGTCGCCGTCATTCCACTACTTGTATTGTTTGATTCATTGAGTTTGGTATTCATGGTTGTGCTGGTGGTGGTTGGAATCCAGGTGGTAGCCGTCGTTCTAGCAGTAGTAGCAGAATTAGTAGTACGTCCCCTAGTATGACGACGTTCCGGGTAGGATTGTTCGGTGGTAGTTGCAGTACGTGTACTCATCACGGATGACACGGAAGGTAACATTGACATTCCATGCCTATCTCTCCGATATGATGATGATGATGACGATGCCGACAATGAATTCAAATACCGACTTGCTATAGCAGAGTTGGTAGTGGTGGTTCTTGTGGTTCTTGTCGTGGTTCGCGTTGTTGTTGTTTTGTTCGACGAAAACTTTGGAGTCCCACCAACCACCCTAACAGGAGAGGACGACGAAGATTCTTGATCGAACATAGCCTAAGCCAAGTCTTCTCCCAACCAATCTACTCTCACCGAAAGGGATGAGGATAAAGTGTCAGATCGATATGGATAGACAAGTGGTTTGATGGCACTCGTACTCCGCTTGATACGTAAGGTGGAGGATGGAGGATCGAGGTGGTGGTAGGTTTGTCGGCGCACCAATTTTGCATCCCGCATAGCCATGGCAACCGCATTTTCTCTCCGGCACGTATGTACAGTAGATTTGATTCGTTTCTCACGACACAATGGCGTCCGTTGAAACCAATCGATGCAAATGTAAAGAAAAGCTTGACGATGATACATCCGGTGTGACACCAATGTGTATATGTACATACACATGTGTGGATAACGTAATCAAATGTCACAGTGCGCGCCACTTCGACTCGTGCGACCGGAATCTTATTGGGGTCTGACCGTCTCACCGTCCTACAACGCAACAGATGGTTGTCATTCAAGTCTCCATATGCTTCCCTTCTTCGCCGATTCCCAGAAAAAGGGGGGGGGAGGGGAGTATCACAAAAACGAACCCATGTAAAGAAAAACACTTATGTCACCCATCTCGCGCGTCATTCAACCATACATACGGTACGTGTATCTACGGGGAATTTCGTAGACATCAAACAAAATCCCCCCCTTTCTCCCTCTGACAACTCACCCAACCGTTGCCATGTGGATTGGTGATGGGTTGGTTTTTTTTTACAGACGCTCAAATCCATCATTCATCATCATCATCATTATCATCACGGAACGCTTGTGTTGGGTGTTCTGGGTTGTTAAGAGAAAGAAGAAGAGGAGGAGGACTACCCACCAACTCTGACTTTTTGAATAGAGCACGTGGTATCATCCCAACGAAGACTTCCACTTATCTTCCAACGACCGCAGCACCCATCAGTCCATTCATTTGACGAAAATGGTTCAAGTTGTCCTCCTTTTCCTTACGTCATCTTTATTTGCGTGTAATGCCTTCCTTCCAAGATTCTCACCTCGGAATGGCCACATCCTGTTGCAAGGTGGTGATCGAACTTGCACGGTGAGGACGACTTCGTCTTCGACGTTGCAAAGGATGCTACTTAGTAGTATGGATTCGATGACTTTAGTGAATACCGCGGAATATTGTGCGGATGATGACGATATTTGTATCATTGAAGAAGAAGATGCCGTAATGAATCGTTTGGAATCCCAAGCTCATTTATTGGAAATGAAATTGGATGAAATCCGATCTCTCGTATATGCTTTACAACAACAACATGAACAGATGCCGCCCATGATTATGATGACAGACGATGGAATGGAAGAGGAGACTATCCCCGTGGGAATCCATGTCGGTGGTGGTTACAGGACACCTGGTGGAGATTTAAGTCAAATGTCCTTTATGGGACTACTTAATACAGCAAGATTGTTTCTGGAGGAAGGGAGTGGATATGATGAAGAATATCGACAAGCCTTGATCAATACATTATCTCATCAATATAATGTATGGAATGTCCGTTTCGTCGATACGGTATCATCCTTACGACGACTTTATGATCATCGTTCCAATCGGTCATATCTATCTGATTTACATGCCTATGAAGTCAATTCCTTGATGGAATCGATTGGGACCCGTTTGAGGATGGATTATCATCATCATCATCCTATGCATCATATTGATATGAATGATCCTTCTAACACGATTGTTGACGTCGTCGATACGAACAATGAAGAGGTAGTACCGGATGAATCATCTGCCTTGGTCGTTACGAATGAAACCTTTTAAGGAAAAAGGGGAAGGAGGAGGGCATCGCCAAAGTGAAGACTGTGTTGTGTATCGCGGGGGCATGGAGTTCAAGAGCCAACAAAAAGGAAAAAAAAGGGTGGGTGATGGAAGGGTTTCCTTTGAAGACTCCCAATCACAGGATCTACAATGAGGGAGGGGCATCCAAGGAATGACCAATCGAGGCTCTACCACTTGCTCGAAGCACTATGCAATCGTCCCGCCAAAATCTATCTGGAAAATAGGTACTCATAGTGGCGCAGATTTTACAATTAATGCGCTTCATTACATATTTATTACGGATTCTCTACTTTTTTGTGTGAAAGATACGTATACTGTCCCTATCGACGAAAGTACCAGTCGTGTGTCGTAGCGTAGCGGAAGGCATAAAGAGAGTCTTCCTACACAGTGATTGCTTCCATACTGGCAATCGTCGCAGCCACTGCTTCACCCATCTCCTTACATCCCACAAGTTTACATCCATCTCCATCTTGTTTAATATCAGGTGTACGGAGTTTTTGATCCAAGACAGCCTCAACAGCATCTTCCAACATTTTCGCTTCAACTGGTCGATCCAAATCATATGTTAACATCATAGCCGCACTCAAAATCATAGCGAGAGGATTTGCCTTATCTTCACCGGCAATATCTGGTGCAGAACCATGACATGGTTCAAACACGCCCGGACCAGATTCACCAATTGAGGCAGATGGTAACATCCCCAAGGATCCCACTAACATACTTGCCTCATCACTTAAGATATCACCAAAGATATTCCCACATACGATCGTATCGAATTGTTTCGGACGACGGATTAATTGCATCGCAGCATTATCGACATACATATGACTTAATTCCACTTCGGGGAAATCATCTGTAATGACCTTCGTAACGACATCCCGCCACAGTTGACTGACATCTAATACATTCGCCTTGTCAACACTACATAATTTCCCTCCCCGTTTCGTCGCGACATCCCCCGCCACACGTGCAATCCGATCAATTTCAGATTCTGAATAAATCATATTATTATATCCCACACGTTGACCTATACCGAAAGAAAGAGTTTGTTAAAAAACACACACACACAAATAAAAGCAAAACACAAAGATTCGTCAGCAATGATCCGTTTCCAATGCTTTTCGGCCGCAAGGAGTCTAGCTCATTTTTCGTGTCGTCTCAAGTGACTACGACAAGTGGCACTTACCATCAATGACATCAATACCCTTGGGTGTACCAAAGTAGACATCACCTGTCAATTCACGGACGACCATAACATCGACACCCTCAACGACTTCACGTTTCAGTGTCGAGGCATCGATGAGTTGAGGCAAGACCTTGGCAGGACGAAGATTCGCAAATAGGCCCATCATTTTTCGCATCTTCAAAAGACCAGTTTCTGGTCGAAGTTCACGAGGATTCGTATCCCATTTGTATCCTCCGATACACGCAAGGAGGACGGAATCACTTCCCAAACATTGATCTAACGATTCTTGGGGGAATGGATCGTTCGCAGCGTCAATCGCAGCACCACCAATCAAGGCCTCCTTCAATTCGATTTCAAATCCACATTTCTTGCATAAAGCATCCAGGGCAACCTTAGTAGCCGCGGTGATTTCAGGACCGATACCATCTCCAGGAAGGAGGGTGACGGAATATGAGTCCTTCTTCGAAACGGCCTCCACCTGGAACGACGACGAAGAGGCTCCAAACCTGTTGGGCTGTGGAGCTACGAAGGCAGAAGCACTTCCAGCAAGAATGGCGAACAGGGCGGCACTGAATCTAAACATTGTGTTTGGAAAGTATAGGTTTGGTATTGAAGAGAGATGACCAAAGTGCAGTTACGGTAGTCGGATTCGCCTGGTGTAATCGTCGGAATGAGATATCGGCAGTGCAATCCTTTTGTGTGGTTCTTGTGATGGTCGGTCGGGGAAAGATATCCTGGCGAAGGCCAGGCGAAGACGTCACAGTTGCGGTTTGCAGTTTGCGTTGGACTATTGCGACATTTTTCATCCACGTGTCGATTTTTTCGACTTCCGTGAACACATCCCCTTTCCGATCAACGCCATCCGAAAAACGCTCCCATCGTGATTTTCATACGAAGGATCAACGAATCGTGACAGACACTTCGCTATAGGTGGGGTTGTTTTGTTGTCCAGGGTACTGGTGGTCAGTAGGTTGGGTTGTCTAAAGGAAACATGAAATCCCTTGCGTGTACGAAGCTTTATGTTTTCTCCGTGGCTCTTCATTGGGGTTATCAAGTGACTGCCTTTCACCTATCGCCTTCATCAACCCGATCCAAAGTATCGTATCGGTTTCTCGAAGAAAGTGGTAGACTCGAAGCCAAGCCATTACATATTCATCGTCAACCCTTCGTCGACAATGGATCATCATCGACGAAGGATGATCAGTCTTTTTTGTCGGCACTAAAGAGGTTTTCGGCTGTAGTCGTAAGTACAGCAACGATTATGGTATATTACGTGAATCTCCCAGCTTCCGTGGCATGGGCCAACGCACCACCACCTACGACACAAGCCCCTACAATCACACAGTTGATATCGAAGAAAGAGGAACAAACGGTGATAGATGAGGTGGCAAATCTTGTACAGAAATACTTTATCGACAAGACCTACAACGGTCAAAACTGGGACGAGGTTCGGGCGTTTTACATGGAAAACGGCAAGAATGTCGATAAGGAGAGTCACATGAAGCTGATTACGGAAATGGTAAAGTCTTTGGGGGACAAATATTCGAGAGTATTAAGTACAGAACAATATGCTGCTATTCAAAAGTTTGACTTGATCGGGGTTGGCGTGACCCTGATGCCGAATGCACAAAAGGAGATCATCGTCGGTGCTCCGCCCATTGAGGGATCACCATCTGCAAAGGCTGGACTGAAAACTGGAGATTTCATCACGGCGGTAAATGGTAAATCAACCAAGGGCCGTACTGCCTTTGATATCATCGATCAAATATCAGAGAAACCAGATGCTCGGACAGTCTCCTTTACCGTCCGACGACAGAGTGACGACGACTTGTCAGGTGAAGGTGATACCTTTGATGTTACGATGGAACGTCAAAACTTTATGGTGAAAGATCCTGTACAGTATAAACTATCCGAACAACGAAAAGATGGGACGAACGTCGGTTATATTCGCGTGTCCGAATTCAACTCGATGGTCAACTCGAAACTTCAAGATGCTCTGGTAGATCTTAAGAAGCAAGGTGCGAATGCCTTCGTCTTGGATCTTCGATCGAATACAGGCGGTGCCTTCCAGTCGGCTGTGGAGATTTCAGGATTCTTCTTTGAAGATCGGGTGGCTACCTATGTGATTGATAGTAACGAAGTAGAATTACCCTTCCGTACGCCCAAGGGGAAGATCGCGGTCGATCCTGAATCTCCGTTAGTTGTTTGGCTTGATGGTTTGTCAGCTTCTGCCTCCGAGGTGTTGGCGGGTTCCCTACATGATAACTGCCGAGCTGTTACCATGGGAGATAAGTCGTTCGGAAAGGGACTTATCCAGGCTGTGTATGGTTTGAAGAATGGTGCTGGACTGGTACTAAGTGAGTCATGGCACTCCTTGTTTGCACGAGCACATGGACTTGTGAAATTGTTGACGATAACCTTGTATTTCTCACTCATCGATTGTTTGTAAAAAATGCTCGTTTTTGTAGCGGTGGCTCGATATGTGACGCCACGTGGGACGGAGATACAGGGGATTGGAATCACACCAGATATCAGTGGGAATATGCCAGCACCTGTTTTGGTGCCTGTTCTGGGTAGTGATACCTCTAAAGTTGACTTTACCGACATTGCGAAGCGATTAGATCCATCCTTTTGCGAAATCCCCGTCGAACACTCAACATCACAAACACTCTCGGTTCTTTAAGAATCTACGCTAACATAACAGTAAATGTGTTGCCTCTTTCACACAAAGGCCGATGGACTATTTATCTATATGAGCTTGCCTAGAAACCCCAATCGTCATCAGGATTTTTTCCGGAAGAATATCTTTTTCACTCGAGTTCTATCAAGGGTGTTGATTTTTTTGAAAGGGGCTGTGTCGAGAGACATCCTTCACACCATCTGTTCTACGATCGACTTCTTGGATGAACCGGTGTCCTATATATGGAGCAACTATAGTACCTGTCAGAAACGCGATTGCCGCCATTTCCGAGGAAACGATTGTCTTCTCATGCCTGTTTAATGACGAAATTTATTGGGACTAATCCCTACCCTAAGACTGAATGAATACGTTAATTGTCGGACATAGAGCCCGAGAATTGTGTTGTACCGGAACTATTGACGCTCTCATTTCGAACGACTTGCATTGTGAAAGCTTTATCTCGTGGAGAATAATTTTCTTCACTGTGATTTTATCTCTTCATGTCGAGCCATTCAGTAAAGGATGAACGCTTCCCAGCCAAGCTCTTCAGGATTCTACACGACGCCGATAGTAGTAGGGGCGGGGACTGTAGTCACCAGCATCATGATCATCATAGTGGTGAGGAGACGGCGATTTCATGGGTCCCCGAAGGAAAATCGTTCCAGATTCATTCCGTACACAAGTTTTGTCAAGATGTCATGCACCATCATTACTTTACTCGAACCAACTTCATGTCTTTTCACGCGACAGCTATACTTCCATGACTTCTTCAAGATAATGTCAGGTTCTGACTATGGTGTATTCCATCGTCCTCAATTCATGCGAATGGACCCACCACACGGAAGTAAGGCCATAGAGGAACGAGGGTGACCATCTTGGATCGATACGTTCAGAAGAAACGGACGAGAAACACTACTGCCAAGATTGAAGCATCAGAATACTCCAATATTGGAACATAAAGCGAACAAGTGACTATGGTAGATTCGTGTGATTCTCCTACATCTTCTCCAGCGGCATCTCTTCAATTCGTCGTGGGTCGTGATCGTAGGGGGACCAGGGGAACCATCTTGGATCGATGCGTGAAGAAGAAACAGGCGAGAAACACATTGCCAAGATTGAATCGTCGGGATTCTCCACTTTCGGAACAAAAAACGAAGAAGTGACT
>Ga0194115_10007985_pt1 | contig 10356 bp, 10 predicted proteins | sample TA2MahsurfametaG_3_FD_148656 | JGI IMG/M metagenome (GOLD analysis project Ga0194115, IMG submission 148656) | Freshwater microbial communities from Lake Tanganyika, Tanzania - TA2015002 Mahale S4 surface | ecosystem: Environmental > Aquatic > Freshwater > Lake | place: Tanzania: Lake... | reverse complement strand
AATTGCATAGGGACTGTCAGAAGTTTCATACCAGTGCTTAATTGCTTTGAGATGTGATGTAATACAACCAATCTCACTAGAACTCATCATTTCTGGATAACGACCTGTAATGATATCGCTTAGATCGTCATCTCTTCCATCATAAGCAGAAATGCGTTCATAGTTTTCTATTTCCCAATACTTAAATTGATCTTCCATATATTGCTTTCTTTCTGGTTGTCCATCTAGATTTAAGTAATATACTGGCCCAAAATTTTTAAGTTTGAAAGCAGATTTATTTTTATCCATAATTAAGAATTTAAAACATTTTTTTTATCAAAGGGTGAATGTATAATTTTTGCGGGGAAAGTGAATTGTTCTGAAGGATAATCACCAGGTTTTGCAAATGATGGATCTAATATATGAAAATTATTGATATTTTCTATCCTATATTTGTTTAAGTGACTTTCATCTCGGGCAATAGCAATGATATTATTACTCAAATCATAATTGACTCTATCAGAAAGAGTATCTATTAAATCAAATATCTTAGGAATTTTTCCTCCCCACAAGCACCCCTGAACATAAATGTCATCAGATTGATCTTTATACTCAACACAAGCAACAGATTTTACATTTCTTTCAAACGGCAAATCTTCTCTGGTGGGAGACGTAAATTTACATAGATTTAAATTTTGACATGGATGTTGAACTGCAAAAAAATCCTTTGTGTCATCGAAAAATTCTTTGTAAGAAATTATTTGTGAACTACAATACATGTCAGCATCTAAGTAAACATACCAATCATATATTGAAAGTTGTTGCTTTATTTTTTGTATTTGCTCAAATCTTTTTAATCCACCCATACTTTTAACGGTTATGGATTCCCAATTATTATAATCTTCCTTTCTTATTTCATTTTCTTCAGATACTGAAATAATTTTAATATTTTCGGGAACATTGTCACCAAGTTCACCATCGGTAAATACGAAGAAATCTTTTTCACACTCTGGAATAAAATATTCCATAAAAGTTTCATAATATTTTGGAAAAAATTTTAAATAATTTCCTGTTCCTATAAAATTAATTGCTATTTTTTTCTTTGTCATCATCTTTTCAATATTAGGGAGATAATAATTTTTGATTACTTGTTCCCAATCAAATTGTTTTGCATATTCTAATATTTCTTCTCTATGAGAAATAGAATATTCTCTATTCTTTACAATTTGTTCTTCAATATAATTTATATCACTTATTTTTTCCTCAGAAATTACCGTGATAAACTCCTTTTCCAAATCAAGATTTGCTCTACCCCATTCACAAATTACCACTCCAAGTCCGGCAGCAAGAGCTTCCATACAGACAAGAGGATGTGCTTCACCATCTGAAAGAAGTACTAGATTACCATAATCAGTTAAATTATCATACAGATATGGCTTATCCCACTCACCTAGATAATTTTTTTCAGAATCAAATCTAGTATCCCTAATATTACCAGCATACCAAAGAGATTGTATATCTTGAAATAAAAATTGTCTCTTTCTATGATCTATAGTTGCAAGATAAATTGATCTATCAGAATACTTTGGTTCTGAAGTTGTTCTAAAATTACCAAGGTTTACTCCATTAGGATTGAGGAATAACTTATTTGTTGGAATACCTTCATCTTCATAGACTTTATTAATTCCTTCAGAAAGACCAAACACATTTGGGCATATTTTTGAATATGCATCAAACACTCTCTGCTTATAAGGACCCATCATTTCGGATCTTTCAAGATAAGCAAAGTGTGTTGTTACAGCACACGGGTAATTTAGATGAGGATAGAGATAAACATAGTCATCGTACTGAATATGTACAAAATCTGGATTAAAGGAATTTATCTGCCGAAGAGCGTCATTCAAGTCTTGAGTATTTACAATCTGAACTTCGTGCTCCAATTTTTCTAGAGTTAGTTTATAATCCCAAATCAATATCTCCACCGCACCCCATCCCGTAGGTGGAATGGGAATTAATCCAGGACCGACAAGAGTGATTTTCATACAAGAGAAGAAATATTTTTAGAGTAAGTTTTAATCAGTTGCTCCCAAGAAAAATTTTTAATGCCATACTCAGAGATTTCTTTTTTCATTGAAAAAGAAACTTTTCTGTTTTTGATTAAGCACTTATTAATATAATCTATATCTTCTAATTTATCGTCTGGAATAATTGTAATAAATGGGAGACTATCATCCAGTTCATATGCACAATACTTTGAAGTAACTACACCTAAACCAGCAATCAGACACTCTTTAATTGCAAGAGGTGTTCCGTTTTCACCAACAGATAATAGCATTGTATTAGCATACTCACCAATATTATCACAAATATTTTGTCTTGTCCATTCTCCAAGATAATTTTTGTTTTTATCAAAATTTAAAGGATCTCCTATTGGACCAACAAAATCAATAGAGTCTATATCTTGATAAAAAAACTGCATTTTTCTTCGATCAATCTTACCGATACAAATAGTCCTATCACCATTTTTAGGATTAGATATAAATTTAATATCTCTATGCTGTGCTCCAGTTTTAAACAAATGCAATTTATCTTCTTTAACTTGCTGATACTTAAAAACATCATAGTCTTTTTGAGATACACAAAAATTATGAAAAATATTTCCGTTTTCTATCATCCATTTAAAAATTCTAGTATATCCATCTCTTTGATGGTAATTAGACTGATCAATATATGGATAATGTGATGATAGAGCAATCTTTGAATTAGGTGATACTCTTTTAATTTCAGGTATCAAATCACAAAAGACATCATAGTGAATATGAATAAAATCAAACTGACCCTCTGCAATAGAAGAAATAATTTCATCTTTATCTGGGGTATTTAGAATTTCACCCTCATATCCAAGATCACCGAGTTCATTTGCACATTGCCAAATAATAGATTCGACTGCACCCCATCCTGTAGGTGGAATAGACATAATACCAGGACCGACTAGACAGATTTTCATTGTGACAACTCCAAAAATAATTGAATTTGTTTCCAAGTGTTTCTATAATAAACCTCAAACAATTCGGGTTGATTTTTTACAAGATATGCAAGAGCAATTTGCTCATTATTCAAATTATTTTCTTTCAACATATCATTGACAAGAATGTTTTCAATTTTCTCCTCAATTGTTGGGTGAGCATTCTTATGCATACCAAAAAATGTACCACAAACAAAAGATCTTGGATCATAGAAATACTCTTTCCCAAGTGTTTCAGAATTTACAATGTCGGGATAAGTTTCAGTATTCAACTGCACTAATACTTTTTCACCAATACCACTCAAAGCCTCCTGTCCAAATTCACCGGGAAATTTTTGCTTCAAATCAAATCCTTCAAAGAATCTAGAAGCACCAGCATCCATCCAAAAATAATAATCACTATCAAAGGGATTTATTTCAATAGACTGACGAATCCACTTAAATTTTGAATATTGAATAATAGAATAAAGAGAATGATTACACTCAATTCTATCAAGACATTTTGTTTTGGATCTATAGTCCTTAGAATTAATTACTTCATCAATATCACCCTTGAGATAATAATATGGAATATTCTCTAAAGAATGTGAAATAATTTTTGTTTTTTTAGATCCTCTACGCTCTTTTACAAAATCAACTAATTCATCTTCAACAAAAATTACCATCGGACACTTAAGTTTTAATGTAGTGGAAAACCATCTGAGATATTCATCCCAGGTTCTCCCATCCATGTCTTGTCTTTGGATGTTGAACAGTGCTGTAACTATCGTTATATCTTTCATTCAAATTCTTTCCCAAGTTTCAGGTAATTGATCTTTTAAAATTAAATGCTCTAGTTCCCTTCCATACCACCTTTTTGGTGCGATAACTTTTTTATTTTTATTAGATGATAACCAAGCACCCCACCAAGCAAAGGTACTATTTGCAATCACAAAGTCAGAGCACATAGAAAGTAAACACAAATCAAAATGTCCTTTGAATATGCCTTCATTACTATCAACAAAGAATGTATTGTTGTTTTGAAATATTTTCTGCTGCTTACACCAAGAAATATCATCGGAAAATACTAAGATAGTCTTCCCTTTAAATTTACTCAATGCTTTTTTATAATAATCAAGACTACAAAGACAATGCCTGTTTTTATTATGCTCTGCAAGGAAATCTCCTCTACGAACAACAACTCCAACAGGAGAATCTTTTAAGTAATCTTTACCATAATTATAGCACTTTTCCTGAATAAAATCTAGAAATTCATAATTTTCCCTAACTTTATTCTCAACATGTTTGAAATACTTTTCAGATTCAAAATATCCAACTAAAGTAACATTATCAGGACATTCATCCATAAGTTCTTGACAGAAATGATATTGATCTAATTGTAGAAGATCTCCATCAACAAATCCATATTTACCTTCAAAATATTTCATCTTAAAACAACCCTGAAGTTCATGATGTTGAAACCCACCATAATCATTATATGCAGAATGATCAGGAATACAATAGTCATACCCATTATATTCAGCAAGTCCCAGCAGTCCTGCAGTTTGAAACATTTGGTTTCCAAGTCTTCCAATCTGCCCGAGATGATTAAATCCAATCATTAATAATACTCCCTAAACTGATGCACCAAAGGATGTGAGGTATTTTTCCAATTTGGATTTCTAATACATTCAACTATATCAGGATTAAATGTCTCCTCTTCTCCCACTAATGCAAAAAGTGTTGGAAAAAGAACATCGTGTGCATACATTGCATAAAATTCCTTACACAGTTTATCTAATAAATCTTCAGTTGTATCCAAATATTTAAATTTTTCAAGTGCTCTCAAAAAAGTAGGAACTTCAAATACGCATGGAGAAGCACCCCATCTAGAAATTGAAATAGCACCATCAATACTACTCAATATATTTCTGTATCCTTCAGGAAAACAACAATTGATTCTACTTCCAAGTATTTTTCCATCATCAGGAAAATTTAATTGACCACGAATCAAACAATCTGGATCACACATAACCATCCAATCTGGATTTTCACAATACTCAATTGCTCTCGAAACCCTATCTAAAATGGTATAGGCACATTTTTTAATTGCTTCTTGATAGAAAGGTTCTCTATAATTACCAACAATGTAATCGCAACCTGTTGTTCCCGCTGTAATGTTGAAAGTATTAGACATAGTATCCTCTTCCAACAAAGTTTTTAGATTCTCATGTTTCTTTTCCAAATAAGAAAAATCCATTCCACCATCAGAAACCAAATATATGTAGGATTCTGGATAATGTTTTCTTAGTTGTTCAATAGAATATTCAGTTGCCCTTTTTTCTCTATACACACTATAAAGAAATCCTACATTTTTCATAATATGCTCAATAAACTATTAACTCGATTTATATATGTGTGATTTTCTTTAACTAATCTCATACCTTCTTCTATCAACTTAGCATTCTCTCTTTGTGACATGGCATCATGAAAAAGTTGAGCCGTGTCAGAATTATAAACACATTTTCCCTCCAATTCATTGTATATTTCTTCAGAATTAGTGACTCCAAGGTGTCCGTAACTAATATTTTTAAAAACTCTACAAGTCAAAAGACCTTGTTTAATGTGAAGTGGACCACGAATATCAACACCAAGTAAAGACTCTCGCATTCTTATAATCACTTCTTCATCAGACAAAGGATTTGACCACGGGTTGTTAGGAATAAAATCATATCCCGCCTTCTTCACCTCAGACAAAAAAGGTTGCCAGTTAGATAAATTTTCACCTTCACCGACACCAGATATAGTTCCACAAAAGTAAATATTTTGTTCTCTTGGAATATACATGTCATCATAATCTATTTCATGAGGAAGTAAATTAGTTGCCCAACTGATATACACCTTATCAAAGTCATTCATTTCATAATCATGATAATCATTTTTGATCCTAACTTTCTCAGATATCTTGGGAACAAAATAGCAGGATGGTCCAATTTTATTAGCAGTGTTCTTATCCAAAGAATACTCTTGAATATGATCTTTGAAGTTAACTGCTGACATACGAATATCAATGTATCTACCAACACTTTCATATTTTTTGGGTGAAGGACAATACATTATCATATAACAACTACTTTCATTCAAAGGAATTTTTGAATCAGCAAATCCCTCTCCAATAAAAAGTGTGTTTTCATAATCAAAATTTTCTGGATAGTCATCATCATGAAACCAATAAACATCATATCCAAGGTACTTAAATGCTTTATAATATGAGGAATGAACATATGAATGTGTATGAGAATAAAGAGGATGCCCCCATATAATAACCTTTGAGTATGGAATCGATATAGTCATGATTTAAATCTTTCAATAATCTGAGAAGGAAGTAAAGAATCACATTTGATCTTTTCAATCAATTCAGTATCAAATTCTTCTGGATTAATCCACCAATCTTCAAATGGACACTCTTTTCCATAATATCCATTTTGCTCAACATACACATTAGAGCAGAGAAGTAAATATCCCTTCTCTTCTAAAAATTCTCTTTGTGGTTTTCTATATTGATCACCATAAAGATAAGCATCGTGCTCAATAGTAATTACTTTAAAAGTATATTCGTCGAATGGAATAAGTTTTAAAACATCGATTGAAAGAGTATCAATATTAATTGAAATGTAATCAATATTTTTAGGAAACTCACACTCTTCTAATTCTTTTTTATAGTCAACCTTTAGGGCATTTTCATTCAAATGTATGCCCAACTTTCGTGTTGAAGGATAACTATCATTATAACTACTTTCAATTTCAACACTCAAGGAAGTCCAGTCAAGTTCTTGAAATGCAAAAGTATTATTGGAAAGGATTGAATGACAAGATCCAATATCTACACAATATCCATCTTTTTTAAAATTTAAGATGTTTGCAACAAATTCGTCTTGTTTAGCATCAGAACAAAATCTCATTTTTTATCCTCAATTTTTTCAATTATCGTTTCAATAGTATCTATGAAGTTTTTATAAGACCAAGAATCCTTTCTCTCTTTAAGTGGTGCGAATCCGTTTGAAATAATATCCTTAAGATAATTATCTTCAACACAAATAGGGGGTGTTGCATCCATAATGTGAGAATACATCGATGATTTGTTGATTGCTATTGGTTTTTCAACAGCCAAAGCATAATCAATTACGGATGATATTCCATTGTAATCACGATAGTCTTGGTAAAAAAACATATTCAAATCATTGCCTGCAAGAAAATCCAATAGTTCTTGATCAGTAATAAAGTCTGTGGTTATTTTTAATTCAATATTTGAATTAGTAATGTTTTTTCTGCAAGCATCAAATATTTTTTCTGGTTGTTGATTGGATCCAGCGTAGGTTCCGTGAGTTAAGTGAAGTCTCAATTCAACCTTTTCGTTGGTAAATTGTTCATTCACCATTCTACAAACTTGATCATAATATTTATTGACTAATCCAAATCCAAATGATCCTATACGAATTGTATCAGATTCTTCTACCTCTTCTTTTTTGGAATAAAAAGGAAGAGGTCTTGGGATGGCGAAGTCTTTCTCACCATCACATTCCCAATAAGGATGTTGATGAAGATATCCATCAAAAAATTGCTCATAGTTATAAGCATTGTGTATTAGATTAAATTGGAATATCCCTTTCTTTCGGAATTGTTCAACTAAATCTGGAGTAACCCACTGTATGACTCCGCACCTATTGTATATAATAAATGTGGGATTATGTTCTTCAACAGATAACTTTAAACTTTCAACCGAGTCCAACTCAAAATATACAAAATTATTATTTTTAGATTGAGTCAAAATGTTCCCAACTCTTAATCCATATTGATGAACACCACATTGTTTTTCAACAGAGTTAATAATAAGTATTGTGCTCATAATCAAATAATTTGAATGTATGGAAGGGGGAAGATAAACTTACCACCAGAATTCATATATTCCTTTTCTCTCTGAATGATTCCGTTTTTAAAATGCCAAGGCAAGACAATCAAATAATCTGGTTTATTACTCTTAACTTCTTCTTCCGAAATAATAGGAATATTTGTTCCAGGCGTTACGCATCCAAACTTATCTGAGTTAACTTCACCGATTGCAGTAATGTCATCAGAAGTAAAACCACACCACTGAAGAAGAACATTCCCTTTCGTCGAAGCACCGTAACCATAGATTGTTTTACCATCTGCTCTCAGAGAACGAACAAGATTTACCAAAGAATCCCGATGCTCATATGTCCTTTGAGCAAACTCAAAGTAGGGTTTTACAGTATGAAGACCCATTTTATATTCTTCATCAATCAACCAATCAATAACAGCGTGATTGATTTTAATTGAAGTATTAGTATCTTTGCAAGCAGTAACAGCAAAACTACCACCATTAATATCATTTAAGGTGACATCAACTATTTTCATTCCTGCCTGGCGGAGAATATTTTCAATTGATAACATCGAATAATATTCAATATGTTCATGACATGCAGTATCATAAGAAAGAGATCTTAATGTAGATGGTAGATAAGCTTGTTCAAAATGCCAGAGGCCGTCATCGGTGAGAATAGAGCGAATGTCTCTAACAAAAGAAATGGGATCCTCAAGATCATAGAAGCAAGCAATTGACATTACCAATTTTGCATTTTTATTTTTTTCAACAGAACGATAAGATTCTTCCGAAAAGAAATCTGCTACATATGGAATATTGTCAGGATAATATTGAGAAAATTTTTTAATTGTTGGATCAATTCCAATTCTTCTTACATCTGAAGGAAATGCTTTTAAAGTTGTACAGTCATTTGATCCAATGTCAACAACAACATCGCCGGGTTGTAACTCAGACAATTCAATCAAATACTTTGCTTTATCAACAAGATGCTGAACCATTGAATTATTCAATCCAGATCTATATCCATAATTATCCCCATACATTTCCGTAGGTTCAAAAGTATGTTTTAATTGAACAAGATAACTAGAAGGACTCCACACCAATTCTAAAGGCCCAGACTCTAGATTTTCATCTGGTTTAGGGAAAACTCCAGTTAATTTTTGATTTCCTAAATTTAAAAATGTTACAATGTCTTTTGTCTTACTAACTCTGCAGGATTTAATTTCAGTATACATACTCATTTTTTTTCTCCAATGCTTTTTTAAGATCATATTCACACATTTCTTCTACTAAATTTTTAAATGTGTATTCGGGTTTCCATTTAAGTTTTGTTTTTGCTTTGGTACAATCTCCAATAAGAGTTTCAACTTCAGTAGGTCGATAATAATCAGGATTAATTTGAATTATAATTTTTCCTGTATTTTTATCTATACCAACTTCATTTATATTATCTCCACACCATTCTATATCAAATCCAAGATTTTTGCAAGAAATATCAACAAAATCTCTAACAGAATGCTGTTCTTCCATACTTAACACATAATCATCGGGAAATTGTTGTTGTAACATCATCCACATACCTCTAACGTAATCTTTAGCATGTCCCCAGTCTCTTTTTGCATCAAGATTTCCAAGTTCAAGAGGCCCCTTTTTAATTCCGACTTTAATTTCAGATAAAGTTTTTGTAATTTTTCTTGTTACAAATAATTCACCTCTTCTAGGAGATTCATGGTTGAATAAAATTCCATTACATGCAAATAAATTATAAGACTCTCTATAATTTCTTACTAACCAATAAGAATATAATTTTCCAACACCATAAGGAGATCTTGGATAAAAAGGAGTGGTTTCTTTTTGAGGAACTTCTTGCACTTTACCAAACATTTCAGATGTTGAAGCCTGGTAGAACTTTATTTTATTTTCAAATCCAAGAACTCTGATAGCTTCTAACAACCTAGCAACACCAACTGCATTAATATCGGTTGTGTATAATGAATTTGTAAAAGAAACTTTTACATGACTTTGTGCTGCTAAATTATAAATTTCGTCTGGTTTTGTTTCTTGAATTAAAGAAGTTACGTTTGAAAAATCAGACAAATCTCCATAATGAAGATTAATATTTGGATTATCTAATAATTGTTTAATTCTATCTGTAGGATCTGAAGTTGAATTTCTACGAATGATTCCATGAACTTTATACCCATTTTTTAAAAGAAGTTCTGCTAAATATGAACCATCTTGACCTGTTATACCAGTTATTAGTGCAACCTTCATAAATTAAAAAAATTCTTCTATTATATTATATAATACTAAAAAAGGAGGTTGTTGTCAACCTCCTAAGAAACTCAGGCTCGCCACTTGCTCTTTGACTAGAAGCAAGAAACTAGGCGGGAGAGAGTCCCATCCGCACCACTTGCTTTTTATGGGAAAGCAAGAAACCAGAAGGGGTCAGATTGACTCCACCACTTGG
>Ga0194115_10007983_pt1 | contig 10358 bp, 11 predicted proteins | sample TA2MahsurfametaG_3_FD_148656 | JGI IMG/M metagenome (GOLD analysis project Ga0194115, IMG submission 148656) | Freshwater microbial communities from Lake Tanganyika, Tanzania - TA2015002 Mahale S4 surface | ecosystem: Environmental > Aquatic > Freshwater > Lake | place: Tanzania: Lake... | reverse complement strand
CGACGATTTGCAAAAAATACTGCGATCCATGACCTCCCACCGATACGTCGTCGACCTCCTCCGGCATTCCTTACACTGGTATCCATTTTTGGATCATGGCCGTCCGCGAACAACAATCTGTTTCGGTACTTTGAATTCCTTCAACATGACCCATCCAATCATTCTGACCGTGAGTGAGAAGTCGAGGTGGTAGGTTGATCTCTCCCATCGATCAAAAAAAGTGGTGATTCGCTTCTTGACTGAAGTATCTCGATCGATCGATGAATCCAATAACAAATCACGACAGGATGGTGAAGACGAATGGGACGACGCTCTGCCCCCCGCCCCATAGGACGATTGCGATTGTAGGCAACTGTGGTATCAGCTTTTCACGGATGTAGGGTCGAACCAATATGGTCGAAAAGATATCAGTCGTCATCAAAAGATCAATCTACCGAAAAACAATACTGAAGGCAAAGGTTCTGTCAAGGGAAACAACGGGAGATGGCTACAGTGTGGGCCCACCATGCTACTAGGAGAAGTCGCTACGGACACCACAAACAAAGCCAAAGCGTTCAGCCATCGAGATGATAACAATTGTTTCCTCTTTCGATGGATACATCACTCGTACTGTTTTGGTTGAGTCTTTGCTAGATTTGCTAGTATGTATGATGACTTACTCTCCCCAACATGTCATAAGCAATCGGAACAGACATGATCAGATCCCTACTTACGGTAGCCTATTCGTGCCGCCAGCACGTGTAAATGAGAATAGAACCTTCTTTGTTGGCCTAGTACATACTCCCTACCCTAACAAGAAACTACTATTTCAACGTTCTCAATTATTGTTCCCCCATTCTAGAAAGTTCGTTGGTATTGTGCAGGACCAGGGTAAGGATAGGTTATTCAAAACAAGACAATACTACCACATATCATACACTACAGATTCCTTCTCCGAACTCCATCTCCCGTCCTGCTTGGTGTGATGATAGGAGATTGTAGATAAATATTTTCATCGTACACTGGTTCCACGGGGCGGCCCTGTACACCACCATTCCCAACTCTGGAATAGGTTGGTGATGCAAAACTGGGTGGTGGCGACGAGAACATACTGTGGTTATTCACCGCTCCTGAAAGAGATACCGAGTGTCGTGGAGGATCAGACGGCAGTCCATTATTCCTCACTGGGGCGAGTTGTGAAGTCCGTAGAACCGAGCTGTCATCGACCTGAGCACTCTGTGTTTCGTACGTTGGACTTTGATAGGTGTTTGGATTATAAATCGCAGAAAACACAAAACGCAGCATCAAGAAGGAAAGTATCAGCACTGCCACCGCGACTATACCAGGAAGGATTGACGTGGGAAACAAGTTCTCTAGCCAAAAGAGAGTCGCGAATACAAGGCTTTCGTCACTCAACGAGCAACTCTTTGAAACTTCTTCACAAAACGCGGAACAACTCTCCTTCGTCGTCTGTGGAGTATCAGGGCAGGTACAATCCGGACAAGTCGGACAAGAAGGTGATGAACTGGATCGGCGATTGCGATTGTTGTTTCCGTTCTCCCGATCCCATTTCGCCTTTTCGGCACGGATGGCCTTGTCAATCGCCGTTTGTTGCTTCGCTTCATACTCGCGTTGGATTTCTTCACGAATCGACCGTTCCACCGTGGAAAGCTCAACTTCTTCGACGATGACATCCCGCCACACCGTCAAGGCAGCATTTCCAGCGTCATCCTTGACATTGTATGGAACTTGCCACTGTAAGGGTCCTCTTCGCACGGGGACTCCGACAACAACCCGATCCGATAGGTCCAAATCCCCCTTGTAGGTTCGATCCACGGCTCTCACACAGTCTACAGGCTTTGGTGATCTATTGCCCGGAGTAGCACACAGTTCAGCCCCTGCAGTCCTTTTGACCATTTCCTGTAGAATATTGAAAGTATAAGGTTAGCATTCTCGTTGCCTGATCGAGTCTGCAACGAACCATCGAATATCCAGTAGTCCAGAAAACTCATACCTTGATATCATCTTCGCACATTCTGCGCTGATCGGCAAGTAATTCCACGTTGTCCCCGCCTTCCTTCGGCGGGCTCATGATTCCTGACAACCCTCCACACTCGCAAATTTTGAAAACTTTCGGATTGGGGCCACGTAATGAAATGACAGGTTTCGACGTATCCACACAGCCTGTTCCACCCCTGTAAGAATCTGGTGCATCAAAACCGACAAATTTGGAATCCTTCTTAAAGCCATCCCCGGAAGAGTGTTTAGGACATTGACATTGATACGACCCCAAGGTGTTGACACACTTCGCGCCAGCGTCTACGTCACATTGAGGAACCAAAGCTGGACAACTTCGTTCAAAGACAGAAGTATCTACACGGCATTCGTCCGTATCCTCAATGATGACTCGACGTGTCACACGGACGAATGGATCCTTTGCCCAGGGCATGGCAACTGTATAGTTGACATGGAATTCACCGACCTTGATCAAACAGCCGGGAGGGAGTGGTTCACTGTATGACACCTTGAGACTCCGGAGATAATCCTCAGCATTGTCATCTACAATATCAACCATATATTCGCGATATTCCTCACCCTGTTTGAGACGCAAGGTATCATCGCCGTTGGGATTGTGACGCAGTTTAAGGGTCGGTGGGTTCTCATCGACGCAACCTAACTTTTCATGGAAAACAAATCCCGGCTTACAAGCACACTTGGGTGTGTTTCCTGCTCCAACTGTACAGATCTCATGTTTGCCTGAGAGCGAGTGGAAGCGTGCATGGTGAGAAAATCATACTTTCGTGATCCTTTTTGTCCTTGCTTTGAATACTACGCATAATCTTACCTTTGCAGGGGGGAAATCCACTGCAAGCATCGATGATTGGTTTCGTACAACCACAAAAATTACTTTTAATCGTCGACTCGGTTGGAGTTTTTCCATCAAACATGACCTTCGGTTCTGGCTTTGGATCCTTGGCATTACAAATTTTTCCATTCCCCAACAACCCTACAGGACATTTACATGTATAGGTTGGGAAATCAGTTGGATTCTCTGCTCGGATACAAATCGCTGTCTCTGCACATTCACTATTCGGACATGGATCCGATGGACAATGGAAACGATTACGACATTTCTGTCCTTCCATTGTATGGCCAGATTCTGGACAACATCCATGCGTCGAAGCCATTCCAGGACAAGATGATCGACTGTTGGAATTGAAAGATAATTCCCACAGTGAACGATTGGTAGCAGCCAGTTGTTCCCAGAAGGTATCATCAATCGTACGTCCTACGACATTCGATCCTTCATCAAGTTGTGGACAGATACATTCGTATGATCCATTCGTGTTGAGACAAATCGATGGTGACTGGCATTTATGCCTCATGGGGTGGCCCGCCATTAAGGTACATTCGTTGGTATCAATAATCGTAAATGGGATATAGAAACACTGTGTCGTTACTTCTCGTCGATTTTCATCTAACGAATCATCGACCTTATCCATAGTAGTTGTAGGTCTTGCCAAGCGGGTGACTGTACTTTTGATCAAATGCTCCCCAACACGACCATGCATTTCAGCTCCTGACCATTCCACTTCGACATCCACCACACCGTCCAGTACGCGGTTAATTTTTTCTACCACCACCGGGAGCTACGAACAATAAAATAACAAGTTAGGTAACAAAATTCAATAGGCATCACGCCGCTGATGAACAGGCTTCGGTGAAAACACACGAAGAGGCTTACCACACTCGACAAATCACGAGGTGCTTTTTCTTGAGTGTATGTCAAGGTAGCCTTGAGACGTTCACATGTCGCATCCGCCGCAGAAGTTGCAATGGCAGAAAGAAGTATCCCTATCCACATCGTCTGCTTTATATGATAGTGAGTGCTCATCATCGTCATGATGATGCGCTCCATGAATGTTGGTATGAAGACGTTTTTTTTTGGTTGTTGTAAAAAGCTGGTCCCCATTGTCATCCATTGGATGGCAAACGAAAAAATTCGCGGACCGAAATGCCCGCCGAAGAGGCCACCGCGGCGGTTAAATCACACCGGCGGGCTCGAGGTGAGGATCTTTGACTGCATCGACTACTTGGCGCTTACGGGTAGCGTACGATGGCATCAACATCACCATGCAAGAAACGACATCTAAACATAAACATTTCGAAACCTACTGTTAACCCAAAACATAAACAAAAGTACGAAAAGTCCTTGGGTTCATACCATGACAACAACCATCTACAAGGTCTATCCGAATCCTAAACCTCTTATAGATGTCATATCCTTCATCACAGGTCCACCATCGCCGTTGAATGAAGATCAAAGATCAGTGAATGCCCAATTGATAGTCGATTGTCGTTGTCAATTAGGTGAATGTATCCTATGGGATGATCTGACACAAGAAATCTTATTCATTTCCATTCTTGATAAGACATTTCACAAACTAAATACAATGAAACCAGATGTAGAATTGGAAACATATCTCCTACCCAAAATGATTGGAGCCTTTGCTTTACTTGAGAATCCACCAACACCGAATACATTCTTAGTAGGTTGGGAAGATGGTTTCCAATTATATGATGTTGTTGAAAATCGACCGCTAAGTGAAATGAGTATAGGAGAATCTGTAAATCCATTAGGTTTACCTGATCGTCTAAATGATGGACGAGTCGATCCGACTGGAAGACGATTTATTTGTGGTGGATGTATGGGAAATTCCAGAACAACGCCCTTAAAGGTATATAAATGTGAATACAATCAGAAGACTCAACAGTTGGAACATGAGGCAATCGTCGATACTATCCAAACAACGAATAGTATATGTTGGTCTTTAGATGGGAAGACGATGTATTTGGCGAATTCACCAGATTTGAAAATTCATCAATATGAATATGATCTAACATCGGGAACAGTGTCTAACAAACGACATTTACATAATAAGATATCAGGATTTGCAGATGGATCATGTATCGATTCAGAGGGATATATATGGAATGCGACATGGAGACAGGGTAAAGGAATTGGATATATTGATCGGATTTGTCCCCAAACAGGTAAAACAGTCTTCCAAGTTCATTTACCGGACAATACATCAGAGGCCTCCTGTTGTTGCTTTGGTGGACCAGATCTGGATATCCTTTTCATTACGACAGCATGGGAACATTTAGATCCCTCGACCGAATTACATGCTGGTGGATTATATGCTGTTAAATTACCCAAGGGGATATCAGGTTTACCAGAAAAACGGTTTCGACTCTAAAGAAAAACCTGAGGTTACCTGGACTAAATATAGCAAGAAAGAATAGTATAGAAAGAGATCCTCCCATTTTGTTTTATTTTATTTTTTAAAGATTACTTTTTGGTTTAGGTAATTCAGCATACATCGTTTCAATTTGACGTTCATATTTATCACGTGCCTGTTGACGTTTCAATTTAAAGGTGGGTGTTAATAATCCATTCTCGACTGAAAAGGGTTCCGAATCCAAATAAATGGATTTAGGAATTTCAAATCCATGTAACCCATTCACCTTTCCAACCTTCATAATTTCATTCTTAATCATTTTCTTGAGTGTTTCATTTTGACAAATTTCAGCAAAGGGTGCCTTGGCTAACGCCATGGTCTCTTCCGATTTCTGTAACATATTCCGTACGGTATCTTCATCAGGGATCAAGACAGCGACTAATGCACTTTGGACGGAATCACCGTAGACAAATGCCTGCCCAACAAGCAATGATTGAATAATAATATTTTCAATCTTTTCAGGAGCAACGTATTCTATTACGACGACGACAAGAACAACAAACAAAAATGAGGATGTCGCAGTTAGAGACGTTGAAGGCGACAATCGGCATTTGGCTCTGGTATATAAGGTCCTGTAGTACATACCTCCTTGGGATAATTTGAAAATATTCTTTTTCCGATCAATAATTTGTAATTGTCCCTGCATCGTCCATAGGCCGACATCACCACTATGAAGCCAACCATCCTCATCGACCGTTTCACGAGTCTTTTCATGGTCTTTATAATATCCCTTAAAGACGACAGGACCACGGACTAAGATTTCACCTCGACCTTGACATGGTTGTCGCTTGTGTAGTGTATCGGTATGAAGATATCCCATTTCGGGAACATCCATCAAAACAATTTCAACGGCAGCACTTGGTACACCCACATGACCTGCCGTCATCATATCTTCGGGCATACTTACCGTCGCAGCCGCTGCACCTTCTGTTTGTCCATACCCCTCCACGACAGGACAACCCAATACGATCCGATAAAAGTTCATCACCGTCCTTGAGAGTGGAGCTGATCCACTTACCAAAATTCGGATATGATCCATACCAAGGCCCCTAGCAATCTTATTGAATAATAAACGATCATACAATCCATGTTTGAGTTCCCCCTTTGTAATTAAATTGTGAGTCTTGACGGCGATGGCCTTATCGAATAATTTCTTCTTGAATCCACCTGCCGCTGCGAATCCACCCTGGATTTTATCATAAATCTTATTCAAGACACGGGGTGCGGCCGGGAAGATCGTTGGTCGACAGGCCTGTAAGTCATCAATCAGAAGAAGTGGATCACCCCGATAGAAGGCAATCGATGCTCCTGCACTATAGACTTGACACATGACAATCCGTTCAAAGATATGTGCCAAGGGTAGATAGGATAAATGTCGATCGGAAATTTCCATAGGAAAAATACCTGAGACTCCCGCCACGGCGGCAATAAGATTCGTATGGGTTAATAATGCACCCTTTGGTTCTCCCGTCGTACCGGAGGTATAACAAAAGGTAAAGATATCTTTCCCAGAGGGTGGACGATGTTGATGTCCATTCGTCGCAATATGTTGTGCACCGACAGCTTCGACTTTGGCAAAACTAATGATGTTTAATTGAGATTCTTTCGCCCATTCCATTGCCTCTGCTGTGACACCGTCCGCTAGGATGACGGTTGTAAAATTTGGACATTGTCCACCCTTTTTCACTTCTACAAGACGCTCTAATTCCATCCGTGTCGATACGACGGCACGGACACCTGTCTGTTTTAAAATAAATTCGGCAGCATCTGGACCTAATGTATCATATAATGGGACCGTCGCCCCGCCTAAACAAAAGATTCCCTGTTCTGCCATAAACCATTCCATGCAATTCTTCATGTATAGACCAATCTTTTTTTTCATATAGGTGGTAGAACCGAGGGGAAAAAAAGAAAAGAGCGAAGTGAGAACATTGTTCAATGATCTTGTCTTTGTGCTTCTTTTCTCTACCATCGAATGTGGTCAAAGAGACAAAAAGTCACACAGGTGCGTGTGCAAGGGGGGGTGTACGGGAGGGTATTTTCTTACCAATGTCATTTGATCTTCATTCGGTCCGACGAGATTTAGGGTATCTAATCCCGCCGCAAAGGCATTGACTCGTGTCAAGACTTCTGTATAACTACTATAAATAAATGGTGTGGCCATCCCATTCGTACTAATGGCACGAAATCCTAAACATGGTCCTAATGGATTCAAAGTCTGACCTCTTCGGAAGGCTTCATATAAGGTCTGACATCCCTCAAATCCTAATTCTGGATGTCGATATGGATTCCCATTCCGACGAATATCACCCCGTGACGACGTGGATGTATTCGGGACGATAGTCGACCATTGTTTTTGTTTTTCCATCGTATAAGAGTTCCTTTTTCAGACAAGAATGGAAGGGGGGGGGCTATCACAATGGATCTTCCAAAGCCTTTATCCAGCACGATTTTACTGTTTGGCCCTCAACCACGGCAGGGAGCACAAGATACGCCAGTTTGCTGTCATGACGCGTCGTAGAATGTTGACATTGGTGGATCGAGGGTTCCTATGTATATGCCTCTACTATATACATACATACATAATGACCATACGTGTATCATATACGATACCACACGTATTGATTCGCACGCTGTTGACAGTGAACAGCGGGGTTCCGCCCTTTCTTGGATTCATCCGGGTCTTTTATGCCAGGTATCGACGAATGACGACTTTGATGGTATGGCGTTCCTTCCCTCCGGAAGAGGGAGAGCAACCCACCCTTCGTCTTTTTTTCACCCCGTCCACAATAGGGAAGGATCATCATAACCAGTCACGAACAACAGAAGTACTATATCCTCATCACAAAACATCATGGACGATGAAAGTGGGACAGTAAAGTTGGTAGGTTCTCGTCGTCGTCATGGTCTTGCAATTTCTGAAATCAAGTGAGGAACCCCCCTCGCGGAGCAGGAGTAGAAGCGGTGGAGAAAACGTCCAGTGTCCACACTCTCTTTCTAAGGGTGCGATACCTCTATGAATATGTGGATGTCTGGGAAAAGCATGTCCGAAGAGGAGGAATATCCCTATCCGTCTTTTTGGTGGTGATTGTCACGATGATGAAGGCTGTGACCTAACCTTTTGTACCGATTGTCACTCTCTGATGGACTCTCTCTGGTTTCGTTTTGTTGCGTGTATGGGTTGGTGTATTTTTTTATTCGGACTGCACACGCACAAATATACATACACCCTACATGCATGCATGCATCCATGGACTGACTATGTATAGGTCAGTAAGGAGGGTGATGTATATGAGGTCCCCGTGGGTGTAGCGAAGATGTCGAATTTAGTCGCATCGACGATTGATGATGATGATGACGATGATGATGAAATACGTGAAATTCCATTACCGAATGTCAAGGATGCCGTTTTAGCAAAGGTCATTCAATATTGTACGTATTATAAGGAACAGACACCGATGACGCCCATCCAAACACCCTTTAAATCTTCCAAAATTGAAGATTTAGTCCAACCAGCATGGTATGTTGACTTTGTGAAAGTCGAACAAGCATTATTGTTTGAATTAGTCACAGCAGCAAACTTTATGGATATAAAACCATTACTTGATTTATCCTGTTTGGCGGTAACGATATTGATCAAGGTACGTCTCTAATTTGGAATCCTGCGTCTTTATATGTGTGTGTTATGTTTCTGGAGACGGGGATGTGTGGGTTGTGTCTCCCTATGTGAGGGGAGATACGATGATCCAAGCCATCACATACACCATACAAGGTATCGGAGGGGTGGAAACGAAAATCATTTTTTTTATTCATCGATTCTCACATCTTTGTCTGCTATTCCTTCTTGTATTAATTCACGCGACCCCTTTATCACTATATCCAATATCAATAGGGCAAACCAGCCAATGAACTGAGGGCGATGTTCAATATTAGTAATGAATTTACACAAGAGGAGGTAGAACAGATGCAAGAAGAAAATAAATGGGTAGAACGTCCATCGAATCCTTGATTTTTTGGGGGGGGATGGTGATTCTAATCCAGAAATATGGTATATGGAAAGAAATTGTGGTGAATCATTTGTCATGATGGAAACCCCCCCCGTGATTGGGGGACTTTCTTGGAAGCAAGAGGAACAAAGACCTGTATGATAGTTGGTTGCGGGACGGGTTCACAGTGAATCACAGGATGGACGGAAATAATGATAGAGAAAGGAAGGAGGAAGAAAGCGTTTAATGGGGTTGGAGGAGGACGAAAAGGGATGGGATTGGCTACACACTTCCCCAGCCTTGAGATCAAAGTCTCTCGTCGTTTGGGGAGAGGGAAAACTTTGCTAAGAAAAAAAGACGTACATTGTGTTGTAGGCGCCCATACCCTAGAACCATTATGGATATTTATTTTTGTATTCCAAGTGCAGGCAAGCCATACGACTAGAAAAGAGAGACAGATGAATATAGAAGTGATTAATCCAACATTTCGTAGTAGTTCTTAGATTAGGCTAGTTGAGGGTCTCCCTCTCTCACGACACACACCCACGGAATACAGCTCTGATCATACAAAAACCATAGTTTATGGCAAGGTAGTGTTATAACCTTAGGAGACGTATCATAGGATGGAATCCAACTATTCTTGGGACCGCGTTATGTATCCATCGGGACTGTCGATTGGATGAAATGAAATGTAGTTTCTCCTCCCCCACATCTTGCTCCTCTCCTTGGCATCGCATATGCATACGTACGGTATGTACCTCAAGATTCCTGCAGACACCGGGTATGGCATATTCATCCGGGTCTTTTGTGTTAGATTCCTGTCTTTCTCTGCAGATTTTGTATCTACATATAAGTCCATGGAAGAAAGGACACTATCGGAACCCATCAGCACTTTACACTTTACACGTATCAAAACATCATGGACGACGCAAGTGGAATTGTAAAGCTGGTACGTTCTCGTCGTCATGGTTTGCATTTTCTTATCGAGGGAGGAGAACGATGGAGAGTACTCCACTTGACTGCTCTCTCGAAGAATGTTGGGGGGGGGGGGGGGGGTCCCGTCGTTTTTTCCTCGTCGAAAGATGTCCCG
>Ga0194115_10007980_pt1 | contig 10361 bp, 9 predicted proteins | sample TA2MahsurfametaG_3_FD_148656 | JGI IMG/M metagenome (GOLD analysis project Ga0194115, IMG submission 148656) | Freshwater microbial communities from Lake Tanganyika, Tanzania - TA2015002 Mahale S4 surface | ecosystem: Environmental > Aquatic > Freshwater > Lake | place: Tanzania: Lake Tanganyika... | reverse complement strand
CTAATTAGCACACTTCGAGAACTTGTGACATACTTGCCCAGCAATCGTCTCGACTCCTCGAGGTCGCCAGACCGCTCTTTAGGTGCGGTCGGCTGATCCGGTAACTGAGGCGCCACCGAAAGATTTTTAGATAAATCGCCCTAACGGGCGGGGATAAAGGATTTTGTTATGGCTGATGAGCCAAAAAAGACGCGTAAGCGCGCTGTAAAGAAAGCCGCTACCAAAGAAGTAAAAGAGACCAAATCGGAAAACAAGAAGGCGAAATCGGCTGCGGTGATTCCAACGCCAATTTTCCAGGCCGCCCCCGTTGCTCCCGCAACGCGTAAGTCGGCATCTAAACCAGCATCCAATTCAGCAGCTAAACCTGAATCAGAAGCAAGGGGTAGCGATAACCAAGATAACGAGAACCGCCGTCGCCGCCGCCGACGCGGAGGTCGTGGCCGTCGCCGCTCTGAACGTGATGATGCTCCAGAGAGTAGCTCCAATAGCGCTACTGAAGTAAATGAGAAAGAAGAGTTTGTAGTCGCTGGAGAGCCAGTATTTAAGAAGCGCCGTCGCCGTCGCCGTTCTGGTTCTGATGGGGTAGTTGCCGGTGAGACCGTTGAGGAAGATGGCGTAGTAACAGTTGTAAAGGTTCGCGAGAAGAAGCCACAGACTGAACGCCCACGCGAACGTAAGAGCTTTGAGCGTAGAGATCGACGTGATCGTTTCCGTGATCGCGATAGAGATAGAGATAGAGATCGGGATCGAGATCGCGGTAGAGATCGAAATCGTTTCGGTGATTATCGCGAGAATCGTCGCCGCGGAACCATCCTGACCGATGCTGAATTTTTGGCTCGTAGAGAATCTGTAGATCGCGAGATGTTGGTTCGCCAACAAGGTGATCGAACCCAGATTGCAATTCTTGAGGACAACATCCTCGTTGAGCACTATGTAAATAAAAATAGCAATATCTCATACGTTGGAAATGTCTACCTTGGAAAAGTACAGAACGTCTTGCCTTCTATGGAAGCTGCCTTCGTCGATATCGGCAAAGGTCGTAACGCAGTTCTTTATGCAGGCGAAGTAAATTGGGATGAATCAGGTCTTGCCGATAACAAAGAGAGGAAGATTGAGCGCGTTCTTAAGACCGGCCAATCCGTACTTGTACAAGTAACTAAAGATCCCATCGGCCAAAAGGGCGCTCGTCTAACAAGTCAGATCTCTCTTCCAGGTCGCTACCTTGTCTATGTACCAGGTGGCGGAATGAGCGGTATCTCCCGTCGTCTTCCAGAGAGCGAACGCACTCGCCTTAAGGATATTTTGAAAGGCCTTATCACCGATGATGAAGGCGTAATTGTCCGCACCGCTGCAGAAGGCGCATCTGATGAAGAGCTAACAAGAGATGTTGTTCGCCTAAAAGCGCAATGGGATGACATCAAGAAAAAGTCCGAGAGCTCTTCAACAAATGCTCCAACACTTCTTTACGGAGAACCTGATCTAGCTATTCGTGTTATTCGCGATATATTCAACGAAGATTTCCGCAAATTGACGGTACAAGGCGGAAATGCCTGGGATGACATCAATAGCTACTTAGGTCACATCGCTCCTGAATTGATGACAAAGGTTGAGAAGTGGAGCGGAAGCAAGGATCTATTTACCGAGAATCGGGTAGATGAACAACTTGCAAAGGCGCTCGATCGTAAGGTTTATCTACCTTCTGGTGGCTCGCTTGTAATCGATCGAACTGAAGCGATGGTTGTGATCGATGTAAATACCGGTAAATTTATTGGTAAAGGTGGAAACCTCGAAGAGACCGTTACCAAAAATAACTTAGAGGCAGCAGAAGAGATTGCTCGACAACTTCGACTTCGCGATCTTGGTGGAATTATTGTTATCGACTTCATCGATATGGTTCTTGAATCAAATCGTGAACAAGTCTTGAGAAGGTTGGTCGAGTGTCTTGGTAGAGATCGAACCAAACACCAAGTTGCTGAAGTAACTTCACTTGGCTTAGTTCAAATGACTCGAAAGCGCGTCGGACAGGGCTTAATCGAAGCCTTCTCAACAACATGCGAAAGTTGCGCTGGTCGCGGAATTCATGTTCATATGAAGCCGGTCGAGAAGAAGAAATTGGATCGCGAGCTGAAGGCGACTGCGCCGAGCGAAGAAGTTGCAGAAGAAGCTCAAGAATCTAACCAAGAGCGCTCCACGGAGGATGTTGTTGAAATTGAAGCGGAAAAGCCTAAATTCGGCCGTCGTCGCAGAAGGGCCTCCTCGTCGGGCGTCCTTACTCCGAAGGCCTAGTTGGCCGAACTCCCGCCTCAGTTTGACCCTACCTACGCTCAATCCGTAACCTAGCGCCCTGCGCGCGCCGCTAATCTGGCGTGACTAAAGAAGTGAAGTCGAGGAAGGAAGATCGTGTACGCAATCGTTAAGGCTGGCGGGCGCCAAGAAAAGGTCGCCGTCGGTGACACCGTATTCGTAGATCGAATTGAGGCTGCGCCTGGTTCGACCGTTACCTTCCCAGCCGTTCTAGTTGTAGATGGTGAGGCTGTTACTTCTGATCCAAAGGTTCTCTCTGGAGTAAAAGTAACTGGCGAAGTTATCTCTGAAGTTAAGGGACCGAAGATTCATATCCTTCGCTACAAGGCAAAGACTGGCTATCGCCGTCGCCAAGGTTTCCGTTCCAAGAACACGCGCGTGAAAATCACCGCTATCAATGGTGTGAAGTAAGGAGCTGAAGAGAAATGGCATCCAAAAAGGGCGTTTCCTCGACACGAAATGGTCGCGATTCGAATCCACAATTCCTCGGAATTAAGCGCTTCGGTGGCCAAGTCGTAAATAGCGGCGAGATTCTCGTCCGTCAGCGCGGCACAAAGTTCCACCCAGGAAAGAATGTTGGAATCGGAAAAGATGACACGCTATTTGCTCTCGCATCAGGCGCTGTTGAATTCTCAAACGCTCGCGGACGTCGCGTCGTAAACATCGTACCGGTTTCGTAACACACGGACTTTAAGAAGAACGGGTCCGTCGCTACGGGCCCGTTTTTTATTTTCTAGAAAGGAGCGTCATGGCTACATTCGTAGATCGCGTGACGCTTCATGCTGCTGCAGGTAAAGGTGGCGATGGCTGTATCTCGGTACATCGAGAGAAATTTGTTCCACTCGGTGGACCGGATGGTGGAAGCGGTGGTCGTGGCGGCGATGTTATTCTCGTTGTTGATCCAGGCGTGACCACGCTCCTTGATTTCCATCACTCACCACATCGAAGCGCTACTTCTGGCCGACAAGGACATGGTGCCTTAAAAAATGGCCCAGATGGCGATGATTTGATTTTGGGCGTACCGAATGGAACGGTCGTACTTACAAAAGATGGTCGCGTTCTTGCAGACTTAGTTGGAGTCGGAACTCGCTTTATCGCCGTCAAAGGTGGCCAAGGTGGACTTGGTAATGCTGCGCTCTCATCTTCGCGCCGTCGCGCCCCAGGTTTTGCGCTCCTTGGTGAACCAGGCGAGAAGCGGACGCTAGTTCTTGAACTTAAATCTGTAGCTGATATTGGATTGATTGGCTTTCCAAGCGCTGGAAAATCTTCACTAATTGCCGCTATCTCAGCAGCGCGGCCCAAAATTGCCGATTATCCATTCACAACCCTCGCTCCAAATCTTGGCGTAGTACAAGCGGGTGATTCAAGATTTACTGTTGCTGATGTACCAGGGTTAATTCCGGGAGCCTCCGAAGGAAAAGGGCTTGGACTTGAGTTTCTCCGTCACGTCGAGCGCTGTGCGGCCTTAGTTCATGTGCTTGATTGCGGTTCGCTTGAAACAGTGCGAGATCCAATTAAAGACTTCGAAATTATTGAAGCAGAGCTAAAGAACTATTCGGCTGATTTAAGTGACCGCCCTCGAATCATCGCGCTCAATAAAGTTGATCTTCCAGATGGCGCTGCCATCGCCGACATGGTCGCACCAATCTTTAAAGAGCGAGGTTATGAGGTTTATAAGATCTCAGCTGCTGCTCATATTGGACTTCAAGAGCTCCTCTATGCGATGGCGCGAACCGTTAACGAGTATCGCTCTCGCCAATCTTTAGATGAGAAGACTCGGATAGTGCTTCGTCCAACTCCTGTTGATGATCGTGGCTTTAAAGTTGTTGCAAGTGAGGATGGCTCATTTACCGTGATTGGAACTAAGCCAGAGCGCTGGATACATCAAACCAACTTTGCAAATGCCGAGGCAATTGGCTACCTCGCTGATCGACTAGCAAGTCTTGGAGTTGAGCGAGAGCTATTTAAGTTAGGTGCGAAAGCTGGCGATGAAGTTCGTATCGGTAACGATGAAGATGCGGTCGTATTTGATTGGGAGCCAACCATCGAGCCGGGTGCCGAACTCCTTGCTGGCCCACGTGGAGATGATCTGCGAATCCCAAGAGGTTGGGAGAAGTTCGACGAGGAAGCAGTCGATCAGTTAGATGATGAAGAATTAGCCCAACAGTGGGAGTACCAAGTTGCTGACCCAACTTCGCCCAGGATTGAAGGTGATTCCAAGTGAGTAACCGCGAGGAATTGCGCGCTCCAAAGCGGGTAGTAATCAAGATTGGTTCCTCATCGCTAACCGGCGTAGATGCAGCTGGCTTAAAGTCCGAGTCAGTCGATGCGTTAGTAGATGTTGTTGCTAACTTGAAAAAGTCTGGAAGCGAAGTCGTAATCGTCTCATCTGGAGCGATAGCTGCGGGATTAGCGCCTCTTGGACTTACTACAAGGCCAAAGGATCTCGCCACCCAACAAGCAGCCGCTTCGGTTGGCCAAGGCTTGCTAGTGCATAGATACACCGAATCGCTAGCTCGCTACTCGATTGTTGGTTCCCAAGTTCTCTTAACGATTGATGATGTAGTTCGCCGTTCTCATTACCAGAATGCCCAACGCACTTTAACGAAGTTATTACAACTTGGCGTGGTACCTATCATCAATGAGAATGATTCGGTTGGAACCCAGGAAATTCGCTTTGGCGATAATGATCGAATTGCAGCGCTAGTTTCGCATCTGATTGGCGCTGATTTGTTGATTCTTGTGACTGATGTTGATGCTCTTCATGACGCGCCGCCCTCACAAGCTGGCGCGAAGCCAATCCATGAAGTTGAAGATATCTCGGTACTTAGTGGCGCAGAAATTGGTGGCACCTCTTCAAAGGTTGGAAGTGGGGGAATGGTCACAAAAATTGAAGCTGCACGTATTGCAACGGGTGCCGGAATTCCGTTACTTCTAACTTCCCTTGCCAAAGTAAGTGAGGCAATGAATGGTGAGAAGGTTGGAACTCTCTTCAAATCTATCCGGGAGCGTCAACCATCACGTTTACTTTGGTTAGCGCATGCCGCAACTCCTCTTGGAAAGTTGCATGTCGATGAGGGCGCAGCAAAAGCGCTCCGCGAAAGAGGCGTCTCACTTCTTCCCGCCGGAACTACCAAAGTGATTGGTGATTTCAGCGCAGGGGATACCGTAGAAATCGTTGCCCCAGATGGTTCCGTAATCGCACGTGGACTTGTTGGCTTTGATTCCGGCGAAATCCCTGCGATGTTGGGGCGCTCCACAAAAGAGTTGGCGCGCGATTTGGGTCCGGAATTTGAACGAGAACTCGTTCACCGTGATGACTTGGTGCTGCTATGAGTAATGATCAATTAATCGCAGGGCTAGCGGAAACTGCTCGGAAAGCCGCACAAACTCTTCGCGCTAGTTCCTATGAAGTTCGCAAGAAATCCCTCCTTGCTATTGCTAGCGAATTGGATGCTTCCCGTAGCGAGATATTGGCTGCAAATAGTGAAGATGTAACGCGCGAGCGAGCCGCTGGATTATCTGAATCGTTATTGGATCGTCTCTTACTTAATGACGCGCGAATCGATGGAATCATCGGAGGGACGAAGAAAGTCGCAGCCCTTCCGGACCCGCTTGGACGAGTAATCAATTCACGAACTTTAGAAAATGGTTTAGAGCTAACCCAACTAAGCGTCCCCTTCGGCGTAGTTGGAATGATTTACGAAGCACGTCCGAATGTGACTGTTGATGCTGCTGTGATCTTGTTAATGTCTGGTAACGCCGCCTTAATGCGTGGCTCATCAACAGCTAAGAAGAGCAATGAAGTACTTGTGAAGGTAATCAAGCAAGCCTTAACAAAGAGTGAGATTTCCCCAGACGTCATCCAATTAATCCCTTCCGATGATCGTGACACAGTCAGGGCACTACTGCATGCTCGTGGAAAAGTGGATCTAGTCATCCCTAGAGGATCTGCGGCCTTGATACGAACCGTTGTTGATGAAGCGTTGGTCCCAACAATTGAAACTGGTGCGGGCGTATGTCATGTCTTTGTAGATAAAGATGCCAATCTCGAAAAAGCTCTACCTATAGTCGTCAACGCAAAAACCCATAGGCCTTCGGTATGTAATGCAGCTGAGACTTTATTGGTACACGAAGAGATCGCCGAGAAGTTCTTACTAATCGCGCTAAAGGCGCTAAGTGGCGCCAATGTGAGATTACATTGCGATCCAAGAGCTCTGAAGTTAGCCCAGAGCCTCGGAATTGATGCATCGCTCGCTGATGAGCCTGATTGGTCCACGGAGTACGGAACCCTAGAAATGAATGTAGGCGTAGTTTCTGATGTCGATGGTGCGATGAACCATATAAACAAGTACGGAACCCAGCACACAGAAGCGATTGTCACTGAGAATGAAGCGACTGCTAATCGCTTTATCGCCCTCTCTGATTGTGCGGCCGTCATGGTCAATGCCTCTACTCGTTTTACCGATGGGGAAGAGATGGGTTTTGGAGCAGAAATTGGAATCTCAAATCAAAAACTTCACGCCCGGGGACCGATGGGCTTAGATCAAATGACCACCACCACTTGGGTAGTAAGAGGGAGTGGGCAAATCCGAAAGTAATTTCGGTAAGGTGACCTCTATGTCAAAGATTTCTCGTGATGATGTCGCAAATCTCGCTCGCCTAGCGCGAATTGAGATGACTCCGGCTGAGTTAGATCATCTATCAAGCGAGTTATCAGTCATCCTCGATGCGGTTGCGCGAGTTCAAGAAGTTGCTGGCAAAGATGTGCCTCCTACTTCGCATCCACTACCTATAACAAATGTCTTTCGCGCTGATGAGAATCGTCCTAGCCTTACTCCGGAACAAGCGCTGTCGGGCGCCCCAGCTCAAGAAGAGCAGAGATTTAAAGTCCCACAGATTCTCGGTGAAGAATGATTTACGAGAAGAACGCTACCGAGATGGCGACCGCTCTTGAAAAGGGCGAAATTAGCGCTGTCGAATTGACAAGAGCGCACCTTGATCGAATCGCTGCCGTTGATGGCGAAGTGAAGGCATTTCTATATGTTGATAATGAAGGCGCGTTGGCACAAGCAAGAGATGTTGATCAACGTAGAAAATCAGGAGAAAAGTTATCGCCGCTTGCTGGAGTTCCGCTCGCGCTTAAAGATGTAATGGTTCAACAAGGAGTGCCGACAACTTGTGGTTCAAAGATGCTAGAAGGTTGGCGCCCCCCATATGACTCAACTGTTGTCTCACGGCTAAAGGCCGCTGGCGTAATCATTCTTGGTAAAACAAATATGGATGAGTTTGCAATGGGTTCTTCTACCGAAAACTCAGCATATTTCCCAACGCATAATCCATGGGACTTAACTCGAATCCCGGGCGGTTCAGGCGGTGGATCATCAGCCTCTCTAGCCGCATTCGAAGCTCCTCTTGCAATCGGAACTGATACCGGTGGTTCGATTCGCCAACCCGCAGCCGTGACTGGAACTGTTGGAGTAAAGCCAACCTACGGTGGAGTTTCTCGTTATGGGTTAGTTGCATTCTCATCATCACTAGATCAAGCCGGTCCATGCGCTCGAAATGTATTGGATGCTGCGTATCTTCATGAAGTTATTGGTGGATATGACCCAATGGATTCAACTTCAATTAGTGCCCCGATTCCACCTGTTGTTGCGGCCGCGAAAAACGCTTCCGTCAAGGGGATGAAGATCGGCGTAATCAAGGAACTGCAAGGTGATGGGTATCAAGCCGGAGTTCTTAAGCGCTTCAATGAATCACTAGAAGAGTTAGCGAAACTCGGTGCTGAAATTGTTGAGGTTTCCTGTCCAAACTTTGAGTATGCACTTGCTGCTTACTACCTAATTGCCCCTAGTGAGTGTTCTTCGAATCTTGCCCGCTTTGATGCGATGCGCTACGGAATCCGCGTCGGTGAAGGTTCGGCTGAAGAAGTAATGAATGCAACGCGCGAAGTCGGTTTTGGTAAAGAAGTTAAACGAAGAATCATCCTTGGAACATATGCGCTCTCAAGTGGCTATTACGATGCGTATTACGGAAGCGCCCAGAAAGTTCGTACCTTGATTTCGCGAGATTTTGAGAACGCATTCACAAAGGCAGATGTCCTGGTATCACCAACTGCTCCCACAACTGCATTTAAGATTGGCGAGAAATCAAATGATCCAATCGCAATGTATCTAAATGACATAGCAACTATCCCTACAAATCTTGCCGGCGTATGTGGAATCTCAATCCCATCAGGACTTGCTGAGGAAGACGGACTACCAGCAGGTTTCCAAATCATGGCTGGAGCGATGAAAGATGATCGCCTCTACCAAGTCGGTGCGGCTTTGGAAGTAGCTTTGAATTCAAAGTGGGGAGCGCCGATTCTCTCTAAAGCTCCGAAGTTGGGAGCGAAATAATGGCGCTCTCTTATGAAAAAGTGATTGAGAAATATGAACCAGTCCTTGGCCTAGAGGTCCACGTTGAACTTGGAACTAAGTCAAAGATGTTCTGTGGTTGCAGCACGGAATTCGGAGCTGCACCTAACACCCAAGTCTGTCCGGTATGCCTAGGGCTTCCTGGCGCTTTACCCGCTGTAAATGGCAAGGCAATTGAGTACACGATCGCTATTGGATTGGCGCTTAATTGCTCGATTGCCCCATTCTCTAGATTTGCTCGGAAGAATTATTTCTATCCCGATATGCCTAAGAACTTCCAGACTTCGCAATACGACGAACCGATCTGTTTTGGTGGATTCCTTAATGTGAAGATTGATACCGATGAAGGCGTAAAGGAATATCGCGTTGAGATTGAAAGAGTTCATATGGAAGAGGACACCGGTAAGTCCCTTCACATGGGTGGCGCGACTGGCCGCATACATGGCGCCGATTACTCACTCCTTGATTACAACCGCGCTGGGATTCCGCTCGTTGAGATTGTCACTAAACCTTTGACTGGAACTGAAAAGTACGCGCCTGAAGTTGCGCGTGCTTATGTCTCAGAACTACGCGACATCCTTAGATCACTTGGCGTAAGTGATGTGAAGATGGAGCAAGGTTCGCTACGTTGCGACGCCAATGTTTCATTACGTTTAATTGGAGCTGAAAAACTTGGTACGCGAAGTGAGACCAAGAATGTGAACTCGCTACGAAGCGTGGAGCGCGCTGTTAGAAGCGAGATGATCCGTCATGCTGGAATCTTGGATAAAGGCGAACGGGTAATTCAAGAAACTCGACATTTCCATGAAGATACCGGCGAAACAACTCCTGGACGCTCGAAAGAGCAGGCCGAGGATTACCGATATTTTCCAGAACCTGATCTTGTCCCAGTCGCACCAGCCGCAGACTGGATTGAAAAGATTCGTAGTTCACTACCTGAGAAGCCCTCGGTAAGAAGGAAGCGAATTCAAGAGGAGTGGCAAGTCCCCGATAAAGAGATGGCCGCGATGATTAATGCGGATGTTCTCGATCAAGTCGAGGAGACCGTAAAACTCGGCGCCGATCCCACTCGCGCGAGAAGTTGGTGGCTTGGTGAGATTGCTCGGCTAGCTAATGAACGCGAAGTTCCAGCTGTCTCACTTCCAATCACCGCAAATGATGTTGCTGAAGTTGTCGCACTAATCGTAAATGGAGAGCTCACCGATAAGTTAGCGCGCCAGGTCGTTGAAGGCGTAATAAACAATGAGGGACGACCAAGTGAGATTATCGAGAAGCGTGGCATCAAAGTCGTTTCGGATGATTCAGCCTTACTACAAGCAATAGAGAAAGCCGTTGCTGCGCAACCAGATGTCGCTGAGAAAGTTCGGGGAGGACATATTCCGGCTGCCGGTGCGCTAATTGGCGCGGTCATGAAAGAAACGAAAGGCCAGGCCGATGCCGCTAAAGTTAGAGAACTATTGTTGAAACATTTAGGACAAGGTTGAGCTCATGAGTAAGAATCCAATGAAGCCACGCTCTTACCTTGTGACCGATGGTTTAGAACGAGCGCCAGCTCGCGGAATGCTTCGCGCTGTTGGCATGACTGATGCTGATTGGGAGAAGCCGCAAATAGGAATTGCATCCTCTTGGAATGAAGTA
>Ga0194115_10007977_pt1 | contig 10363 bp, 12 predicted proteins | sample TA2MahsurfametaG_3_FD_148656 | JGI IMG/M metagenome (GOLD analysis project Ga0194115, IMG submission 148656) | Freshwater microbial communities from Lake Tanganyika, Tanzania - TA2015002 Mahale S4 surface | ecosystem: Environmental > Aquatic > Freshwater > Lake | place: Tanzania: Lake... | reverse complement strand
GTAAGATCGTAGATAGCAAACTCCTTACCGAACGACTCAGCCACGTTAGCTTTCGCCATGACTGTCTTCTGTGGGCTCATCGTCTTCTGTACAGTTCCAGGGATGAAAATGAGAGAAGGGTTGATAGCCGCAAAGTTCTTGAGGATTTCTGTGGTTTCTTTAGATAGCTTCATCATGTAAACTCCTATCAGTTGATTGTATCATCAATATGCGTGGTTGTCAAGTCTTTTCACTTCTTCTTCTTTGGCTTAGTCATAGAGCTTTCGTCGGCTGTAGCTGACGCGCCAATGGTAGCCAAATCAATCAATGAACCAGCGAACACATAAGAGCCCATATGCTGGAGCTTCATCCACGGGCAAAGCCACGTCTTGATACCTACATCTGATGACTTCTGACAGAACCAATAGTCTTCTGACAGATATCGCTTGGAAGCAGGATCAATCTCAGCCTGGAAAGCCATAAGAATCTCGCGCGTACCATCAAAGTGTTCAGTACGAACATGGTCGGGGAGATACATGTACTGAGGATAAGACTCGCGGAACTTTTCCAACGCAGCACGCTGGATCATCATGAAGCCCGTACCGCTTTCCAATACCTCGACTGGTTCATCGAGCGGAATTGATGATGCGCCAGACTTAGGATTGAACACATAGTCACCCACGTAGTTCTCGAGAATGCTAGGATCCTTATCGGCTACACCCTTATCGACAGCCCGCTTGATCTTTTCCCAAGCAATACACTTCTTAGGATACGGCGCGCATACGATATGCTTATCACTTCCCTCTTCTGCAATAACAGAAAGAGCGATAACATCATTGGGGTCGAACCCAATGTCGGCGTCGATGAACATAAGGTGGGTACAATCGGAACGAAGAAACTCGTCCACAAGGTAGTTTCGTGCTCGCGGAATCAGCGACTCGTTGAACAGATAGAAAAAGCGAACGTCCATACCATACTGTGCAGCCATAGACGCAAGGTCGCTGTAGACTTGGTATACTGCCCGCCGCACATACCGCCATACATAGGCGTCGCGACGAAGATCTTCTTCTTACGTAGTTCCTCAATAGATACTGAAATTTCAATTGCTGCCATGACTACTCCAATGTCAGTGTTATTATGTATGTTTGGTTTAGAGGTTTTAAGCGATCTCAGCCTGCTTTTTCCTCCAGCGAACAATAGCAGCTTGCTTCTTCATGCGACGCTTGATAGAGGGTTGTGTATAGTGTTCGTGCTCAGCAAGTTCGCGCAGAAGGTTTTCGCGCTGGATTTTCTTTTTCAAAACACGAAGAGCACCGTTCACATCATTATTGCGAACAGTGACAGAAATGCCCTTGAGATGCTCCCAAGGTTCACGGGTATCAGTTGCCAATTAAATGCTCCATAAAAATGTAGGGAGGGGAATTACTCCCCCTCCCTTATATAGCTCACGCAGCTAGCTCACGCAGCTTCGCGAACGAAAACTTCGTTACCCTTAACGGCATACGCCAGAGCAACCATCTGACGAGAAGGCGTACCCAGACGATACTTCTGAGTGACCTCTCCCTTCGAGTTGGTACGCTCGTTAAGATAGATAGCGTAGCCCCGCTCGCGCAGCGTACGAATCACTTCATGAGGATTGCCTACAGAAAAGCGAGCCTTGATCTGTGCGGCAGTAAGCTGCTCACCATTCTTTAGGGCGGTGAGAACAGAGTCAGTCTTAGTCATATAGTCATACTCCAGTTTGGTTAGGTTACAGTCAGAAAGCGATTTCCTGACTGTTCTCCGCTGCAGGCGCAGCAGGAGTCTCGGGGACGGGGTTGATAGTAGGATCAACCTTAGAATAGAGATCGAGGAATGCAGTCTTCGTCTCTTCGTCGAAACGGTTAATACACAGGCGAATAGCCTTCATGCGATCGCCAAGCATACGATAGGTATGTGCGATGTGAACAAGACGACGAGTAGAAATCAGCTCGTCGATCGCACCCTCAGTGAAAGTCTTGCGAATGATCTCTGACCAGACAACAAGATGCTCGACGAACGCCTTATCATCTTCAGTCATTGTATCATCTGACAAGTAGTTTGTCAAGATCTTTTTCTCAACTGCAGGCGCAGGATATTCCTGCTCAATAGTGATTGGGAAACGCTCAAGCCACGCATCGTCGAGCATCGTAGCCGCAACATAGCGACCATCGTCAGAGCCACGACCCTTGGTGTTCGCAGTAACAATCACGTTGAAGCCAGAAGCCGCAGTAACGATCTCACCAGTCTTCTTCATGTAGTAGGGCTTACCTTCGAGGATACCCTGCAAGCACATAGCCTTGCCTGGATCAGCACGGTCAGCTTCGTCGATGAGAAGAAGCGCACCAATCTCCATCGCGCGAAGAACTGGACCCTTCATGAACTTGGTCTCACCGTCGATGAGACGGAAGCCACCAATGAGATCGTCTTCGTCAGTCTCGCGTGACATCTGCACGCGAATCATAGGGCGCTTGACCTTAGCACAAACCTGCTCGACCATGAAGGTCTTGCCGTTGCCAGAGTGGCCAGAGATGAACACGGGGAAGAACTGACCAGACGAGATAATCTTCTCGATCATCTTGAACTCACCGAATGCGACATAGTTCTTATCCTTAGCCGGAATCTGCGCATACTCATGCTCTGAAACGACGTTCGGATCAAACTTCTTAGTCACAGGCGACTCACGACGAATAGGAACAATATCAGCAGCCATAGCAGCCAACGAAGTGGTATCAGCTTCGTGGCACGGCAAACGATACTGCGCCCGACCAGCACGATATGCTGACTTATAAAGCCAATGATGGTCAGCGTTAGCCAAACCATTTGATTTTGCCAACGACACAAGCTCAGCTACAGGCACGATGGCTTCCGCGCCAAACTTTTCAGTAGCCAGCTCGAGGAACTTGAGTTGATTAGCCTTAAGCATCACATTCACCTTTCTTCATCATATAATATATTGTACCAGGCTGGTGGATAGTTGTCAAGTCACATTCTTTCGATGGTCGGTTTACCCACCAGCTTTCCGCCAAGGAGCAAGAGCTCACGCATGAACACGAACGCATCTTTCATGTAACGAAACGTAGCCGACTCGTCGCTGAGCAGCTTATCTTCGCCTTTGAGCGTATACGATACCTTGAACATGTGCCTATCTCCTCTAACCATTGAGTTTAGTATATAGGGGTCGCGGCTCGTTGTCAAGCCGCGATTTTCTCGATGAATTTGCCAAGAACAGCACGAGATGCGCCGCGCTTGTTCTGGGCAGAAATGAACGCTCTGGCTAACTGACCTTTCTTAAGATCTTTGGCTTCGTCGAACGCAGCCTGCTGAGCTTCGAGATTCTTACCACCCTGAACGATATAGAACACATCAAAGTTCAGCATGTTATCAAGAGCGATCTCACCCTTGCTCTTCTTCCACTTAGTCACGAACTCCTCGACGTTGTTGGTGTAACGAAGACCAACATCACGAGCGTCATAGGAACCCCTGACGATATAGAAACCAACAAAGGTCGTGTTCTGCGCCTTGCTCACGGTACGAGCGAGCATAGCCGTGATATGATAGTTCCCCTGGAAGTTGAGCATCGTCTGAATACGGCTTTCTTCGTCGATGAATATATTCGTATTCTTATCATATTTGAGAGAACAGCAAGGAAGAGAAGTCAACCTGTGACCGCTACCATATGCACCAGGAACATAGTACATCGAGCTGTTGCTGTCGCCATCAGTGATGCACACGAAGTTCATGATCTGAATGTTCTTTTCCTTACGGAACTTTTCCAGTAGATCACGAGACACAATGATAGCATCGTTCAGTGGCGTACCACCGAGCTGAAGGAAACGCAGGAACGAGTAACCATTCGGAATATTCTCGAACAGAAAATCACGAAACTGCTTGTTTCCCAAGAACTCGTCGGTATTATAACGATTCTGCATTCTCGATGAGAAAAGCAACGTACCGACCATCGTATTGAACTCCTTGAGTGACATCGACTCGTGGAAGAATTCCACAAGGTCAAAGCCAGTATCAGGAAAGATAAAGCTCTTGTTGCCCATTCGCTTAGAAATACGCAGCAACATATCTTGCTTTTTCTGCAATCTGGTCCTATCAAACCTATTGAATTCATCAGTGACCTGAGTGAACCCATAGATACGATGCGGGATACCAACACGACGACAGAACATAGCCAAACAGATCAGCTGATCCATCGCACCCCTGTAGTTGGAAGTCATAGAGCCAGACATATCAAGAACAACGACAACGCCATGATTTTTGCCAGTAGGCTCAATCGTCAGACGCTTGAAGATATCATCGTTGAACTTATAGCCATGCAGCTTGTTCGTGTCGATGACGCCAGTCTTAGCCTGCTTGCTGCGAGAATACGCAACAGCAGCCTTCTTCATCTCGAATTCCTTGACCATATAGTTGATGGCTGTATTGTTCTCTGAACGAAAACGATTAGCCAACCACGTACGATACTCTATCAGCATAGAACCCTTACCAGACCTGACGCTTGCAGTGAACTCTCTGTCGACCATCTTAAGAACAGTCTTATACGGAACAACGAACTCTTCGTGAGTGATATCCTTGGGGAAAAGAACGTATGTGAAGGTGCGATCCGACAACTTCTCGTCGAGCAGCTCTTCCATACGATCATTCATCGCAGAGTCAGTCTTGGCCTGGTCGATAAGCTTAGACGAGCGACCACCCCTAGAACAACCGTCGAACTCTTCGCGAGCGTCTTCGTCGGGCTTAAACGAGTTCCCCTTACTATTACCTTCTTCGTCAGAGTCCTCAGCCTCTTCTTCATCGAAGTCGTCGAAGTCGTCAGACTCTTCGCCTTCTTTACCCTCAGAGGTGAACGTTAAGTTCTTCTCTTCTTGTTCATTTTCTTCTTCACGCTTCTTCTTAGCATAAGCGAAGAGATCTTCAGCCAACTTAACCACGTCATCGAACGTGATAGTCTGCTCAGCGCGACGAACGAACGAACGCTCTTCATCAGTGAATTTGGGGCGTAGGCGAGTACCGAGCTTGAAATAGAGATTGATACGGTCGATCAGCGACAGGTTATCGACGTTCTCGTTCTTGATCGAGAAGAAGTCCTGCTCATGAAGCCAGTTGTAGCCGTCGACGAAATCCTTACGTGAGCCAGGGAACTTGGTCTTGATCTTGCGCTCGATGCGCGCGTCTTCGACGACGTTAAGATAGCCATGAAACGTCTGAGCCACGAAAGCAGACTTCTCTTCATCCTTGACCTTGTCGATAGCACCCTTCCAGCCGTCAGCGGGAGTATCCAGCGCATGACCAACCTCGTGGAGGACGAGCATATGATAGAGCGACTCGGTCATCTCCTTCCACATAGGCAGAGCCAGAACGCGATTCTTCACGTCGAAGTAGGCCGTCTTGATAGGCTTATGCTCGACCATAATGTTCTCAGCAGCCAGCAACTTAGCCAGCTTGTCGAGCGATCCGCCAGGAGTTACAGTTTTATGATCAGCCATAGTCATCTCCTTCATCATTTAATAATTGTACTACGCTGGCGGATAGTTGTCAAGGGTTTTTTAGAGCGATAAAGCCCGTAAAAGCGTGGTTCTGCCAAAAAGAATCGACTACAGTGAAGCCTGCGTTTTGACACATACCGATGATTTCCCGCCGCGTACTAGGCTTGGTCATATGCCTAAGCTCACGTTCCTTATCCATGATATCGTCGGTAGTGAACGTCTTGCGCTTGAAATCGTAGTAGGTAAATGTCCGAATCTCGTGGACACGAACGCTCTCGGGCATAGTCTTTTCAGCGAACACGAATGCTCCACCAGGGAGCAATCCTCTATGAACATTCTCGAACACTTGCTTTCTGTCTTTGAACGACATGAACTGCAACGTGAAAATGCTAGTCACATACGAGCAGTTGTAAAAGTCGTAGTCGAGGACGCTACCCTTATGATACTGAAGCTGACTCCAGTTGCGCTCATCTTCGTTGTATTCTTTCCAGAAGTCGGGCTCGATCTCAACGCCTTCGTACATAGCCAGGGGGGCGAACGTATTCTGCGTGATCATATGTTTTAGCATCTTACCCGTCGAGCAACCGATGTCAACAACCATCGTTTGGTCTTCGACGAAATACTGCGAGATATCAACTACGTCTCGCCACAGATCACTGTATCCACGGATCGACCCATCAATATGCTCGTCGAATCCTTCCTCGCGTGTAGCGAACGTGAACTTACCTGTCATGACAATTCCTTATAGGGCTTCAGAATGTTTTCATAGATTGAGGTAGCAAGAGCGCACATCATCTTTGGTGCAACCATGCGACCAATACGTTCTGCCTGCTGATTGAACGAGCCAGTTAGCTCATAGTCATCAGGTAGACTCATGATACGCTTCATTTCCTTGATTGTCAACTTCCTGTTCGCAGCATAGTGCATAACGCCACTCGCACTGAGTTGCTGACCCATTTGCGTGAGTGTAGGAGAAGGAAGATTGGGTGCTGGGCGTTTCATGTTGAAACAGGAAGTCTTACCATTGACTGGACCAGGCTTCAATACCTTGCGAGGATTGAACGCCATGGTTTCTACGAACTTCTTTTGGAAACTTGTTTCGCAGAAGTCAAGGAGCATCTGAACTTCTGCTGGATCGTTGTCGATTCCTTCGATCGCGCTACCAATCGACACACCTTCACTCGTAATAGGCAATGGATAAACTCGTCTAGCGAGTTCATACTCCTCCAGCCCCAGAGTCGCGAACACATCGTTCCTTACTCCCACGAAGAAGGTTCTCATACGACTCTGGGGCACCCCAAACTTTGAAGCATCCATCACCTGATAGACTACTTGGTAGCCAGGTGCGACGCGTTCAAAGCCTGTTACGAATTCTCTGAGTTTTTCAATAGCAGCACGAGCGGTGATACCCTCGACGTTTTCTGCTACGATTACCTTAGGTTGGATATCTTCAGCTATCCTTATATATTCAAGGAATAGATCTTCGATGTTCTTTACGACTTTTCCGTCGGAGTATTTCTTCTCCTTGTTCCATCCCTTCTTACCTTTACCAGAAGAAGAGAACGCGGAACAAGGAGGAGAGCCGTCAAGGATATCAAGCTCACCTGGCTTCAGGTTTCCTGCTGCAAGCAGATCTGCTCCAGTGATGTTCTTGATATCTCCCAGAATGACTTTCGTGTCGGGAAAGTTGCGCGAATAGGTAGCTACTGCTTCCTCAACGAACTCGTTGATCGCGACAACTTTCCCGCCTGCAAGCCGATACCCAGTCGAAGAACCGCCGCCTCCAGCAAACGTTGAGATGACCGTAAACAGTTCACGAGACGATGAACGTCGCACATCTTCGATGGTATACGGCTGATAATCACTCATGCTCTTTTCAGTTTCCTATCTGCTTTGTTCTTGAAACGTTGAGCCTGCTCTAGGTGATAGCGGTTGGCTTGTTGCTGGAACGTAATACCATTTAGGTGATCGTACTCGTGCTGAAAGACACGTGCGGTATAACCATCAAACTTTACGGTTGCAGTTTCTCCGTTGAAATTGCGATAACGAACACGAATCGAACGTGGGCGCTTGATCTTGATGAAGATACCAGGATAACTGACACAACCTTCTTCGTACGTTACGGTTTCTTCGCTGTAGTCAACGATCATTGGGTTGAACGCGCCGATGATGTTGTCTGGATCTGACGGATTACCAATTACGAATGCACGAGTCATGATACCAAGCTGAGGAGCAGAAAGACCTACACCCTTATGCTCAATCATCTTATCACGAAGATAATTATATAACTCTTCTCCGTTAAAGGCAAGACCTTGTTCAATGAAATATCCACGTTCAAAGTTGAACTCAGAGCATACCTTCTTAAGAAGTGGATCGTTACCTTTTAGCAATTCAAACATCATACTATCCTACTAAAGTTTTTGTGTTTTGTAAAGCGAATTGTGTTAGCGAACTTATCATGCAGTACATCGCCTTTATGCGATATGACGAAGATGTTGCAGCCTTCAAGGTCATGAATAATTTTCAGGAACTCGTCGCAGCCATTAGCATCAAGCGAAGCATCGAACACTTCGTCAAGGATCAACAGATTCGTGCTGGCACTGTTTTTCATACGAGCGATAGATCGCCATGTGAACAGAAGCGCAAGATCAATACGCATCTTCTCACCTTCACTGAATGAGTCATAGGTAAAGTCGTCGCGATGGCGCGACAGAATCTTTTCTTCGAACGACTCGTTCAGTTCAAACTTCACAAAGAAGTCCATAGCGGCGAGGTATTTATTCACCAGTTTGTTGATGACTGGTATGTACTGCTTAATGATACGTGACTTGATACCGCTATCACGTAGGATAACAGTGGCTAACTCATACATTTCCTTATCGCGAAGGATACGCTCCTTCAAACTAAGAAACTTCGCTTGATCTTCGCGCAGAGTGATCAGTGCACTGGTCGCCGACGTGGTGTCTTGGGTTTTGTTAAGATTCCCGATTTCTTTGTTGTAAACAGAGATTTCTTTTTGATAGGCTGCAACTGAAGTTTGGCAAGCAGCAAAATCACGTTGATGTAATGATACACTGCGCTGGTACGCTTGTACTTCGGTGAGGCTTTCTTCTGTCGCAGCCAACTCGGTCGCGAGCTTTTTTAGACCGTCTTCGATTTCATGGATGACTTTTTCCTTCTCACCAATCTTTTCCGCTCGAACATGTAGATCGATAGTTTGTGTGCATGTAGGACACTCGTTGTTATCAACATAGAACTTGATAGTCTTACGAGCGTTAGCTTTCTTTGTTTCCAAACTCTTTTCTAGAGATAGAATTTTCTGAACACGTGAGCTGAGGATTTGATGGTTACTACATTTTTCCATCAGATCTTCAATTTGTGTGTTCAGTTCTTGCGCGCGCACGTCCTCGCGCGCAATGTTGCTTTGGGCTTGTTGAATACGTTGTTTGTACTCTTCAATCTTTTCCTGACGCTGTTCGTCTAGCTCTACGCGGATCTTTTCCTGAGCTTTGATCTTTTCGTTCGTGTATGTGATATCGCGATAGTTGAGATTATACTCTTCACGATTAGTCGCAACACGATCCTTGAGAAGCAAAGCCATCGAGGAAAAGACGCGGATATCTAACAGATCCTCGATGACTTCACGCCGTACGCCCGTAGTCAGTTGCATGAACGGAACGAACGACGACGAGCCAAGAATAACAATCTGCGTGAACGACTTCATGCTCAGTTTGAGAATATGCTTCTCAAGCATTTCCTGATAATCACGCGCAGCTGCATCCTGGTCGATCAGTACACCGTCTTCTATAATTTCAAATAGACTTGGCTTGATTCCGCGCCTTACGACATACTGATGTTCTTTAGCTGTGAATTCCACTTCGACAATGGCTTCGCGCCCGTTCACAGAGTTGATGAGCTGATCTTTCTTAATCTTACGGAAGGGTTTACCATAAAGACCAAAGCACAGCGCGTCGAGCATCGTAGACTTGCCGGCACCGTTTTCACCAACGATGAGAGTAGAGTCGTTCTGGTCGAGTTGGATTTCTGTGAAGGCGTTGCCAGTCGAAAGGAAGTTCTTCCAGCGAACCTTTGTGAAGTGAATCATTTCTTTCCAATGATGTCGCGAGGATGATCCTGGTCATCCCATCTAAAACGCCCAACAGAGTTCAATACAAGACGATTTCCGTTTTCAACAGACTCAAACACTTGTACGCTGCCATGACGCTCAAGGTATATGTACTCGTTACCTTCGCGATCGATATAGATTTCGTTGGCTACAAATTCCATTACGTAGTCTCCATCTGAAGTGCTTCAGTATAAAGTGAACGCATCAGGTTGTCAAGATCTTTGTTGTCGACGTTAGACTCAATCGTACCAATATACTTAGACAAGATAGCGAGCGAATCTTCAGCCTCGTCGAGCAGATCATCTTCACTTATGGTATCCATGTTGCGATGGTCTTCAACGATGGTTACCTCAAGTGGCTGGGCTTCATACAGTTTCGTGGTAAACAAATCAAACACAAACGGATTGTCTTTGTTCGACACGATTAGCTTCACGTAGGCTCCAGCATACATACTGAAGTCGCGATCCATAACTTCTTCTGACGTCTTATCCTTATCGTTGTACCAGATCTTGCGGAACATCTTATATGGATTTTCTATGAACGAAAGCTCACGAGTTTCCGTATCCAAGATATGGAATCCTTTAGGGTCATCGTAGTCGCTCCAAGTAAACTCAGCATGGCTACCAAGATAATGAATGTTACCAGCAGTAGAGCGGTGATGATAATGACCAGAACATACCAGATCAAACCTATTAAAAAGAACACGGTCGTCTCCATGACTGACCGGACTACCGCGATACAT
>Ga0194115_10007975_pt1 | contig 10368 bp, 13 predicted proteins | sample TA2MahsurfametaG_3_FD_148656 | JGI IMG/M metagenome (GOLD analysis project Ga0194115, IMG submission 148656) | Freshwater microbial communities from Lake Tanganyika, Tanzania - TA2015002 Mahale S4 surface | ecosystem: Environmental > Aquatic > Freshwater > Lake | place: Tanzania: Lake... | reverse complement strand
CGGTGGCACCCGAGGTCCACACCAACTCCTTCGGATCACAGCCCACTAAAGCGGCCACCTGCTCGCGAGCCTTCTCAACGGCCTCCTCGGCGCGCCATCCGAATGAGTGGCTCCGCGAGGCGGGATTACCAAAATCTTCCTTTAGGTAGGGCAACAAGGCGTCGACGACTCGGAGGTCGACCGGGGTTGTTGCAGAGTAGTCGAGATAGATCGGCATCATGTGGTTGAATAGAATTGAATTTGTCAAAGTTATTTATTGCACCGCAAAATCTCAATCAATATCTCGGTATGGTAAATATATACCTATATTAAGGAGTGCTCCATGGAACTTTTAATCATCGCAGTGGTGGTCGCAGTGGCCGCACTGATCTATTACAATCGTACCAGCTCAAAAGGTCTTGATCTAGATGGGGACGGTGACATTGACCTTGCGGATGTCAAGATCGCGGTTGACAATGCCAAACGCGGAGCAGCTGCCGATATCGTGAAGGTCAAAACCGCTGCCAAGACAGCAGCCAAAAAAGCAGCGGCTAAGAAAGCGCCAGCCAAGAAGCCAGCGGCCAAGAAAGCACCAGCAAAGAAACCCGCAGCCCGGAAGAAATAATCACACCAGCCACATCCTGGCCAGGGCCACTGTGTCTATGGTGACCAACAGCAGGTAGTTGGCCAGCATGCCAAAGCTCTGCCGGGTCCATGCGGCCCAGGCATACATCACGCAACCGGCGATAAACCAAGGATAGATCCAGATCAAGGGGGGCGTAGGCACCGTGGCCGCCATCCATAGGCTGCACCCGATAGAGATGGCCCAGGCCGTGACTTCCACGGCGAATCTCAAGGGATTGGTGTGCCAGTCCTGCTGTATCCATTCCCAGGTGGGCCGTAGGATTTCTAGCACAGGATATATCGTTCGGCAAACTGATCTCGGGCCAAGTTCTTTCCCTTGGCTTCGCACTGTATATCCCAATGTTCAGCGAAGGTAGCGGCCCATTCGTTCACAGCATGGTTCCAATAAAAGTCTGAATGTGCCCTGAGTTGCTGTTTCTTAAAACCTGCTCCAAGAAGTCGATCAAGATCGGGGCGAGTTGAAACATCATGGCCCACAAGAAGATCTTCGCGACTAACACTGAAATGAGCAACAGGACGCACACCACGCCAAGACTCACGAACGCGCTGCGCACGAGGATCCTCGGGTTCAATATATTCACCGGTTTTGATAAAGTGATGGTGGATGTCCAGAACAATAGCCACACGATGAGCCACAGCAAGAGCAACATCAATTCCATTTCCGATCTCGTCATTCTCTATGGTGATTAGATTCCTGGCCTCGGGAGAGAGGCGATCCAGCGTCTTCAGGAATTTGTCAGGCCCACCTTTGCCTGACAAATGTACATTTATCTTGAATCCGTGATCGTGCCAGTCAGAACCATAGCCCATCCAGCGCGCCATGTCCGCATGATATTCAAATTCCAGTATGCTACGCTCCACGATGCCATCGGATTCCGATGCCAACACGCAGAATTGCCCGGGGTGGAATGAGAGACGCACACCCAATTCTCTAGCACGATCACCGATGGGTGCAAAGATTTTCTCAAGGTGCCGCTGCACATCACTCTGCTGCCACCAGTCGATCCAGTTGGGTTCGGTATAGCCTTGCAACATCTCAGAACCTAACCTGACCATTCGCAGTTCAGGACGGAGAGCGCCTACGGTTTCTACCATGCGCAAGGCCGCACGAGCGTTATGATTCATGATGTCCCACTGGCGCTGTTCGGCCAAATCCGCATGCTCGCGCAGCCAGCGCATGGTGGTTGATCGGCCATTGAGCTCGCGATTGGCGGCGTTGACCTTCATGCCGCCACATTCAGAGGGATCGGTCAACCATTTGCAACAGAATCCTACGCGAACCGTCATGATAATCCAATCAGTGGTTAGATCAGCAATTTTAGCGCATTTTGCAAGGAATCGCAAGTGAGATTGGGGAGATTTTGGTAGCTCTTGTCCAGATCCACACAGTCAATGGCTACCCATTGCACCCTATCGTTGCCGGTGATGGCACCACGGATCAATCCGTGCCGATTGGTTATCTTGTGCCGTTCAAAACGATCTTCAGTGTTTTTGGGCAACACCCAATCGAACCCCAACAACAGCACGATGTCACTGTCCGCGGCACTTAGATGCATGGCCACTATGTCTTCGATTCCATCCAGTTCCTGGGTAAAATCTCCATCATAGAGGCGAATTCCCACAGGCCGACCCAAGGATTCATACAGTGAACGAGGAATGTGAAAATTGCACACGGCTTGGAATGCACGATCCAACAGCTCACGCGCTTTTTTCTGTTGGTGGCAGATCACATTGTCTGAGCTGCAACCTCTCCAGGTCTGCCATGATCCCCATATGGGACCAACACTCTTTACCTGCTCCACACTTACCGTGGGATCCAGTTGATAATCTGAAGCCACTGTCCAACTGATACGCATCATGCGGCCCGCAGAGGCTGCCAACGGAACGCACCCAGACACACCCAGGCGAAAGGTTGGCCATCATTGGGGTCATTGTTGAAAACCAAGTCGCCGCGCGTTCCAGAGTAACCCGGCACCTGGGCGGCAAAGCTCACACGATGCCGATCTATGCGGAAATTCTTTACCGTGACCAGTCCGTCGTTGTCTATCTCCAGATGAGATCGACGATTCACTCCTAGACTGAAATTTTGAGGTCTAGCAGTGCCCAAGAACGCATGGCCTTGTTTCAATTTACCGGCCACCACTGTGACCTCTTCATCCCAGAGGCTCAGGGCCATTTCCGGATCAAGAGTATTGATACCCACCCGTCGGTTTCGCACATGCATGGTAGCGGCGAGATCAGCATCTCCCGATACCGATAAACGATCCAAGGTACCCACGCTCTCAAGTTGGCTATGGCGTATGTTGGGATTTAGACAACCGTCCTGTACCAAAGGCATTCCTCGCACGATCACATCCTGGAATTCAATGCCCTGTGTTTTAGCTGCCTTTAACACTCCGTCAATCAGATCTCGACGCCATTGTTCCGTAATAAGACTGAGCGTGTCTTGGGCTATCTTGTTGCTCAACTCATTCCAACTTTGATTGTCAGTGTTGATAGTACCTCGCAACACCAGATCCTGTACTGACAGCACATTTCGCACTTCTGCGCTATCTGCGGTGAAATCACGGCAGGACAAGCCGTTAGTGATCCGCACCTCACCGGGTGCCAGTACCAGCTCTAGCTCATCCGCTCCATCATGCATACCCCGGGTAGCAAAATCCTGTTTGAATCGATCCTGCCAGCGATCCACGCTGGCATCGATCAAAGATACCACCATGCTGTCGAGATCTCGGGTGCTGATCCACTCTGACACGCGGCGCATGTAATTCTGATCGACCAAGGTCTCCATCTTGGCGATCCAGGCAGGATCTGCTGCCAGCAGGTCCACGCTACGGCCGATCTGCTGTTCAACGGCACGATCGATGGTCTGGGCGATGATCTCTGGATCCACATAACGATCGATTCCGGGCACATGACCTTGCGTCATGAGATCTCTCACGCTGGTCTTCACTGTGCCAACAAGATCAGGCACAGTTTCTATGTTGGCGAATCTCGCGGTTATGCGATCTTGCACATGTCGCACGATGCGCTGTTCTAGTTCTTGCATCCAAGCATCATCGGTGATCACGGATGACACAAAGTGATCCACCGCAGAGCGTATTTGCTCATGCACGAAATCTTCCATGTTCTTGGTTTCAATCATGTTGTCTCCAGAGGTCCAGCGTCACACAGTGATGGCCGCCGCCAAGAGTACGACTGTGCCTGAGGGTGTGCGGAATCACGGTGAAATGTCGCTGCTCCAATGTTTTAATTATCTCAGTTTGTGCGGCGTCCACGATTACCGTGTGTGGATCGATGCTGAGACAGTTCATGCCTATCCACTTTGATGCATAGGGATATTGGTAAAAATCCTGGGGCCTGCAGTCCTGGATCCATATCTTGTCCCAGCCACGCAGAGGTTCTGGCACAGTGTCTTCGGTCACACGGCTGGCATTCAGCATCACCACGCCTTCTCGCAAGGGTACCACGGTGCTGTCTATATGCACTCCCTGGTAAAAATTGCAGAGATGGATCTTGATATCTGGAAACCTGGCAGCTAACCAAGCAGCCGCGGCTTCATTACCGCTACGGCTTTCCAGAAAGAGCCAGGAATCGCCTAATCTGCAGATGTTGGCAGCATCACAGATCAAGCCTTGGCGCCAGGGCATGGTAGCATGCTGGAATTGGTGTCGCGTCAGTATCTCGAGGCCGAATATCTCTTGGTTGCGGCTGGGATACATCATGGCCACATCCACTATCACATCGCCGGCTATCAAGATCCGGTCGCGCGGACAATAACCACTGAATCCATCTGTTTTTTGATAATCTATGCGTGCGGCTCGGTGCACTATCACACCGGCCTGCCGCAGGATCGCGCACAGAGATTCAAGATCCTCTTGGGTTTGTTCGATGATCCAATCTGGCACCGGACCCACGGGCGGATCTGATTCAGACCAGGTGGTATGCGACCTTTCATTGATCCATACAGGATCAGAGGTTGGCCAGTTTGCATGGGCAGCAGTACCTACTATGATCTCTCGCAAAGGATCCCATTCGTTCCAGCTATGGATCTTCATAGATGACCAGTTATCTGCAAGGTATAGCGTGGTTCTAATCCTATGTTAGCAGCCATATGTGGTGTGTCATAACACCATTCCACCACGGTGCCGGCTTGCCATTCTACAAAAGGTCGACCTCGCACTTCCAGATAATGCCCCGGTCGCCAATCTTCAAGCAGCACTAGAGCTCGCCATATGCTGGATTCCTTGCCTGCCAGATCGAACACTTCGATGTATCGAGCGTATCGATCTTGATGCACCGGCATCACGGTGCCCGAAGTCATCCTATAATAGGATGTGCCGATGTCCTGCCATCCGCGAGCCTGGAAAAATTCTATGAATTTATGATTCCAGCTGGGTTGCCGATCGCGCATGTCTGCCATGTCACCGCAGATCTTGGGTTGGTAACCTTGGCTGAGCCAGAGCGCTACATCTCGAGAGTCATTGAAAGGTTCTTGGCGATAATCGAGATGTTGAAACTCATCATCCCAGAAAACATTAAGATGGTAAGTCTTGATCTCAGTGGCTAATGGAGCAAGTGTTGCCATAATGCACTATTTTATAAGATTCCATACCAGGCCGTTGGTCAAATCTTGACGGTTGGATTCCAATTTTTGGGATCTGTGTGGTCTTTTCTGAGTGCAGCCACACGGTCCGACAGATCGTGGTAAAAGCTGTCAACTTCACCATTCCAACGGCCTATGAGATGTTCCAATGCATCCTCACAGAATTTCCAGTGCCCCAATCGGTAGTTCCGGATCAAGTTGGCATGCAAGTCTCGGAACTGGTCTGCCTGCGGCAGTTCAGCGATGGGCACATTTTCCACCAAACAATAGGTGGATACTGCGTGATCTCTACCAGTGATCTGGAAATGATCCAGTTCTAGCACGATGTATTTGTCCTTGATTTCTTCGGTGATCTGATCGCCCAGGATGATGTGCATGCTAATTTATCGACGGTTCCAGTTTGATCTGCAGAGGATATCCTTCGCTGCGGGCGCTTACTGTGATTTCTATGCCTTTCTGTTCTGCTATCTCATAGGGCAGCACCGCTACCACCGCGGCTCCTTCTTGATGTATGGTCATGGTCACGGCTTGGGCATCGGGCGCGGAATAAGCGAAATGATCCACCAGGCTGGATATCACGAAGTCCACGGCGGTGGTTTCATCGTTGAGATAGATCACCCGGAACATGGGCGGTTCTTTGACATCGATCTTTGGGCGTGTGTTGGTTTTTGTGTCTGCGTTGGGCATCTTGGATCCTTGTGATCGTTGTGGGGGCACCGTGCCCCCACAGTATTTACATCAGATCAGCCTTGATAAGACACAGCGATCTTCTTGGGACGCATGGTCTCGGGCACGATGCGCTCGAGGCATACCGTGAGGATACCGTCTTTCATTGCAGCTTCCTTCACTTCCACATAATCGCTGAGCTGGAACGTGCGCAGGAATCCGCGATTGGAAATGCCATGATGCAGATACTCGACCTCTAGCCTAGCTTCCTGACTATGATTTCCCGTGATTTTCAAGGTGCCGTCTGAGATCTCAACTTCGATCTCATCCTGCCGGAAGCCTGCGGCTGCCACGCGGATCTCGTAGGTCTCGTCGCCGGTTTTTACTATGTCATAGGGTGGGTAGTTGCCAGCATTGGCGGCCATGTCGATGTTGCGAGTTATGCGATCGAACAGGCTGTCTATGCCCACTGTGTTACGATAGAAGGGGGTGAGGTCAAAAGATGTGATTTTAGTCATTTTTTTCTCCTTTCATTAAGCAAGAATGACTTGGTGTAGCCCGATCATCGGCACTACAATGTTATTTATACAGCAAACGACCAAAAGAGTCAATACTGTCTGGGCGGGAGTTCCTGGCTTTTGACATAACGACGCCAGCGGCTTCGAGCCTGGCCAGTTTTGATCTTCCTACGGGTGGTGGGTTTGGTGTAGGTTTCTCGGTCTCGCAGTTCCTGCAACAGACCCGAATTCTGGATCTTTTTCTTGAACTTGCGCATGGCTTTCTCCACCTGGCCATCTTGCACTATCACGGTCCTGCCTGTGAATTTCAAATCTCTATCCTTTCAGTGTTTGAGGGGTATTTACCAGATCGCTACCGATGTTCACATGATCCAGACCTTGATCACGATATCTGCGTATGTCATACATGTGTGGCATCAGTACTCGTTCCATCTCTGTGTGCAAGGCACGAGCTCCGGTGCCTGATACTATGGCTCTGTCCACTATGCTTTCTATGGCTTCAGCATCCAGTTCTAGTTCCATCTGATCTTGGGCAAATAACCACTGGTATTGTTCTATGAGATTGTTTTTGGTTTCGGTCAGGATGGCGCACAGATCTTCTCTGGTCAGTTCACTGAGTGATACCGTGTTGGGAAATCGACCCACGAATTCGGGTATCATTCCAAACCGGACCAGATCATCCGGAGTGGTCTGCGCAGATATGTCTGTAGTCACAGCAACATTAGAATTGAATCCGATAGCCGTTCCTTGCGTCCTTTTCTTGATGATTGCGTCCAAGCCCACGAACGCACCACCAGCGATGAACAGGATGTTAGTGGTATCGATCTCTATCATCTCGCCTCCGGGATGTTTGCGACCGCCTGCTGTGGGTACCCTGCACACCGTTCCTTCTACCAGCTTGAGCAGGGCCTGTTGCACGCCCTCACCAGACACATCTCGCGTGATAGATGCGCTTTCGCTGCGACGGGCGATCTTGTCTATCTCGTCCACGAACACTATGCCTCGTTGTGTGCGTTCGATGTCGTGGCCGCTGTTGTTGTAGAGCCGCTGGATCAGGCTCTCCACATCGTCACCCACATAACCTGCTTCGGTGATCGAAGTGGCATCAGCGATGGCGAAAGGCACATCGAGCCAACGGGCCACGGTGCGCGCCAACAGGGTTTTACCTGAGCCGGTAGGCCCCAGCATGAGGATGTTGGCTTTGGTGAGTTCGATATCAGGATTTGCCACAGAAATGCGTTTGTAATGGTTAGCGATGGCCACTGACAGCATTATCTTGGCCTGGTGTTGGCCTATCACATACTGATCGAGATAGGTCTTGAGTTCACGCGGATCTATCTGACTGGCGTGACCGACCGGATTGGCGTTGTCAGCCAGCAGGTCTTGGCACAGGGCCACACACTCATTACAGATGGCTACCTTGTCACTGACTATGAGCTTTTGCACATGATCTTTGTGTTTGCCGCAGAAACTGCAGGTCTGTGATGCGCCGTCACTCATAGCTCGGCGCGCAACCTAGTTTCGATCTCGAACCGTTCACCTTCGGTCAGGAGTTCTGGATCGTATTCACCTCGGGAGATGCGATCGATGAGATAATCAATGTAGCGTTGATCGTGCGCATATGAATCTGTTAGAGCCTTGTCCGATTCTATCCAGGTGTCACCATTGTACTTGTACAACCGGGTAGGTAGGCTATCAGTGCGCACAAACCTGTCGCCTTTGCGGGCAGTGACAGGAAATTCAGTGCCGAAAGCAAACGCACCGGGCTCGGCCAGATCCTCTGCTATGTGTTCCCAGGGCAGATGGTCGATCAAGCCTATGGCCAGCAGTCGTCGCTGTTCTTTGAGGGTGTTTCCGGGATTTCGTTCTTTCCATTGGCGTTTGGCTTCTTTGAGATGGTCAGGATCATCATCCTCATCATCCTGGAAAAGTTCGGGATTGAACCAAGTGGTAGGTGGCTTTACATAATCACCGGGCCGTTCCGCCGGTGGTTGATCCCGCATATTTTTGGCATCAGATTCCGGCCAGTCAGGTTCGTGGAAATCATCCACGAACCGCACATCTACGCGAGCAGGTTGATGGTCTGGCTGTGGCTGGTCAGCATCCGGCCCGTCTGATCGTACAGGTATGTTATCTCCCGGATCTGGTTGTCGGGCATTAACCGGGTCACTGTCTGGCGGCTGATCCGCGTGGGCTCCGGTGTCTGGCTCTTGCTCGGGGGGTCCAGCCCGGACTGGGGCTGGAGGTGGCTCACTGTTAGTGCTGATGTCATTGGATTTCTCCTCGGGTGGTGGTTGCGCGGCTTGAGTCTGTCGTTCCCATCGCAGGCTTTCGGTAAAGGCCAACAACATCATGATGGCCAACGGATCAAACACAATGACCAAGATGATTATGACCCAGCGCACCGCCTTTTCTAGCAGATTGGCGTCGGGGTTGTCACCATAGATCAGTGCTGCTATGTATTTAATGGGACCTACTTCAGCTTCGATCTTGCGCAGGTCTTTGGCGAAGGGCGCCTTCTCTTCCTGGAGCTTAACGATGCGGGCCTGGCTCTGTTCTATGGTCTGCGTGAGCCGGGCGCGGTCCGCGGCCTGTTGCCTGCGCACCTGTAGCGCACGCTCAGCGGATGAGATCACCCTACCGTTCACTTCGCGATCCGGTGCGCTGCCGATGTCCGTAACTGCTTTGTCGAGCTGGCCCATCAAGGTGCGGGCATTGGCTATGGTATCTCGTTCGTTGGCGATCTTTTCATCGATCAAGGCCACCTGGGCCTGCACATCGCCCGTGGGCACGACCTGGTCTAGATGCGCCTTGCTCAAGAATCCAAAGATGCCCATGGAGGTGATCACCATGAGTATGAACACCGCGGGCACCAGATACAGTTTCATGGAGAGCTTGACCTGATGCCAGTATTCGTGTAACCACACTGTGACCACCAGTTTGGCCGCTTCTAGGATGGTGCCCATGATTATGATGGGGATCACGGCGGCAGCGAATATGGCAGTGAGTCCAACGATGCTATAGAAAGCGGCCACAGCGCTCAACATCAGCGCTATCACCAGCATGAGGTATGTTAAAAACATAATTGATTATTTACCGGTCTGATATTTGGCATCGCTCTGTACCTGCAGGCTCATTTTTACCGATACCCAGGTAGCAAAACGCGGATCTGGCACTTCAAACCACACCGGTACCTGAGATATCTTCGAGTAACGCCCTTGTGGAGTCAGTTTTTTCCGGACCTTGGCCATGCCGCGCCAGTCTCGACCAAACCAAGATCGGCACTCTCGCATGATGTCGTACCACTGCTCGGTGTTACTGACCATGAACCAAAACCGGTGCAGTTCCGGGGCCGTTGTTCTAAGTGGATCGATTGACTTTGACATATGATCAGAGATCTCCGTTTCGATACAGTTCTTTAGCTGCTTTTCACCCTGCCACTGGCCTGGCTTACTCCCCACAGAGAGGCTCTATCGAGCATCATGTGGGTTTTGATCTGATCCCGAGTGGCTGATCAGATCGCCTGGTGCCACAACCTACTAGGACTTGTCAGATCACTCTGTCGCCACGGCCCGCTTTCCCGGGTGCGTGCCCGATCTGTGCCTACTATCACCCCTTCACTGCCTAAGTATTTTAGCACAGATTTTGGTTCGATGCAAACAAAAAACCACCTTGCGGTGGCTATTTTTAGGCTTGATATCGCCTATTCTTAAATAACTTCATCACACGCCATTTCACATAGGCCCACCATTCGCTACGAGGAATGTGTTTCATTTGCTTTTCCTTTCAATCAATATACCCATGATGCTGAACAAAAGACTCACGGCTAATGTCTGCAGATCGTTGGTGACCAAAGATGTAACCGCAAACACAATTGACAAAATAAAGAATACCAAACTCCAATCTTTCATGATTGTCGATCTCCTTTGCTGGTATGAGCAGAAATAAAAGCCA
>Ga0194115_10007973_pt1 | contig 10370 bp, 7 predicted proteins | sample TA2MahsurfametaG_3_FD_148656 | JGI IMG/M metagenome (GOLD analysis project Ga0194115, IMG submission 148656) | Freshwater microbial communities from Lake Tanganyika, Tanzania - TA2015002 Mahale S4 surface | ecosystem: Environmental > Aquatic > Freshwater > Lake | place: Tanzania: Lake Tanganyika... | reverse complement strand
CGATGACTGCCGTTGATTTTGATGATGATGATCCGGCTACATCACCACTACCCTTATTCACGTCTTCAAGGATTTTCATTAGTCCTCCTTGATCCAAGGTTTCATCAAGCTTGTTCAAAAGATGTGGGAGTCCCAACGAGGGGTCCTTAATCCCGACCTGTAAGATCCAAAGAACACATAATCCACATGCGAAGAGTTGTTTTCGTCCCAACAGTTGTTCAAGCTTGGAAGCTTCAATCCGGTAATCCTCTAAATCTTCATCGTCAAGAGTCGTCGTCTCCGTGTCATTGTCGTGATCATGGTGGAAGGATAATCCATTTCCACCATCCAAGATGGAAATGAATACATCTCGAACAAAGCGTTGAGAAAAGATATCGACCGGTCTTCGGGGGATGGGGGTACCACTTTTTTCCCATTCTAGACGATGGACGACGCCTCTTCCAGCATATTGTACATGACCATGAGAGAATTGTTTACTAATCGAACGTGCCTTGGCGGTAGCATCTGTCGCAATATACTTATCAAGAAGGATGACATTATGGGGGACATCTAACCAATCCCCCACACCCCCCACGACGACAATCGAGGAAATCCCGTGTGAATTGAATAGACCATTCACCCGATATAGTAGTGGTGTAATACTCTCATCCATTACTAAGGATCGCATCCGACCATCTCGTGCCATAAAGTTGGCAGCACTAATATCCTCATCAATTAACATAGCCCGGCATCCCATTTCAATCGCCTCGGACACATTCGCTGCCTGGGAGGTGGAACCAGAAGAATCACTGGTAGAAAATTTCTTCGTATCGACGATCTTGGTAACTCCTGGTGGAGTGGGAAGATTGGAAATAAATGCACTAATATTGCAATTGTTGACATACCGTCCATCTTCGGCACGGACAGATACAGCATCTGGAATTGCCACACAATATTCACGTCCATCACCTGGAATCTTATCATATACACCTGCTGCAATCGTTTGAAGCATGGTTGACTTTCCATGATATCCTCCACCACAAATTAAGGTAATTCCTGCTGGTACCAACAGACCTCGTAACTCAATCGAAGTGGAATTCCCTTCCATCCGTCGTAAGTGAGATGGCAAATACTTGGCAAGGATCCCCATATCAATCGTTAGTTCTTGAGACATTGTACTATCGACGGGTGCCTTGAATGGAATAGCAGGTGGACAAGCCATTGGGGCATCACTAGTCCCACTCTTTCGGGGAAGGATGGAACCATCTGCAATAAATGCTACAGCCTTCATTTCGGTTACCTGGGATCGTAATTTGTGTTGAAGTGTTACACATGCGACTTCTTCCATGATCTTATCGTCCCCGACATGATTCATCATCTGATGAAGGAGAGACTGAGCTGCCAATTCCCATGGACTTTCTTCAGACTTCTTTTCGTCGTCAACAATTACCATAGGTTGGATATCCTGGGAGGCGGCTGCCGACGACGACGACGATTGAGCGAACATTCGAAGTGTGACATGTAGTTGATCCTGAGAACACCAGATATCTGAACGCTCCAATACATAAGGTGGACACTTGACGATGGCATTGGCCTTTCGTCGTCGCTTCTTCATCAAGGCCTTATCCAGAGGTTCTACGGAATATGTGATACCATCAATGTTCGTCGTCAGTTCATGACCCTTTTCAGAAACTGTCCGAGATATAACGTCTGCTAGGACAACTCGAGCTGTACGACCACCAGCAGCAAAGTCTTCTCCCTTCTGCTGGACCAATGAACTTAGATTGGTACTTGCCCAGACGATTACAGAACATGGGAATGAATTCGTATTGTATGAAGTGATGGATTGAAAATGTCGATGATGTTGATGGGACACCACATCTTGCGAGAGTAGGGGATCGTCGATGATTGATACGTTCCACATGTTTTCTGAACTTGTCATGATATGTTGTGATCAGGTTTGATCGATTGGGAAAGATAATCCTTGCGAGAAAAAAATCGAAATTACATTATGTTGCACAGTTTTGATGGAAGAAAAACAACATATGGATGACGGGGATGTCGAAGGCGAGAAATTGCACGATCCGGCGAAGAGGTGGCATGTCCAGTCGACCCACTGGATTCAACACTTTTGTGACCACGTGGAACAAAAATGAGGGCAGTCCCAAGTCCCAAATCACGAATCCATATCACGCCCAATCACCAATCAACTCACTTCTGTGACATGCATAGGACTTGGGGTGATGTCAACCCGAAAAATTGGGCGATTCGTTTCTTTCCGCTTTCTAAAAGTTTGAATGCTTCCTGTGTCCCCCACTACTGGATGACATTGTTGAATGGGGAGATTGACACTTGAAGCTAGAGAACAAGACAAGATTTGCAGCCCCCCGCCCCGGTAAAGCGAGTTCCATACTCATTACTTTCATCATATATTCGTCATCTCGTGCTAGACAGGATGACATCACCACGACTGTCCTTTCATCACTATCTGTTCGATGTGATCCCCCTATTAGACGAATGTCTCAAGACGTTGCAGATGACAATCGATCGAGACTTAGGCAGTCAACATTATGCTTTATATGATATGAAGGAGGTACTATGCTGTGCTGAACGTCTGTTACGGACCTATTTAGAAAAAAAGATTCATGTTCATGATCACCAATGCGATATTCATCAATTGACAGAAACCTATCGTTTAGTCTTGATTGAAAAACAACGTCAAAATGAAATGAATCATCGAAAGATTCAATTTCTGAATCCACAAGATCCTCCTCCCCTCCCTGAAGTCAAATCGCCCTGCGACCTGTATTTAAGTCGAAGTGCGACAGATTCCCTTTTGTTTCGTTTGATTGTCGCACTCCAACTCTGTTTGGTACGGATAGATGATGCTCATCTAGTCATAACAGGTCGAAGAATAAGGAATACAGAGATGGATAAGAGAAGGCACGACGAACAGCAAATGGTACTAGCAATGGGTATGACCGCCTGTTGTGTTCTGGGGGCTGGAGTCGCCGCCCTATCATGGACGAATCGTCTTGCCATTGATAGAACAAGATGGAAGGAAATTCTTCCCAGGAGTCCACAAGGCATGATCAAGGGAGCGACGTCAGGAATGATTTTGTTAATGGCAATCCGAATGGCCAATACACAATGGAAGAAATTATGGATGACCGATACGATTTATAAGAGTACATGTGAAATCGATGATTGGACACGACAATGGCAAGCCATTCAAAGTAGTACGTCATCATCATCATCACCGCAATGTAATCGTGAACAATTGGAACAGGAAACATGTGGAGGAGAACTCCTAGAGGATAAATCCAGACGACTCATTGCATATGCCATGAAGAATAGTCCAAAGTCATACTTTTGGCAATCACAGGGTGAAATCCGTTTCCTGATGTTAAAACGATTTATGGATGTTTATTATGCATCCGTCGGTACGGCGATTGATTCTTCTGGGAATGATCCAGAATCGAAATGGATGGTCCCCTTAGTCGCTGGTGCTGCTGCCTCCTTTTATAGTATTACCGGTACCGGTGCAAGCATCAAGGCATCTCACGTCGTCAATGAACGGTCCCGTGATTTAATTCAACATGCATGGTACGGTACCTGGACAAACTTCCAGCTTCTACTCGTTGTTCGACGGTCATTTGTGGGTTGAAATACTTTTCTCACTTGTCAATTCTGCTTGCTTGCTTTTTCTTCATACCACAAAAAGGGGGATGGTATCGCTTCCCGCCATCAAAACATTGATGCTACATTCATCACGATTACTGAAGGGTGCATCTGTCGCCGATAGGCTTGATATTTGTGGTGTACCATGTTTCGTCCTAAGTCGGAATCCCGCTCCGGAACTTGCTGCGACACTCAAGCGAGGGGGGAATCGTTCCGGTCATATCCCCCAAGTCTTAAGTCGAATGTCCACAATCTATGAGAATACCTCCAAGGAACCATCGGAAGAACTGGATATTTCCGAACGACGATTTGCAGGATCTTGTGGTCGATATCGACAACGTGATGTCATCTTCCACCTAACAGGTGGAGGATTCTTTGCCCATACGATTGCATCCGATATGCCCTACCTGTTGGACTGGAGCGGTGCCACTGGGGCGGTCGTCATCTGCCCAGAGTACGCGTTACTTCCTGACAATACCTTCCCGGTAGCTTTGGATCAAATTTTAAGGGTATACTCTGCACTTGTTGGTGGTGGAGTTCATCTTGGTTTTGAAGTGAACCGTATCATCGTGACGGGAGAAAGTGCTGGTGGGAATTTAGCAGCTGCGCTCTGTGTGAAATTGGGAGGTGATCGCCTTGATGCACTAAACTATCACGATGGGTCAGTGGGTTTCGTTTCCCAAGCGTGTGGGAGACACGATCCTCCTAGGATGCCTGATGGGATAATGTTATCATGTGCGGCATTGAATCTGAGCCTGGAAATGAGTCACTCTAGAGTCATAGGAACAGAAGATCCCGTATTGCCAAGTGGGTTGATATCGGCGATTTCCGATGCTTATCTACCAGAGGGAATGAGCAAGAAGGATCCTCTTGCTTCACCATTCTTTGCTTCCGATGCGGTACTTGCACAGTTTCCACCGGCCTTACTTTTTGCTGGTTCGAATGATCCACTCCTAGATGATTCTGTGACCTTCAATGAACGTCTACGTTGTTGTGGCGTCGAATCGGAACTTCGAGCTGCGCATAATATGCCTCATGCCTATTGGGGACTGGGCACGGCAGGCTTTCCGGAAGCTCGGCAAGTTCAACAAGAGTGTCAGGAATGGTTGAAACGACAATTTTCAGATGGGTTGGAAAATAGTAACGTGGGCCCAAAATTGCCTCAAACATTGCGTCGAGAAACCTTTTCTCGTGGTACCAGTTCTAGAACAGGTTTCAGTTCACGGTAGACAGGATCCCATGGAGCTGGTTGTTCCCATCGACCTGTTTTGGGATTTTTCCATGCTTCCACCAAGGCAGATTGATGATGATACTGTGGTTGTCTGGAGGACATACCACCTAAAAAGGATGCTAACATAAAGACACCACCGAATCCTACAATCCCCATAACGATATATCGTGGATGAGTCAAGGTATGCATAGCAGTATTCATCCCCCCATGTCGTGCTCCACTGGGTCTACGAAGATTGCCATCTCGACCATACCAATCTCCACCTTCTCCAGGAGGTTTATGATATCCACCACCCGAATGACGACCCCACATGGCACGTTCACTCAATTCACGATCATACCGTAGTCGTTCCTTTGGATTTGAAAGGATTGAATGGGCATTCGCAATTGCCTTAAATTTTTCACCATCTGAATTTTTGGCAACATCTGGATGATGTTCAAAGGATAATTTCCGAAAGGCACTCTTAATTTCCTCCAACGTCGCCTGTTGAGTGACACCTAGGACGTCATAATGATTCTTCATAGACATGATGAATGGATGGGGTCTGTGTATGTCTTTTTCCTTATTCAGAGAGATGCTAGGGGTCAACAGTCTATTCGACAAAGTAATTCCTTCAAGTAACGGGAAAGATGATAGACAATGACCGCGTTGAAGAGTCGAAAACGAGCAAAAAGGCGTCCGAAAGTACCGATCTGGAAAGGATTCAGCAATGAGGATAATCGGGGGACTTGTTGGCTGTAGCCGGTAATTGAAGTATATTCGGTCGTAAATATTCGGGGAACCTCACCCCCATATTTAGGTCCCAAAAATTAAGCGATCGATGAGTCAGACTGCCGAAGTATGTACGAACTAAGATACGGTACCGCAAATGCATACGGTAGTACAATACGTAGTTCCAGTTCCAAGATATACTACGGTGCGTTGTCCACAAGATAACTTATCACTCTGTCACAGTCATTCTGTTGGCAATAATGCAACCATTCTTCTAACCGTTGTTCCTAGGGAGTTGGTTCCTTCCTGGAACACTCTCGCTTTATCTCTAGAGGGCACAGCGAATGGAAAGGTCCCCCAAGGTCGAGGTGTTCCCAAAGGTTCCTCCTGAAATTCTCTCGCCTTTCATATAGATGGCACAGCGAATTGAAAGGTCCCCCATGGTCGAGGTCTTCCAAAGGGACCTACACATACATTCCAGGGAATATCAAACGAGTCTGGTGGTGGACTATTCCGGTCTGTCGTACATGTTCCATCTTTGGAGGAATAAATGACACGATGTAGGATCGTTTCTTGTTCATTCTTATGAATGGTATTGGGATTTGTAGGTGTGGTTTTAGTTTCTGTCGTCGTTATCAGGGTATCAAAAATATCCCAACCATCACTCCAACTGGGATCGTTCGGGAATAATGTGCCCGAAGAAAAACATGAATCCAATGGAGTGATATAACTTTGACAACCTTGACTGTGACACTTATCTTCGCATAATGTTAAATTAACTTGAGGCATATCGTCATGAAATAAGGCAACGATTCGATTCCTATCAAGAACAAATGAAGGGCCTGGATTGGTCCTGCCAGCCATCCACCTGAGTTCATCGTTCTTCCGTTTTTTCCGTTTTGTTCCTTCTTGTTGTTGTTGTTGTTGTTGTTGTTGATATGTTTGTCGTCGTGACTGGATCATTGAAGGAATCAGTATCGTGAAAAAGATGACAACGGCTAAGACTAACGCCAATCTCAAAAACATGGTACATTCCATTTCATGTTTCATTCTTCTGAAGAACCAAATGATGTATGTATGATACAGGAAACTGACATTTGACAGAGACGGGATGGTCGTCGTCTCAACAGGATCTTGAAGCGGATTGGATCTTTGACTCGTTCGAATATCACCTTCCATCGCGCCAGATTTTTTTCTTTGTTCCTCCGCCAGCAATTCCACCCTCGGCTTCGCTTGCGGCTTGCGGGCAGCATCCATAACCGGACAGCACAGGCAACAGTAGCTGTCCACGTCCATGCTGCTGTATATGACATGTAGTATACCATCCATTCAGACCATTTTCGATGATGAGAAGGACGACGACGACGACGACTATTACGATGATGATGTTGAGGGGACGGAGTATCTTATCGAGGTTCGTGTCGTCACACCAAGGTTCGAGACGACTGATTTCATTATCCTCCATAACTCTGCGTCCAGCATCCAGGGATGATGAGTCCACAGCTACTACTACTGCAACTACCACTACTTCCCCGTACAGAGATCGTGTCACCAAGGTCTACAGCTCACTAGTGCCTCCAAATCTGAACAATGACAACAACAAGAAGAATACTGAAAACCATGTCAGTCATGGTTGTCTTGACTATACTCGAAGTTGGGCATGGCAACAGATCCTATTGAATCGACGTTTGGCGGCCCGACAGACTAGTACTACGGGGGAGGAAGATGAAGACGATGAAGATTGTGTATTGTTACTGGAACATACTCCCGTATATACCCTGGGAAGGGGAGCCAGTGAAGCTCATTTAACCTTTTTGAATGACGAAGATGATCAAGAATCTCGAAGGAAATTATCACGTACCGCACGGGGACCAGGTACTGCACGATTAGCCATTGATCGATTCACCCAAATGGACCATAATCTGTTATTCGGTTCGTCTACTTCTACTACTACCTCTTCTTCGGATCAGGTATTAATCGAGGCTATCAATCAACTCGTAAGACAACAAGATGAAATTTGTCCCGTCTTGGCACCGAATGGTGTCCCAATTTATCGTGTAGAACGGGGTGGAGAAGTCACCTTTCATGGTCCACAACAATTAGTCGTCTATCCATTAATTGACTTACAACGACGACCCTATGAAAAAGATTTACATTGGTTCCTCCGGACTGTCGAAGAGGTGATTATTCAAACCTTGGCACAATATGGAATTTCAGGTATCCGGGATGAGGCCAATACTGGCGTTTGGGTCGGTAATGAAAAGGTTGCCGCCGTTGGGATTTCCTCTTCACGATGGATTACGACACATGGATTTGCAATCAATGTTGATCCTGACCTTACCTACTTTGATACATCAATGATCTTACCCTGTGGGATTGAGGGTAAGGGTGTTACCAGTATGGGGAAGCTTCTACTCCAAAAAAATCAATCCCCACCTAGTGATATACCCACTGTTCAGGAAGTTGCCAAGGTCGTGTTGGATGTCATGGAAGATATTTGGGGGATCCGTCTGGAATCATCTCGACTACAAGTGAGATGACACCGATACAAGACAACAAGGGGGTTCTACAACGTCGATGTACCTAACTCGACTGCGACGACATGAACCATTTGTACGACTTGGGTTTCGACATGTCAGATTTAGGTACCTTTCCTATAGTACTCTATACTGTAATCATTCGAACTATTCCTCATCTGATGATGACAGATCATACTTTATTCTGCTGATTCGGGCACGAATCTGGGCACGATATTCTTCGTCTTCATCCACTTTAGTATCGTCCTGTTTTGCCGTCATGGGAGGCTCAGAGTTTCTTGCAGCAGTAGTAGCAGCAGTAGAATCCCAGGATGCCATGGCTCGTGACCCGCCGCCACGTACCGTTGCTGGTCTTGTGGTTGCTGTCGTTGCTGTTGTTGCCATCGTCTCGGTAATATTCCGGGCATTCTCGTTCGACAGTCGTGCTCGTTTCCTACTATTGGGAGAGTTCTCATCGATCGAAGCATCCGTTTCACTCTCGTCCGAGGATAAACTCAACGATCTTACTCTCCGTCTAGCGATCTGAAACTTTCCGCCATCCTTCTTGGATGTTTCACTCTCGTCCACTGTGACTCTCTCATTTGTTCTTTGTTGTCTTGCAGTTATTGCTGCCGAATTTCCTCCTCCACCGCCGTCGTCAGTCTCAGAATCGGATTGTTTCATTGATGCCACCTTGGCAGTACCCTCGGTTACGTTGAATTTCTCATTTGTTCTCCTTTGTCTTGCTACTACTTGCGACTTTCCTCCTCGGCCGTCGTCAGTGTCTGAATCGGATTGTTCCATTTGTTGTATCACCTTTGCGGTAGTCGTTGCACGCTCGTTTACGGTGACTCTGGTTCTTTGTACTGCCTTTCCATTCGACGCTCCTCGTCCATCGTCAGTGTCGGAATCGGATAGATCCATTCCTGCCACTTTCTTCGCTGCCTTTGCCTTGCTTTTCTTCTCTTTCGCTGCCTTCTTACGCTGTTCATATGCCTGCTGTTGCTTCAAGAGACTTGTTGCTGAAATAGTATCATTCGCGGTAAGGATAGTGGAAGTATTGGAGGGTACCAATCTTCGTCCTGCGGCAAGGGCAGCGACTTCATGAAGAGGTATTGGTTCATGACCACCCTCTAAATCATCTTCCGCACCATTGACCATCATCTCCTCGTTTTCGGCATCGTCTCCCACCTCCCTTTCTGCTTCCTCATCATCTTCCTCTTCCTCCTTTACCTGTCCTAATTTCGTAGATCGACTTCGTCCTACTGGTTTCCGATCTATCGTGGATTTCTTCTTTTTTCGTTCTACCTCCAACTCTTGTTTCGTATGTTCAAGTTCTTCATAAAGTTGTCTATATTGTTCCTTCTCCTTTTGTTGTTTTTGATTCCATAGGGAAACAAAATTCTTTATCAATTGATCCTTTTCTTTCTGCCAAACTTGGATACTTAAGCGTTGGGCGGTACCCTTCCATTGATTCAAAATGTGTTGTTTTTCCTCCAATTCACGATCCCGTTGTTGTATGTCCTTCAACGATTGATTGACCGCCTGGCCGAGAGAATGAGAAAATTCCAATAGACATGACGATGACGATGAGGATGGTCGGGATGAAGGTGTAGGAAGGACGAGGGTCAATGGTTTTTGGAGTAAATATTTTTGCAATCCTGACGGTAGACGTTGTTGAATGATGAGATCTAATCCTCCTTCACGACTACCAATCCCACCACTGCCACGTGCAGGGGAATGTAGGAATCGGACAGTCGTATCTGCATGCTCTCGACCATCTTGAAGTAACAAATCGGATAAACTTGATGATGTCTGTGAATCATCTTGACCTTTCTTTCCAGATCGATCTCGGGACCAGTCGATGGGTGTCGGGCTTCGATAGACATGAGAATTCGTTCCTACCTCAATTCGGAGAAGGATTGGGATAGTCGTTGTAGTGGTTGTTGTTGAAGATTGTGATGATGATGATCGTCGCTCCGAATCGATTATTATGGCCGTCGTCCTTGAATTTTTCGGTGGTAGATGAGGACGGTTCTGGTACACTACCAAAAGACCCTCAGAGGGAAGTTTCGTCGTCGTGTACTTTTTCTCCCCAGTACGATCCCGATCGTTGCCATCATTATCATTATCACCATCGTCAAAAGTCTTCCCGGGTGCTGTTGATGTTGGCGTTGGATGAGTGAGAACAACTAGTCGAGTGCCCAGACAAATCCAGTCTGAGGGATCTTGCGAAGCACCAAGATTCATCT
>Ga0194115_10007970_pt1 | contig 10373 bp, 11 predicted proteins | sample TA2MahsurfametaG_3_FD_148656 | JGI IMG/M metagenome (GOLD analysis project Ga0194115, IMG submission 148656) | Freshwater microbial communities from Lake Tanganyika, Tanzania - TA2015002 Mahale S4 surface | ecosystem: Environmental > Aquatic > Freshwater > Lake | place: Tanzania: Lake... | reverse complement strand
AACGAAGATTGCTTGGGGAATTGTTCATGGGGTTGCCGTCCTTGTGGTCCACATCTTTACCCTTGATTGCGGCTGCACCAAATTTTTTCTCTGCGGCTCTTCTGGCCTTATTTCTGTTTGATCTGTGATGGCTAGTCTTCTTGGAGTATTCTTTTTCATACCCTTGTAATTTTTCAAGAATGGTAGTCTTTCTCTTGCCTCTAGTTTGATCTATTACAGTTGCTATAAGCTCGACCAAGTCTTGAGGAACATCTCCTGTCTTCTTTGAAGACATTAATCTTCTCTTTGCGCTTTCGCTTAAGGTTTCGTTTGATAAAAGATAATCACATGCAGCATCAAGATCTTCCTTGATGAAAACAGTAGTCATGTCTCCCTTATCAATTGAAATTGGAATCTTAAATTCCTTATCTCCAATTTTGACTAGATTAAACTGTGAGCTTTTCTTTTGGGCTGGAGTTATTTTTTCTCCAGGATTTAAGCCTAGACTATATTCAAAATCAAAACTATTGATAATAGCTTGGTAGATAGCAACATCAGAATTAGAAATTAATTCTGCTGTGTTTACAAGTCTATCCTTATATCCACCAGTAGGAGCCAATTCTTTCTTTACTGCTTCTACAATAGTTCTAAACTTTTCAAGAGCCTTTGGAATCTTATTCCCAGTCTTCTTTCTTCCCTTTGAAGAGGCAATTGATGGTTTTAGTTTGATATTTACATCGGCCATTTGAGCATAGTAATTAACCATGTCTTCTGTGATTATAAACAAACCATTATCTGTCAATAGATGGGTGGCATTTGCTCTAGGATCCTGGCTATTTACTCCAACCAAATAGTGGCGAGTTAGTTCTTTTACTATAGTTCCGAAGAATGCTGATTCCTTTAGAATTGATTTCTTTCTAGAGATTTGATCTACAACTAATTGAATTATATCATTGTATGCAGACAACTTAGCTGTCTCTAAAATATAGCCTTCTTCATCTAGTAATCCGTTTTCATCAAGATAATCCATAAACTTTTCATCTTGCTCTGGATTATCGTCAATGTCATTTACGAGAAACACGGAAAGATCCATCATTCTTGCTTTTACTTCTCCAAGAACGATAGAAAGACCATCATCGTCAAGAATATCAGGATCTTGTGGAATGGCGAGAGGAAGAAGAGAATTGATTATATTCTGCATCTTCACTCCATAATTTGGAGAATCGGTAGAATCCTTGATATAGACTTTACCAACCACTACACGGAAAGCATTGTCTCCACAAATAAGTGATGTTCTTTTGAATCCTGGAAAGTCTTCCATGACATCAAGTTCATCAACGTGATATAGATTCTGAAAGCAAGATTCGCCAAGAACAGATAGCAAAGCTCTTGCAGTATCAAATGCAATCTCATCAAAATCAAAGAATCTTTCATCATCAAATTGACGCATCAATTCAATTTCTTGCTGTGATGCACCGGATGAAACTCTTGAAATTAAGACCAATGCATTTTCTAATTGAAATTCTTTATCATCTTTACTAGTCGAAAATACTCCTAGAGTATTCGATAGCATTTTATATGAAATGTTACTCAGATTTTCAAATACATTCTTTATCTTCTTTCGAAGGGGTCTGAGTTGTTCAAGTGCGATAATATAATCCATTGCTGGAGCAATTTCTGTTGGTGCTTCTTTTGCTGTTGGATCTTTGATGGTTGGGGCTTGGACTTCTTGTCCTGTTTCTTGTTCTTCTTGTTCATAAATTATTCTTTGTGATTGTAAAGAGATATCTTCTTCTAGTTTTCTTTCTATTCTCTTTCTAATCTTATCTTTTTCTTTTTTTCCACCAGTTAAGGACATTGAAGTAGATAGTTTAAAGTCTTTACGGAAATCCTTAAGACCTCTGAACTTATCTTTTCTTTTTCTTGTTTTGCCAGATTGAGAATTTTCAAAAATATTTGTCCAATCTTCGTATATTGGCTTGCTTATTGGCTGTTTGGCTAAAGCATCTTTAGCTCTAGCCTCTCCTCTTTCTCTGGCTTGCTTTGCTCTAAGAAGTCTATTTCTTAGCTTGGCATCTCTTTCCACTCTTCTATTTCTAATTCTATTTCTCGCTCTTTCTTCTCTTTGAGATCTAATTTCTTGAGATAGAAAGTACCCTTCATTGATCTTTTTATTGATCAATGGCAAAACATCTCTTTTGTACATTTCGATGAAATTTTCGTCAAACCAGGTATTTTCCATATACAAGGTATTTATAATAAGAAAAGGCGGGTCATTGACCCGCCTTTTTTACTTATTCCATGGGAAGAATTTTGAAACCCATTTCCAAAGCCCTTCTCCAACCAAAGCCCCGGCAGTAAACACTACTAGGCTGTAAAAAATAGTCCCTAAAGACTCGCTAACTATTAGTTCCATACTATTCCTCCTTTCTTACAAACTTGTATCCTTTGTATGCTTTTCTCTTTCCGCTCATTAGATCATACATTGCACTACGCATGAGATTGTTTTCCATGCAATATTCGAAAAGATTTTGTATGTGAACCTCTTCCTTATTCTTTTCAAAGACGTAGGCTTTTCCCTTTTCTTTCGTGATTACTGGTGGAGGCATTTCAAAATTTTTCATCAAATTCTCAAAATGCTCTTTAATCATTTCTTCAAAATTCAATTCTATCCACTTCCAATATCTGCCTTCTTTTACAAATTGGCCACCATGTTCCTTTAGGAACTTTGCGCGAAAGTGTGCAGATCTTGAATCTTCATTCATTCTTACCCAAACACGGGTATTTTTACGATTTACATGGTCTTTTTCGCTCATAATTTTCTTTATAATTTTTGATTGCTTCTACCAAATTTACCACATAATTAAGTGGATTGTCTTGAAATACCTGAACAGCTCCATCCTCACATGTAATGAGAATTACAAAGTTATTTATGATCTCTCCGGTCATCTCTTTCCATAAAAGAGAGTATGCCGTAGCCTGCATCATATAATTTTCAATGTCTTCTTTTCTTTTTTCTCTTGTACTTGCTTTAAAGTCTATGATACTCAGTTTTCCATCGTATTCAGCAATACAATCTACTCTTCCTGCAAGACCTACTTCTTTTCCAAACAAAGGAGTTTCAAGAGCTTTTATATTATCAATTTTATCAATTTCGCCCTTTATCTGAACAAATAGCTCAAGATCTAGTGGCATTATCTCGTTTTTTTCAATTTTTTCGTTCTTGAGATATTTTTCAAGAATAGAATGTATTCTAGTACCTCTTGCGGTTACTCTTTTAGATTCTTCTGGATTTTGTTTTCTCCAGATACGAAAAAATTCTTGCTTTTCCCATCCGACAACTGTGGTTACGCTAGGAAACTCTCCAGCTTCAGTAATATAGAATCGTCCTTTTTCCCCATCTTTTGATTCTACTTCACTCTTTATCTCTATAAATTCATGATTAAATGTTTTTTGAATCATTTATTTTCTTCTTCGCCACATTCTATTAAGAGCAGTTTCGTCAGCTTCAACTTCACCATCACCAGTTTTTCCTGTGTATTCGATAAATTTGGTTTTATCGTCGTCATAGTTTTCCGATTCTGCTGAATCTGCGGAAGATGGTGGAGATCCTCTAAAAATATTTAAAGCACTTGGAACTAATGTTGCAGCTGCTGCTACTCCACCGTATTTAAGGGCTTTTTTACCAATACCTTCACTTGCCCCTTCTACAGCCTCTTCACCAGCTTCTTTGGCTCCTCTTTCGGCCATTTCTTCACCAGTTTCTTTGGCTCCTCTTTCAGCCATTTCTTCACCAGTTTCTTTGGCTCCTCTTTCAGCCATTTGTTCTGCGGTTTGTTTTGCGGTAGACTCACCACCCTGTTGGGCCGCTTCTTTTGATGATCTACCTAAAAATTTTCCCAGTAAATTCTTAAAAAATGATCCCTTACTTTCCCCTAAGAAGTCTTGATCTGACCAAGAAACATCATCTTTCATGAATCTCTTTTTGTTCTTTTGACCGAATACCTTCTTACGAAGTTCTTCTTGCTTTTTCTTATCCATAAGAACTTTATTTACTTTACCTGTGATATCTTGATTTCCCTTGGTAGCATCAAGAATTCTAAACTTAGCACCCTTCTTTCTTGCCTTTGAGATAAGGTCAAGGACTCCCTTCTGAGAAGTTGCAGTACTTGTTACCTTTCCCTGTGGGGTTATAAGCTCGACCTTGTATGTTCCTCTCTTCAAGAACTGGTTAGAATTTTGTTCTTTCTTTTGCATTTCTTCTTCTAGAAGAAGATCGGAGAAAGTATTAAATTCTGATTCTGTCAACTTTCTCTTCAAATAAAATTCTGTTTGTTCTAGTGTTCTTAGAACATTTTCTGCCATTTGGTCTTTATTGAGATTATCCTCAACAAGCTCAGTAGTATCTTCTATTAGTTCTTGGAAGTCTTTCATACCTTTATTTATGATTTCCAACGAGTTCCTGTATTGTTGGTAGCCCTATCCATGTTCTTATGATACCTCTTAGGCATACCTCTCTTCATCTTCGTCATAAGCTCATTCCAAGCCCCGCCAGTGGCCTTATTTGCCGTTAGAGTAGTATCAGCGGCCAATCCTGGGGTTTGACCTACCCAACTCTTCTCAACGCCCATCTCTTTGCAGCTAGGGCAAGGTTTTTCGCATGGAGCATTTCTATTTGAAATTGTTTCTACTTGTTCAAATAGGTGATTACATTTAGTACATTCGTAATTATATGTTGGCATATTTTATCCTACAAACTTGGACCAGCACTTGTTCAATTCTATCAATTCTCTCAGGCCAAGAATATTTACAAGTGGTGGTCTTGGCTTCTTATTTAGCTTGAGTCCAACATCCTTTGGATAATTATTTGCCTTTTTTAGATTACATTTACGGCAACAAGTCACCATGTTCTCCCATGTAGAACCACCACCCTTGCTGCGTGGTGTCACATGGTCAATCGTTGCCGTATCCTCTGTGAGTTTGTCTTCACAGTACTGGCAACTATATTGATCTCTTAGAAAGATGTTCTTCCTAGTAGGCGTGATTCTTCGATAAGGAATACGAATGTAATTCCGAAGAATAATGATCTTTGGAAGACGAACTGTTTTATTTGGTAATTTGATTTCGTAATATTCGTCAACATTATGTTCAAGTGCTTTGCCGCTATAGAGCAATTTGACAGCACGATTCCATTCAATAATGTTCACAACTTCTTCTGATGCATTTAAGAGTAGTACTCTTTTACTCATCTGCTTATATTTATTACGCATAGAAACTCATTTTAACCATTGTCTAAATAATGTCATGAAGAAAATGTCGGAAATTACTGAGATGATAAAGAAAGAAGGATCATCTTTTGTAGTAAAAGATTCTTCAGGACAGAAAGTTTTGGGTAAACACAAAACAAAAAAATCTGCAATGAAACAGTTAGCCGCCATTGAGATTTCTAAAAAGAGAAGAGCATGAATAAACTATTCCTAAAATTTCTACTAGAACAAAAGGTTAGCCAAGAAAATTTGGCCTTTATCAATTCAATAAGATCAAATTCTAACCTAAAGCCATATTCACTACATGAAGTGGCAGCTCCTCCTAGAAGAAGACCACCAACACCTGGAATGATGGTTAATCCCGGATTTAATAACGGAGTTCCTACTCAATATCAATCAAACTACCAAACTGGTGTTGCATATGATCAATTCGGAAATCCTATTGGTTGGACTGCTTCTCCGGCTTTCATTGAAATGCTAAAAAGACATGAGGGAGTTAAATTAAAAGCATATACTGATAGTCTGGGTAGAAGAGCTATCGGAATAGGATTTGATTTAGAAACAAAAGAAAATTTGAAACTTTTAAAACAAATGTTTCCAAACATAGACATTGATGCTTTAATACGCGGAGAAATTTCTCTAACTATGGAACAGGTAAATGCGTTATTTCCTATAACACTGGAAAGAGCATTTAACGATTGTTTAGCTATTTTTCCTGGATTTCAGACTTTACCTAGAACCGTACAAGATGTTTTAGTTAATATGTCTTTCAATTTAGGTAGAACAAAATTATTAGGATTTAAAAAAATGATTGCTGCTGTAAATTCCGGAGATTGGTATGCAATGGCAAGAGAAATGGTTAATTCTAAGTGGTATGGTCAAGTAGGAGATAGATCTATAGAATTAGTGAGAATAATAAGAGAATTTGCACAGCAGCAACAAGGAGGTGGTACTCCACCGCAACAGGGAGGAGGAGGCATGTCTCAAAGAGAAGCCCCTACACCAAAACCTCCCACCACAGCACCCCCCGCCACAGGGACAACACCCCCAGGTGGAGGAGGAAGAAGATAAAAAAAGGCCCCGTAAGGGGCCTTTTTCAATTCTCAGTCGAGATGATATCGATAAACCGATTGAGAAGAATCTTGGAAGTAATCCTCTTCTCGTTCATCTTGAAGAACGCATTCTTGAGAGCAACAAAGCTGTTCTTCTTGGATTCAAGAATACGATTCTCCTCTTCCTCATCAAAGCTAACACTGCTATTAGCCTTGACTACAAACAACTCGTCATGACCCTGCTTATTCTTAGGAGCAACAAACCCTTCCTTAGAGTAAGAATCGTTCATCTTTTGCACTTCTTCCTTGGTTTCAGTGCCATCAAAGAAAGCGTATCCAAGGGAGTCAAACTTACGAATAGTGTCAAGATGGAATCGAATGATATTTGCTCCAGTACGATTCTTAAGAATCTCTGCAAGAGTCGAAGTGATACCGCTATATCGATTCTTTACAGCAAAGGATGCACCAGTCATCTTGTCATGCAGAACTACCTTAGCATTAGAACAATCAGAACCACAATCAGTACTTTCCGGAAGATAGCAAGAGTCACTGTCTCCATCAGTAAGAATCACACAGTTAACAATCTGAGACTTAGTCTGCTCCTTAAACTTAGGAATGATGCTCATAGCCGAAACAATGCTTGCTTGCAGCGGAGTGCAATTCAGACTCAACTCTTCGGGAGTGGAGATAAGCTGACCGAACTTATGCTTTTGGCAGATACCATAGTTAGAAGAAAGACCAATCCATGTCAGAACCTTGAACGCATGATCCATTTCAGCATTTGTCATGCGAGATGACATGATGTTCAACAGATTCATCTGATCGAACTTGATGCTAGTTTCATCGTATTGGAACTGATTTGTAGTATCTTCACTACCGTGGAAATGGTGGAACATGACGTTGCTGAATGAGTAAACTTCGAATGGAACATTGATCTTCTTGCAGAAGAACGCAATCTGATACATTTGAACAAGAGTATCGTACAGAATGTGTGACATAGATCCGCTCCAATCAACAAGAATCACAAAGCCGTGGTTCTTTCCTTCCTTGATCGTAATGCGGCTATTGAAGATATCATCGCTCAGACGATACTTGTAGAGAGCATCCATATTGATCTTACCAGTCTTACTGACCTTAGCACGACGAGATTCGTCAGCAGCCTTCTTGCGATTGAACTGGTTCACCATGATTGACACGGAGCGAGAAGTATTCTCACGAATAGTCGAGCAGTGATTGTTAAGACGAGTCATAAAGTCGTTGTAATGATATTCGCTACCCGCGCAGGAACGAATCCGACTATTGTTGATCTTTCCGTACAGAACCGTATGATCAATAATAATCTTATCCAAATTTGCCTTTGGAATAGTAGCAACAACAGTGCTACCATCCCCGGTGAAATTCTTTTTCATGTTCTTCTCAAAGTTAGTAAAGGTCTTTCCATGCTCCTCTGAGTGAGAACTGTTATTCGGTTGCCCTGCTTGAGCAGAACTTTGATTAAGTGATTGGTCTGACATTTCACAATCAGTAGAATAATTGTTAGAGACACCTTCCGTTTCTTCTTTATTTTCCGGAACATTCAGTTCAAAGCTTTCTGTATTTTCTTCCTTCTCGGGGTTAGTCTTAGGAGAAGAAATCATATCATAAATCTCCTTAGACAAGAGAATAACGTCTTCGTGAGTCACGCATTGAGCAATGCGATCAACATAGACCTTCTCCATTTCATTGAACTGAACTTCTTCATGAAGAACAGGACCAACCTTGAAGAAGATATTGGCACGATCAATGAAGGGAAGAGTGTTGATATCAACACCATCGATTTCAAAGATATCCATCTCAAGCACTTCACCGTATCCGATGAAGAAGTCACGACGAAGACCGGGATAGGTTTCCTTAATCATTCGTTCGATACGAGCATCTTCAACGATGTTCCAAATCATCTTAGCGAGATCCTGATCAGAACCAATGCGATTGATGGTTTGAATGAATTCAGAAACATTCATTTGAGGAGTGTAAAGGGCATGACCGACTTCATGGCCGATGCACATATCGTAAAGATTAGTAGACATATTGTCCCAAGTGGGAAGAACAAGAATACGCTTGTTCAGATCAAAGGAAGCAGTAGTGGCCTTTGAATCGTGACGAACAATGATGTTTTCCGTTGCAAGGACCTTAGCGAGGATGTTCTTTGAGGTAGTGTTAATCATGATGCTAGTATACCATGGGTTAGGATCTATAGTCAAACAAGCAAGCAATTTTCATAAAAAAAAGTCCTCCCCGAAGGGAGGACCGTTTGTCACTTGCATTTGGATGAATCACGCATTAGCGGTCTGAGTCATCTCCGCAAGATATGTGGCGAGTTCGGGAACTGAGTATACTCCACGACTCACGATGCGGGAAGGATCATTTACGATCCATCCGGGAGCCGCCTTCATCCCATACTTGAGAGCCACGGACTTGAGGTAAGTCCGACCGAAATTGACTTCAGCAGGGTTGTTGTGTCCCTCTTCTACGAGCCACTGACAAAACTTAGTTTGAATCTTCTTCATGTCAAATCTCCTTATTAGTGTTAATTGCAGGCTGTTCCTGCGTAATGTTTTCGTCCAACTTAGAATACAGATTAAAGAACCCTTCAGCAACCGAACCATCGAAACGAGCAAGAGCAAGCTTGATCGCAACTTCCTTGTTATTGAAAATCGAATATCCCTTGACGATATCGATCAAACGACGAGTGCTGATCACATCATCTACTGCACCCTCGTAGAACGACTTGCGAATGATATCTGCCCAACGAACCAACTTGTCCGCAAAGTTTTCATCCTGAATGTTCATCGATTCCATATACTTCTTGAGAATACGCTCTTCAGTCACGCGAGGAGGATATTCCTGCTCAATCGTGAAGTTGTAGCGGTCAAGGAATGCCTCATTCAGAATCTTGGTCCCGACGAAACGATCCGAATGATCGCCGCCACGACCCTTGGTGTTGGCAGTAGCCACAACCGCAAACCCCTTAGCAGGAGTAACGAACTGATTAACCTTCTTCAGGTAGATGCCCTTGCCTTCAAGGACGGGCTGAAGGCACATCAGCTTGTCGCTACCAAGGTCCACTTCATCAAGCAGCAGCACAGAGCCACGGCGCATGGCCTCAATAACAGGACCATACACGAACTGGGTATTGCCATCGATCAGACGCATACCACCAAGGAGATCATCCTCATCAGTCTCAGCCGTGATATTCACGCGAATGCATTCACGATTGAGGGTAGCACAAACCTGTTCAACCATGGTGGTCTTGCCATTACCCGACAGACCAGTGATGTAGGTCACAGTGAAGTGACCGCTCTTGAGAATCTTCGACACGGTATCGAAGTTACCCCACTTGATGTATTCAGAAATCTGAGTAGGAATGAGGGTGTTACGTTCGCCATTGGACATTTCACGGACAAGATTCATAATAGACATTGTGTGTTTCCTTTTCGGTTAGAGGTCCATACATCATACACTAGCGCGGTTCTAAAGTCAAGTTAGGTATCAAAAATTTTCGTAGTTTTCGTCGTCCCGATAATCAAACGAATCAAATTCGATGTCATATGGGTTATTTGGCTTCTTGATGTTTCTACGATTCATGAAAGCGTCGATTCTGCATTCATTCAAATGAAGAGTCATTAGCTCCATTTCTTCGGGAAAGATATACAGCTCATTCTTAGTGGCATACAGCATTATGTTCTTGAAAATAACTTCAATCATATGATAATTACGATATGAAGTATCCATCTTCAAAAACTTATCAATCATGTTGGACAAAATAATCTTACTTCTACGCATAAACACTCCTTTGAAAACGCCCCTAAACCTTATTAGGGCTTAGGGGCGGTGATTCCATTTTGCCGTTTGGACGAATCCAGCTGTCGCATTACGGAATCCTATTATAAAATAAATTATCGATTGCGCATCGGGCGGAGGAAGTAACGGTTGCTACCGCTACGAGTCTCCTCAGTGACCACGCGACCAATGTTCTCCTGACGAACATCGCTCATCAGTGCGCGGAAGTTGCCGACACCGAAACGGCTACGGGCTT
>Ga0194115_10007969_pt1 | contig 10373 bp, 9 predicted proteins | sample TA2MahsurfametaG_3_FD_148656 | JGI IMG/M metagenome (GOLD analysis project Ga0194115, IMG submission 148656) | Freshwater microbial communities from Lake Tanganyika, Tanzania - TA2015002 Mahale S4 surface | ecosystem: Environmental > Aquatic > Freshwater > Lake | place: Tanzania: Lake Tanganyika... | reverse complement strand
TACGTCGAGCGAGGTGATAATTCATCACTTTTTCAAGGTGAACCATTACAGAAGTGGGTTGTGTAGGGATCGAACCTACGACCCGGTGATTAAGAGTTAGCAGAAGATCTCTCTCCAGCACAACCAAACCACTTCTGTAGGCACATCTTAGTCTGGGTTTATGCGAAAAGCGACACTGGTAGAAGTTTTCTATTGCCGACTTTCTGCCGACTAAAGGTTGGGCTACTGCCTCTTTTAGGCATGAATTACCGTTGGGCTTGGGTGACCCTCTGCCACCCAGCGGCGAAGCGTCTCAGAATTAAATAATTCATTAATAACCATTTCAACTGCACCTGAAAGCCCTGCTTGGTATGGGTATTCGCTTAATCGAATTTGTAAATCCCGTGTCCCAAGAGGCAAAGAGCGATTAAGAACGGTTTCACGAATCGAAGCTAGCAACTTGTCACCCGCGTTGGAAACCTGACCTCCTATTACAATAAGTGATGGATTATGGAAATTGACTAAAGTAGCAAGCACGACGCCAATGTCTTTACCCGCTGTGACAATCTTCTCCACGCACCAGCGATCTCCGTTGGACGATCCGGTAATGACATCATCGATGGTGATACTTTTCTTTGACTTCAGGAGTTTCGCAAGATACTCGCTACCACCATTTTGAGCAGCTTTTTCAGCATCGCGGGCTATTGCCAAGCCACCAGCCACGGCCTCAAGACAACCAGCATTTCCGCACCTACATGTAACCTCATTCACACCTAATGAGATATGGCCAATGTCGCCAGCACACCCTTGTGCGCCACGGTGCAACCTCCCATGAGTCAAAATTCCCGCGCCGATACCGCTTCCAATCTTGATAAAGATCATTTGGTCCGTAATTCTATCTTTTCGAAGCGCATGTTCACCGAGAGCCATTAAGTTCACATCATTATCAACCCAAACCGGGACCTTAAATTTTACAGAAAAGTGCTCGCGAATCGGATAGCGGTCCCAACCAGGCATGATTGGAGGCGAGACTGGAAGCCCAGATGCAAATTCAACTGGCCCAGGAACGCCAATACCGATCCCCCACAATTTTCGTACCTTATGAGCACTCACTAACCGATTAAATTCCTCTTCGACCAGGGCAAGTACTGCCTCTGGGCCTTTTGAAACGTTCACTTCAACATGGGTATTTCCCATTAAATTTCCCGATAAATCTGAGGCAGCGACGTTAAATCCAGTCGCACCTAACTCAGCTACCAAAATCTGACCAGCGGTTTCATTAAAATCAATAAGGCGAGGAGCTCGACCGCCTGTTGACTGTCCGATTTCTCCATTTTTAAGGAGGTTTAATTCGCACGCTACGTCTATTAATTTAGTTGCAAGGGAACGCGATAGGGAGGCCGCCTCTGTAATCTCCGGACGCGTGACTGAGCGTGCCTCGCGAACGAATCCGATGATTCGCGCGAGATACCGAGCATCATCTGCAGCGAGATCGAATGCTGCCGACTTCTTACTTCCAGCCATAAACGTGCGATCTCCAAAACTTGGTAGGGAGGTGAGTATCTCTCGCCTCCGAATGCCTCGGGGTTGAACTTTATAACAATTGTATAAATTAACCAAACTTAGGCTAAATTTTACTTGACTTATGTCTTTTTTAGCCTAAGTTTACCCCATGTTGGGAAAGGAGAAATTGCAATGAAACTCGGCTATCAAACAATCACTTGGGGTGGAGTAGTAGGTCAGGCACAGGGAGTTACCAGCATTAAGGATCTTTTCTACCAAACCTATGGCTCCACTGAGAAAGCTTGCGAAGATATTGCGGCTGCAGGGTATTCAGGGATCGAAATATTTGATGGAAACCTCCCCGAGTATGCCAACAATCCTGGCGCATTTACCAGTCTTCTCTCCAAGCACAATCTTCAGCTCGTGAGTGTTTACACCGGCGCAAATTTCATCTACAACGACATTCTTGTGGATGAGTTCCACAAAATTAATCAAGCAATTTCTTTCGCAAAAACAATGGGAGCCCAGAATCTGATTGTTGGAGGGGGAGCCAAACGCTCAACTGGTACCACAGAAGAAGATTTTCAGATGTTGGCACGCGGCCTTGATCGAGTGACAGATCTAGCCGCTGCAGCTGGGCTTACTGCCTGCTATCACCCACACCTAACCACCATCGTGGAAAACACTGCAGAGCTAGAAAAAATCATGGGCTTATCCAAGATTCATTTCTGCCCTGATACTGCGCATCTTGCTGCAGGCGGTGTTGATGCAGCCGCAGCAATACGTAAATACGGAAATCGGGTACGAAATGTACACCTGAAAGATTTCCGGGCGAATCCATTCGCCTTTTTGCCTCTCGGCAGGGGGGAGATTGACTTTGCGAATATTTTCGCCGCACTCAAGGAAGTTTCTTACGATGGTTGGCTCGTTGTTGAGCTTGATGGATACGACGGTAATCCCAAAGATGCCGCTGATATCAGCATGAAGTTCATCAAAGAAAACCTGAAGTAAGAGTCTCAACATATCCACTAAACAAAACAAGTAATAAGGAGAAAAGATGAAAACGAAGATCTCATCAAAGGTTGTGTTGTCTGCTCTTACTGCAGCACTCCTTGGAGTATCAACCGTGAGCGCAACTGGTGCTGAATCAGCTGCCTCAATCGCAAAGGCAGGACTTGCTGAACTTGCCAAGGGTGTCTATTCAACTGGTCCAAACGGTGAAAAGGCAACAGCCGCAAGCTCATTGACATTTACCAAAGAAGAACTCGCAAAATTGAAGAAGATGAAAGCAACTGCTGCCATCTCCTTCCACTTGACTTCAGATTGGACCTCAGGACAGCAGGCAGGTCTTACCAAGCGTTTTAAGGAACTTGGAATCAAGATAGTCGGGGTTACTCAGGCCGACTTCAAAGCTGATGTGCAGGTATCTCAAATTCAAACTTTGATGGCGAAGAAGCCAAATATTCTTGTTTCAATTCCAGTTGATGGAAAAGCGACATCAGCAGCATACAAAGCTGCGGCAGCTGCTGGCACCAAGATTGTCTTTATGGATAACACGGCAGCAGATCTCGAAGTAGGAAAAGATTACGTTTCAGTAGTTTCCGCAGATAACTATGCCAACGGCGCAGCATCTGCCTATCTTCTAGGCCGTGAACTAAACGGAAAAGGAAAAATTGCATTGATTTATCATGCGGCAGATTTCTGGGTTACCAAGCAACGTTGGAACGGATTCAAGGACACAATTACCAAGAAGTTCCCAGGAATTACTATTGTTGAAGAGCAGGGAATTTCAGGACCTGACTTCGCAGGAGATGCTCAGAAAGCTGCAACTGCGATTTTGACAAAGAATCCAAAGCTTTCAGCAATTTGGGCTGTTTGGGATACCCCAGCTGAAGGTGTCTTGGCTGCACTACGTGATGCCGGAAACACAACGACAAAGATCGCCACTCAGGATCTTGGCGCAAACGTCGCGATTCAATTGGCTAAGAAAGGACCAGTCATCGGACTTGGCGCACAACGCCCATTTGATGCTGGAGTAACAGAGGCAAACCTTGCTGCTTACGCCCTTCTCGGCAAGAAGGCTCCTGCTTACATCGCTATGCCAGCGCTCGCAGTCGATCATGCGGGAGTACTCAAGGCATGGAAGACCGTCTACAGCGCACCTGCGCCTGCTGAATTGAAGAAGGCCTTCGTTAAGTAAGCGGCTGTAGCAGTCAAGATAAATCCACGCATCGCTACCCCGGGTTTAAAAACCCGGGGTAGCACCCAAAAAATTCTCGAGTTAAGGAAGAAACAGATGAAGAAGTTAAATATTGGACTAATTGGTGCCGGTTTTATGGGGAAGGCACACTCTTTGGCATATACGGCAATGCCTATGTTTTTCTGGCCAGCGCCTGCTATTCCAGTTCGAAAATCAATAGTTGATGTTACCGACGAAATCGCGGCTGATGCAGCCTTGCGGTTTGGGTTTGAAAAAAGCAGTTCTGATTGGCGGTCCGTTGTCGCCGATCCTGACATTGACATTATTGATATAGCAACTCCAAATCACTTGCATGCAGAGATTGCTATTGCAGCAGCAGCCGCAGGGAAGCACATCATTAGCGAGAAGCCACTGGCGCGAACTGGTGATGAAGCTAAAACTATGTACGAGGCAGTTAAGAGCGCAGGCATCGTTCATATGGTTGCCTTCAATTACCGCAGAACACCTGCTGTAGCACTGGCCAAGAAGTACATTTCTGAAGGTGCCATCGGAGAAATTCTCAACTTTCGTGGGACTTATTTACAAGATTGGTCAGCAGATCCTGATGGCCCTCTTTCATGGCGTTTCCAAAAGAAAATTGCCGGTTCTGGTTCACTCGGTGATATCGGAACACACGTCGTTGACATGGCGAGATACTTGTGTGGCGAAATTACTCAAGTTAATACACAACTTAAGACTTGGGTTAAATCCAGACCACTTCAGGCAGGGGGGGTCGACAAGTTGGGTGCCAGCACTAAGGATTCAACCGCTCCTCGCGGCGAAGTAGATGTTGATGACGAAGTTTTATCCCTTCTTGAATTCCAGAACGGTGCAATTGGATCCCTTGAAGCAACTCGAAACGCACATGGTCGCAATAACTTCCTCACCTTTGAAATTCACGGATCGTTAGGCTCTATTTACTTTAACTACGAGCGTCGCGATGAGCTTCAAGTGGCATTTGCTGTAGATCAGGCGGATCGCAAGGGTTTCCGAACCGTTTACACAGGACCAGCTCACCCATACGGTGAAGGGCTATGGCCAATCCCAGCACTCGGCATTGGGTATGGCGAAACCAAAATTATCGAAACTTATGATTTCGTGAAAGCAATTGTCGAAGGGGGAGAGGTTAGTCCAAACTTCAAGGATGGATACCAAATTAACCTTATCGCTGATGCAATGGCAGCTTCAGCGCAATCCCGTTCTTGGACTCCAGTCCAACTAGTTAAGTAATAATTGAAGGATTTACCCATGCCTAACACCGTTTATTCAGTTGAAATGATGGATATCTCTAAGTCATTCTTCGGAATAAAAGTTCTTGATGAAGTCAGCTTTGCTGTGCTTCCAGGAGAAATTCACGCGTTGGCTGGAGAAAACGGTGCCGGCAAGTCCACTCTAATGAAAATTTTGCAGGGTGTGTACAGCATGGATTCCGGTGAAATTAGAATTGCGGGATCTTCTGTATCAATCAACGCTTTCCAAGATGCACGCGGCCTCGGAATAGGAATGGTTTTTCAGGAATTTTCACTAGTTCCCGAACTTACTGTGGCCCAAAATATTTTTCTAGATCGTGAGCATAAAAACAGACTCGGTTTTCTTGATGAAAAAGAGACTGTAAAGCAAGCTCAGATTGTGATGGAATCACTTGGGTTGCACATCGACGTCAGTATGAAAATTTCAACACTTAGTCGTGCCTATCAACAACTTACCGAAATTGCGAAGGCAATTGCCAGTGACGCCAAAATTCTTATCCTTGATGAACCAACTGCTTCACTTGCAAAGGAAGAGGTAGAGGCGCTTTTTAAGGTATTGCGCGAATTAACAAGCCGCGGAGTTTCCATTATCTATATCAGCCATCGAATGGATGAGATTTATAAAATCTGTGATCGGATTACGATCCTACGTGACGGAAAACGAATAGTAGTGGCTTCTTTAAATGAGATTACTCCTAATGAAATAATTACTCATATTACTGGTCGCAAAGATCTTGAGATGCTCTCTCATGACGGTAAAATAGTTGACCGTAGCACCCCACCAAACCTGGCAGTGAGCGGACTTCGTGTGGGTTCCCGAGTAAATAATGTTTCTTTCGAGCTATACCCGAGTCAAATCCTTGGGTTAGCAGGTCTGATGGGTAGTGGAAGGACAGAGTTGGTTCGTGCGCTATTTGGATTAGAGAAGCAAGATAGTGGCACTATCAAAATAGAAGGTGAGGAGGTATCAATAAAGAGTCCGCGTGATGCTATGGCAAATGGATTCGCCTTCATTCCAGAAGATCGCCGTCGTCAGGGATTAATCATGGAACACACCGCGAAACACAATATCCTCTCCACTAATTTATCCTCTCTTTCTCATCATAGTTTTCTTAATTTTCCAAAAATCAATTCTGTAGTCCAAGACTCAATAACAAAGTTTAAGGTACGTCCCGCAGAAGCTAATAGAGAAGTACGCCTATTCTCAGGAGGAAACCAACAGAAGGTAGTTATCGCTAAATGGATGGCTACCAATCCCAGATTCGTCTTACTTGATGAGCCCACCGTTGGGGTGGATATCGGAACCAAAGTCGAGATTATGAATTTGATTCGCTCTATTGCCCAAGAAGGTAAATCTGTCATATTAATATCTTCAGAGCTTCCAGAACTTCTTGGAGTATGTGACCGAATTTTGGTAATTCGAAAAGGCGAAGTTGCCGAGGACCTAAATCGCAGTGAAATTAAAGATGAAGATCACTTACAACTTATAGTTCAGGGGATACACGTATGAAAATAGAAAAATTCAAAAAAATAGATTTTAGGGCCTCTTTGATTTACTGGATGTTTCTGGTTATTTTTCTAGCCTTCTCTGTTCTGCTGCACGATGATGGGTTCTTACAGGGCAATAACTTGCTCAATATCCTTCGCCAAACTGCCACCATCACGGTCATGGCTGTCGCCATGACATTTGTGATTTCTGCTGCAGAGATTGATCTCTCTATTGGCGGAGTAGCGGGTTTGACCAGTGTTGTTGCTGCACTCATGTTAAGGGATTATGGGTTAATTCAAGGAATCCTCGCTGGACTCGCTATTGGATTTATTGTTGGGTCGGCTAATGGACTTCTCGTATCACGTGTCGGAATTCCGAGTTTTCTTGTCACTTTAGGCATGCAAGGAGTTGCAGTCGGTTTTGCAGCTTTAGTAACCAATTACTACCCAATACCAATCTTAAATGACACCTTTAATTCCATTTTTGGTTCTGGCACTATCGGAAAGTTCCCTGGCCTTCTACTCTGGAGTTTCTCCGCAGTGGTGATCGGTTGGATTGCTCTTACAAAAACCACCTTTGGCCGACGCGTGCTTGCCACCGGTGGAAATCGTGATGCGGCAGAATTTAATGGAATCAATACCAAGAACATCAAGTTCCAAGTTATGTTGATTTCTTCGGTTGTTGCATCCATAGCGGGGCTCCTTTATGCCGGCCGTCTGCAAACTGGCCGCTATGAATGGGGCGCAGGAGATGAGCTATCAGCAATTGCTGCCGTGATTTTGGGCGGTACAAGCCTATTTGGTGGAAACGGAAGAATCATTGGAACTTTCTTCGGAGCCTTGCTGGTTGGCCTTATCAATAATGGCTTGATCTTGGCAGGTCTTCCTGTAAGCCAGCAGCAAATTATCCGCGGTCTGATCATTATCCTTGCAGTAGCACTAGCTCGGAAGAAATAGCATGACTACTACTTTTTCACGCGGCGAAATTGTCACTACTCCACAGTTAGTCATTAATGCAGGAGTAATTGGATTTGGCTTTATTGGTGAGGTTCACGTACGCGCAATTCGAGCTTCAGGTGGTGTCGTCACCGCGATTGCTGCTAAAACTGTCGATGAGGCCCAGTCAGCTGCGCAGAAGATGGGGATTGAAAAAGCACTGACTATTGATGAGATGTTTGACCATGAAGAGATTGATGTCATTCATATCTGCACGCCAAATGTATTTCACGCAGAATTAGCCGAGAAGGCACTACGCGCGGGCAAGCATGTGATTTGTGAAAAACCATTGGCAATTTCGGTTGCAGATGCCCGTAATCTCAATAATCTTGCCAATGAATATGGGGTTATTGCTACTGTTCCATTTGTTTATCGCTATCACCCATCAGTCCGTGAGGCCCGTTATCGAATTTCTACTATGCAGGAACCTCTGGCGCTTCTTCATGGTTACTACCTTCAGGATTGGTTATCACGCGAGTCAACTTTCAATTGGCGCCTTGATTCGCGTGTTGGCGGTCCATCCAGAACTTTTGGTGATATTGGCGTTCATTGGTGTGATCTGTTGGAATTTGTCACTGGTCATCGAATCACTCATATAAATGCCCAGTTGATGAAGGTCTTTTTAAGCAGGGGAAATAAAGAGAATATTGACACCGAAGATGGCGCCACGATGATTTTCAGAACCGATAAAGGCGCTCAAGGCTCGCTTGTTCTAAGCCAAGTATCTGCTGGCCGTAAGAACAAATTGTGGTTCTCCTTTGAGAGTCCAACGGAGTCTTTTGTCTTTGATCAAGAGGCTCCCGAATCCCTCTGGATTGGAGGATTAGCGTTTAATCAGATAGTCGTGCGAGGAGTTGCTGAAGAATCAGAAGCTGCACAGGCTTATTCATTCCTTCCCGCGGGCCACCCACAGGGATATCAGGATTGCTTTAACGCTTTTGTACGTGACACCTATCGCTCCATCGAAGGAGCGAATATCGTTGGACTTCCGATGTTTTCCGATGGCTTACGTGCTGCGCAAATAACCGAGGCTGTTTTGGAATCTGCAAGACTTGGAAAGTGGGTAGAAATTAAGTGAAACTTGGATTTTTGACGGCTTGCCTACCAAATCTTTCTCTTGAACAGATTGCCGATTGGGCTGTGCAAGAAGGATATGAATCCCTTGAAGTTGCCGCTTGGCCAGATTTGGGGGCTCGCCCATTCATTGCAACTCATATCAACGCTGAATCCTCAGATCCAATCTATCTGGCGGATGTAAAAAAGATTTTCACTGAACGTAATCTCACTTTATCCTCACTCGCTTTTTACGATAACAATCTTCATCCAGATCAGAAGACTAGAGATGAAGTCAATATTCATGTTATTAAGTGCATTGATACTGCTGCGGCATTGGGCGTTGAAACCGTTGGCACATTTGTTGGTCGTGATTGGAATAAACCAGTTCGTGAAAATCTCGCAATTGCCAAAGATGTCTTTACGCCTATAGTCAGGCACGCCGACTCCAAGGGCGTAAAGGTGATAATTGAAAATTGCGTCATGGAGGGATGGCATCCAGACGGCTATCCTGGAAATTTGGCATATAGCCCCGAGCTATGGGAGTGGATGTTTGATTTAGGCCTCTATCTCAATTACGACCCATCTCACTTAGTCTGGATGGGAATAGATCCAATCGCAGCAATTAAGCCATACCTTGATCGAATCCCTCATGCACAAGCTAAAGACATTCAAACTGATGCTACTAAACGCAATTTTTATGGCTACCCAGGTAAAGCAGTAATTCGAGAAAATCCTTGGGATGTCGGTTGGTGGCGTTATCGAGTACCAGGTTTAGGTGATGTTGACTGGCGCAGGCTCATTGATGTCATGTACGAAGGAGGATTTGATGGAACGCTCTCCGTTGAACATGAAGACCCACAATGGGGCGGAACAGAAGAGAAAATTAAAGTTGGTCTTCAGATTGCCTTCAAAACCCTCCGTCCCCACATTGTGAAATAAGATAGCCATGTCCTCCCAAGAGATTTTTATGTGTGCACGATTTCAAGCAAAGCCAGAAAAACTTAACGAATTACGTACACGTTTATTGGAGATGGTAACTTTGACTTCTAAAGAAGAGGGTTGCCTTTTTTATAACCTACACGTAGACAGATCCGATTCCACTATCTTCTACTTCCTCGAAGGCTGGAAAGATGCGGATGCGCTTGCCTTTCATGACAAGACCGCTTACGTGCAGGCAATCATTCGCGATTCTTCGGATCTAACTACTGATGGTATCCAAGTCAACTTCATGACCAAGATTTCCTAAGTCCGCCACAAAATGCAGGAAAACCACGCATAAACTGGTGGGTTGTGACGGGATCGAACCGCTGACCCGGTGATTAAGAGTTAGCAGAAGATCTCTCTCCAGCACAACCAAACCACTGTTGTATGCACACGTTAGCCCGGGTTTATGCGAAAAGCGACTCCAGTAGAAGTTTTCTATTGCCGACTTACTGCCGACTTAAGGTTGGGCTATTGCCTCACCACCGCAACAACTCTGCGGGTGTAAGTGGTTTACCATGGCCATTTCGCCGCCGTTATCATATAAAAGTAAAAAGTTAAGACCGCACTTTTGCAGAATTTACTCGCTTTGCATCCGATAATTAAGAAGACTTGGCTACTGCCTAACTCTCTGTAGTCACGTATCTAAGTGACTGGATAGGGCAGGGGATAGGGAGGGGAGTTAAGGTCAACCCTCCTTCGGAAAGACTAGTTTTTCACTTTTGAGAGATAGGCGAGAAGCCCAGTCCTCGCCACCCTGCCGAGGATAAATATTGCCTGAAGTTGAGCCATTAGACTTTGAGACTCAACTTCTTCCGCGTTGTATGGTGATTCGAGCGATTTTGTCTTTAAACCATCAAATTCATAGGATTCACCCGTTG
>Ga0194115_10007966_pt1 | contig 10377 bp, 13 predicted proteins | sample TA2MahsurfametaG_3_FD_148656 | JGI IMG/M metagenome (GOLD analysis project Ga0194115, IMG submission 148656) | Freshwater microbial communities from Lake Tanganyika, Tanzania - TA2015002 Mahale S4 surface | ecosystem: Environmental > Aquatic > Freshwater > Lake | place: Tanzania: Lake... | reverse complement strand
TCGTTCTCATTGGTTGATTTCGTCGGTCGTTGTTGTCGTTGCTGTGGTCACTGTCCTAAGAAAGTGTTCTTTATTGTTTTCTTTGCTGTATCTGCCATTCTTTATATTGTTGTTGTTGCATGCGATTGAGATCGTCGTCGTCGTTGTAGTAGTCACCGTCGTCCTCTGACTCAGTCCTTCCTTGTCACAGAGTATCCAGATGGTTGCCATTGTCAGTCCTTCACACGTTTTGATCGATTGTTATCTTTGTCGAATCTGTCTGTTTATTCTTGTTGATATCTGCAGTTGACGTCGTCGTCATCTGATTCGGTCGGTTGTTGTCGCCGGGTGTCCATATCGTAATCGTCCTTATTTTTTGATTATGTCGGTTGTCGTTGTTTTCGTAGACACCATCCCGAGAAAGTTTTGGTTGATTGTTGTCTATTCGACGTTGGCAGTCGATTGTTTCGTCGGTTTGTGGTCGCTCTGGCCGTCCAAAGGAAGCATCGTTTGGTGGTTGTCGTCCTTGCCATATTTCGCTTCTTCGAGTAGGTTGCTTGTTGTCTTTACCATATCTGCCGTTTTTTATTGTTGTTGTTGTGTGGACTGAGGTCGTCGTCGTTGTCGTCGTTGTCGTACGATACGGTCGCTCTTTCTCGCAGTGCTTCCGTATCGTAATCCTTGTCAGTCGTGGACTTTGCGTAGTCATCGTCGTTGCCGTTCTCACCCTCTAGAGGAAGTATAGGTTGATTGTTTTCTTTACCAGACCTGTCGTTTTTATTGCTGTCGTTGTGTGGATTGATGTCATCGTCGTTGTCGTTGTCGTCTAATTCACAGTCGCTTATCGGCTAAGATGTCAATCGTTAATTTCGTCGGTCGTCGACGGTTGTCGTCGTCGTCGTCGCCGTCGTTTCATCGTTGTTGCCGTTGTCACCATCTAGATGAAGTGTAGGTTGATTGTCGTAAGTGGTTGACTGTAGTGGTTTCGTTCATTGTTGTCGCTTTTGGTCCTTCATGTCATAGTCTTTAACCGACAAATCATAGGTGAATAATGGAGTATTCCGTCGTTGTTGATAACTACAATGGGAACAAGAGCTCTGCAAGATTCGATACAATACTAAAGATAAGCCAACAATCAACCAAGGCGCCACTTATCATTCGCTTACGAGGATGATTATTGTAGTGTCGGAACATGATTGATTGAAACCGAGGATCCTCTATCCGCACTTTCGACAGAGAAGGGAAAGTCATACGTTGAAGACATTTTTGTCGGTGGTAGCTGCCGAGCCACCGGGGCGCCATTCGGCGATGGCCATCCTTCATGTATGCGTACCTACGCTGCATGCCTATGTATATGACACTCTCCCCTACCATCACAGTCACAGTCACTGTCACAGTCACCTGGCCACCTCCCCGTTCCTTAGTTCCGTATGTACTTAAAACCCGGATTTTGGGGTATGTTTTGTCCGTCAGTCATCGGTGTACGCTCCACCTTTTCGAGAGTAGTGTACACTAAATTTATCGCATACTTTTGGACCATACCCCTCCGGACTCCCTCCGACCTCCTCGGTAGCAAGAGCCTTTGCATTTTAGCGAGTTGTTCAGCGAAGAGAGTATCATTGACGATATCAGATCAACGGAAGAAGAACTTGATACTAGTAGATAGTATTGTTCCTCGAGGATCACAATAGTACTACAAACCACCATTAAAAGTACCGTAGCAACCTTCGTTCCACTTAAGAAATCGGCGACTCTAGCGATGAGCTCTCCAAATGAACAAACCTCCCCCAACACCACCACTCCAGCATCGGTGTCCGATGTCGTCGTCCCACAAATTTGTACCTACACGGAAAAATATTTCCATGAAAGTGGCTGCAACATAAATGTTCTGTATTTGGCAAGCTATGGCCTTACGGACAAAGATGGAAATCCCTTGATGGATCCAACGGACAAGGTATGGACAAAGGGAAGTCGTGGGGACCGTATTAATCCCCGATGTCAAGAGTACCGCAACGAAGTTACCCGTCGTTGGGAATATACCCTCACTGCGGATGCCCTGGCGAAGAAGAGCTTGCCAACCTATCGGCAAAACCCAAAACTTGGTGCTCCTCGTCCCGGACAGTGGCCCAACGCAAAGAGTATGACTTGGTTGGCTGAAAATCCAATTAATGTCTCCACTGAAGTTGAGTTCATCATGAAAGCGATTCGAATACAAAAACAGCTTCTTGAATCCATGGGACCGGAAGGCGATGATGACGATGATGACGACGACGGTGGTGGTGATCCCACTAAGAAGGCATGGACTGGTAAGAAGAACGACGGAAGAAATCGACAGTTTCTTTCGTTACATTTCATAAACCCCCCTTTCCCAAAATAACAACTCATCATGTTGCCTTGTGCCTCTGCTGCTGGTTGTTGCTTCTTCGATTCCTCCTCCGGTTCTTGTTTTTGTTCTTTCTGGCAGGAAAATACCCATACCTTCGACTCATTCACTGTGTGATCGACGACAACGAAATTCGGAAGGCTTACCTTGTGCGAAATAACCTACATAAGTCGCGTCTATTCCTTGAGAACCGAAAATCTCAAGGAAAGGTACCAAAGTCTGTCTGGGAATTGATAGCTGACAAATTCAATGATCCTGATTTTGCCCCCACAACGGAGCCTTTACAGGATGGAACGGTTCCATTGGAATATCAGACAAGTGAAGTGATCCATCATTCTCTTGTGGCTGAAATGAAGCCGGCTACTCCTGACAAGTGTAAGGAGCGGTTTGCATCCATGAATGTAATGCTCACCCGAGCAATCACTGGCTGGACACAGAGTGGGCAAGGTGATGGTGGGAAGATGTATCGAAAGGTCCGAAAGATGTTGGGGCGGCAATTGCGTAAGACAGGGAATGACGAAGATGAGGAGGAGGAGGAAGAGGAAAGTGGTGAGGATGACGATGATACTGATGACGATAGCAGCGACGACGGTGACAACCCAGCAGATCCAGGAGACAAAGGTGGTGTCGAGCTATCGGAAAAAACCAGTTTCGTCAACGGTAAACAATTGTACATCCTTTATTTGTGGCAAATGGTGGAGAATTACGATCTGCTGCGTACAAGTTTGCAAAAAATCAACATCAAATACTGTGGTGGTGATGGCGCTAACGTTCCATCCGTATTCGACGTCCTCGACGACGACGACTCCTCCTCAAACGGAGAAAGAACGAGAGGCCCGCCCCCACTAATTTCAACAACGACAAGTCGTACTACAGGTACCCCCATGACCACCACACCATCCAACCGACAGCGTCGTTCCCTCCCATCATCATCATCGTCCACAAAGAAGAAAGAACAAAAGAAACGAAAGACATCCGCGGGGAGGAGCTACCAGGATGATGCTGATACGTTGGCTACCACAACTATTGCCTCTATCCCTGGATCCTTTGCATCTGCTGCGAAGGTTACTGCTGACGCAGTCAGGGAATCATTTCGGGACATGCTTGGTAGCTTGAATGGGATAGGATCAAGTAATGCGGTAAATAATCGACTGCATTCGCAGAAAGAATTGAATGTGTTGCGTCTGGAAAAACTGAAGTACCAACGTGAACTCTCACAATTGCAACGAATGTTGGGACAACAGCAGACTTCCGAGGCAGTTGAAGAAGGACTAAAGCTTGAGATTGAGTGTCTCAAAGGTGTTGTCAAAGAGCTTGAAGACAGCCTTAAGGCGCAGACGGATATCCATAACAATACGTTTCCGTCATCTCCTTCTTCACATCCGCATTCCTCTTCCGTTCCTGATCAAGCGACTGAAGAAGAGATAGCGCCACGTCGCCTAGATGGTGGCTACGACAACTAGTAATACCACCCCACTACCAGTAATAGTACAATAAAGAAGAAGAACATATAAATAGTATCTAGTATTAGTACTATTACACTTCTACCGGAGCGTTGGGCCGTACGAGGTGAGAGTCTTCAACTTGTCGTCGCATAACCTCACGTGGGGAAGAAAACTCTGCTGTCGTTGTTGCATTAGTACGGCGCAAGCTCCTTGGGTAGTCGTCAAAGTGGCAGCCGCCATCTAGGAGACTACTAGGCCGGTCTACACCAAATTCTGGGTCAACTTCTATCTGGACAATGGCGTTGTCCAGGTCAATGATGCCATTGTCGGCGTCCTCGCGGGTTGGTCTTGTCACAGGGGTGCCCGTGGGTGGGTTAACCACCCCGCCTTCCTCGTCCGCCGGTTCAAAGTCGTTGTCGTTCTGGCCAATGCAGAAATTCTGAAGCTTTGCAAGGACATTAACAAGCGCTACAACCTTTCCGACGGTAAAGCGTTGCGGAAGCGGTGAACGTAAGATGAGCCAACGGTGTACTAACATACCGAAGCAACATTCTACACGAATTCGCAACTGAATGAGACAATGGTTAGTAATTGGTCGGTTGTATCAATAAAAACAAGAGACAAAAACAAGCAACTCACCTGAGAATGGAAAAAGTTAAAATCATCTTTAGAACCAGAAGAGACATTAGGGTACGGGGTGACAAGATAGTTGCTGTTTAAGTATGCGTTGTCGCCATAGAGGACGAGTCCAGGAGCTAGAAGTTGGCGTGTCTCCAACCGATGATGAAGATTACTAGCCTCAAAAGCCAGTAAGTCGGATGTTGCGCCCCCATAGTGGATGGAAAGGTTGAGAATCCGGCCGCGGCAATCGGATACAGCTTGGCAGTTTAACCCGAATTTTCCTTTTCTACCACAGAAAAATTTCTTCCGACCAACGCCACAAGCTTCCGCATCCTTGACCGAGGGCTTATGCATCCAGATCAGGATGCCATCGATACACCCGGCACAATTGGAAAAGCCAACTGCGCTTTTTTCTTTGAACTTTGCAGCTATCCATTGTTGATGTTGATGACTGGCAGGGTATTCGATCCGAAAAGGGGGATATTTATTCACTGCCTCGATCACAGCCCAGAGACTTCTGTATACTTCCGAGTATCCAATACCGAAGGACTCCATAATCCCATAGGCGGTTTCGCCAGCAAAATATCGGAGCGCGCATGCAAGTCGAACAGAAGTTTCGATGGGGCCGCCATTAGGTATTGGAGGGCGGGATGCCCGGGACTTTCTGGTTGAAACAGTGCCTCCTCTTGTCGAACGTCGTGATGGATGAATGCCCCTTGAAGAAGAAGAAGAGAGTTCAACAAACTGTTGAATGTAGGGCCTCAGTTTCGAATGTAGAACCTGAAATGATTCGTAGTTCATCCTATACGCCCTGCGGAATAGAATGGCTCCCATGGAGTTATAAACGTCGGCAACTGAACGACGTACTCTTGGCCGGGGTGAGCTCTGTTTTTTTTGGCTTTTTTTTGTGTTCCTGCAGCTCTTCCTTTTTCTTGTTGTTGTTGTTGTTGTTGCATGAGTCTTTCGGCTTCTTCTCCTCCTTCCATGAAGGAAGACAACAGTACTTGAGTCCCAAGCAGGGCTGCTCGAACTACGGTGACAACTACGTCCGTTGGCACGAAACCTTCATTGCAATCGGACACTGGGGCCACCACCACCATTCTCTTTCTTCTACGACGTTCTTGTTGACGTTAGTTCCTTTCCAGTGCTGATGCGTGGTGCTGGACCACCACTACTCTTGGTATTCCTAATTTTGGAAGTGGTTCGTACGGAAGGTGATGGGTGGTGGGAGAAGTGATGTTTTTGGACTGGGGTAGGCCTTTCCGCGAGCTTTCTGCGAGGTAAACTGGCAAACTACGGAACTAAGGATTTATGTTTTTTGTTGTGCACCTGCAGACAAGAAAACATGGTTCGTCTGGACGTCCGTCGGAACATACCTAAGGAACTACGTTTTTATGTTTTTTTTTGGTTGCCTGCAGACTGCCGGTCATACCTGACGATATGGCCACAACGGATATCTTCCAATGACGTCAGCGATGAGCCCTATAAACGCGCTAGAAAGGGCTTTGCTTCAGCCTTCTTGGTTGCATCCCTTCCTCGGGAAGGCTCGAATCATTTTTGACACAATACCGGTAGTCGGTTTCTTCAAGAGATTTTGTCCTATAGATTGCTTCGATAAACATTCTCATGTGTTGTTCCGAATTCACCGTCGATTTCGTATCAACCTTAGAGTCGTCGTAGTCGAGAAGGCCAAACATATCTTTGCAGTCAAGCATCTTCCTGCCTTCCTCCCTTCGATTTCCATTTTCCTATCGTTATCTTGTACTCAACCTGTAACGACAAATACCGCGTCCATCTCCACAACGGAAGGGCAAGAAACCCTCCACGAAGCCTACCTGAGTTGTAACCTCAACCCGATTGAAATGTGAAATGTGATAGAGGAGTTTTCGAATGGAATGGGTGGACGTACGAACCTTTTCTATCATCGTCAAAAGGCCTAATGCCGCAGCAGAGGCAAAGAAGAGGAAGTAGCAATGAAGTACAGTAGTACCGTAGTAAAATATAGCAGAACCGGACTTTTTTCGGTCCGTATTCCGTATCACGGCTGCGAAGTCATAGCTTATATTGGGTCGACTTTCTACGAAAACATAGCAACCAAATCAGCCTAATAATAATAGCTTGTCCTCTCACACGAGAGATCTCCCTTTTCTTTGTCATCTCCTTCCTTTTTCCAGACGATGAAACATCTTTCCATGACTCCCACATTCCAAATCCTTTTCTTCTTGGTAGCTCACATTGTTACTGCACGCGTAGGTGAGGTTCCTTCCGATTTTTCCTCCTCGTCCTCTGATCATCCATATCATGATTCTGCTGCTCCTCCTCGTCTGTACGACGAACTGTCATGCAGCGAAGTCAAGGTGACTGATACACGCTCTTGTGCAAGGTGGTGTGGACACGATCTTCTTCCCAAATGGACTCCTATTAAAGAACAGGCGCATATTTCCATCGACGATGAGTACGTGAACTATCTTGTTGGTTGGACTTGTCAATGTTCACAAGATAATGATCTTCCTCGAGACAGCAAGGAGGAGGAGGAGGAGGACAAGAATGGTGATGTCACCCTGAGCGCTCGTGTAGGTACTACTAGTTCTGAAGGAGGTAAAGAAAAGCGATGCAAGGAAAACTATGACTTTCCCACGTGTACTTCGGTGGGAATCCGAGGTTGTGATGACTGGAGGTTCTTCTTCAGGAACCCCTGTCATCATCTTTGCAAAAAATTCCCTTGGAAGACTGTACCAGTGTGTGACGCCTTGGACACCAAAGACTCTGAATACACCATGTGCCCATGTGTGAAGGAAATCGACGACATAGATGAAGGCATTTATGTATGCTCCGATGTTGAGCTGATCCCTAGTAATGGGCATCTTACTATGGCGGGTGGTGTCACTGCCTGAGCGAAGATGCATTATGGTACAGGTTCAAGCTAAAGATTTTTCACGAATTGTAGACTTGATGAATTTCCATGTCGTAAGGAGTCGATACTCTCTAGTGACTGCTGCCTACTGTTTCAGAAGCTTGGTACAGCAAGGAGTTAACTTCTGTGAATGGTTTTCTTCCCAGTGTCTTTTTCGTTGAGGAATTATTCTAGTTTAACATCTACTTCGTTGGGACGCAGACAGGTAACATCGCGAGAGAGTGAGGCACTAGCGCTGGCAAACATCTCCTTATAGACTGGTTTTGGCAAAGGCATCGTTGATACGGTATTTATTCCGTAGATTCACTCCATCAGCACTCTTCTACAGAAACAAGGTAGCTCACAGTTTTGTACGGTGTGGACTTGACCCCGTTTTCTTGGATGAGGCCTGTGGATTTACTTAATTCGTCAGGCCAAAATGAGACACGAATGCTTTTCACTGATACATTCATGCATCGAAATTTCCATATTGGTGCTTTCACAGGTACATTCATGCATCGAAATTTCCTTATTGGTGCTGTGGGACCCTACCATCATAGCCACGATCGTCGTTGTGAATGATGTCGATTTTGGGTTTAAAAATATCTTTCCAAGTTCTTGGTCATTCCTACCGTACCGTACTGCGGTAGCTCGAAGCGTAATGATTCCCTGTACATATTGCGTGGATCTGTACAGCAAGATGTGATCAAATCAACTAGCTCAATTTTCAGAACCGTGACTTTTGCGATTTTCTTCAATAAGATTCCGAATTTGTTTCATCAGGTCGATTGAGATGCCGTCGCCCTCGAGACGTAGTTCTTCAAGAATTTTGTTGGTTTCTAAGGCCTTGACCATAACCATGGCACCTTCAGGTCTTATGCCGCTATAGGCCAGACGAAGTTTCCGGAGCGTCTTGTTTGTTTCCAATGCCTTCGCCATAGCCTTCGCACCGTCATCACCAATTTTGTTGTAATCAAGATTCAGTTCTTGAAGTGCCGTATTGATTTCCAAGGCCTTGGCCATCGCCATCGCACCCTCATGTCCAATATTGTCTTCTTCAAGATGTAGTACGCGGAGTGTCGAATTGGTTTCCAGGGCCTTGGCCAATGCCACCACACCTTCAAGTCCAATATTGTTTCTGTCAAGACGTAGTACTCGGAGTCCCTCATTGACTGTCAATGCCTTGGCCAGTGCCTTGACACCTTCCGGTCCAATCAGGTTGCTGGAAAGGTATAGTTCTTCCAGGGACGTATTGGTTTCCAAGGCAGTAGCCATCGCGATGGCGCCTTCCACTCTAATTTCATTCCAATCGATGACGAGGATTCGGAGTGTCGTGTTGGTTTCCAAAGCCGTAGCAAGTGCTGTGGCACCCTGAGGTCCTATGTCGGCTTGCGAAAGATAAAGTACTTTGAGTGTCTTGTTGATTTCTAGGGTCTTGCCCAAGGCTGTCGCACCCTCTGGTCCGATGTTGTTCTTGTACAGGCATAGTTCTCGGAGTGTCGTACTGTTGGTCTCCATGGCCTTAGCTATGGCTCTAGTCCCTGCAGGTCCTATACCGGTCCTGGCAAGATACAGAGTCTGCAGGGTATTGTTGATTTCCAATGCTTTTCCGATTGCTGTGGCACCTTGACATCCAATATGAATGTTGAAGGAAAGAACAAGTTCTTGCAATGAATGATTGATTCCTAAGGCAGTGGCAAGGACCGTCGCATCCTCGTATCCAATATTACTTGACGTGACATTGAGTGATTGGATGGTAGTCGTCGTCATCACCAATGCCTTGGCGATCCGTCGTACTCCCTCAGCACCGAGATCTCTCCTAAACGGAAGGCAGACTCTACGATCACTACTTTGTAGTTCACGATCCTTCTCATTATCATCTTGTTCTTGTTGTTGTTGTTCTTGTCGCCCTCGGGAAGACGACCTCATTTGTCGGCTGAAGAAGAAAGTACTATACTTTCTGCGGATAAAACGAAAGCTGATGATGCTGATAGCTTCGGTTGAAAAAAGGGATTCTCTTGGAAAATCCTACTACCGTTTTGTTTCCTTATTCGAGAATTTCGTGGGGTTTTTTTCCGTGTTTTGTATTTCCATCCAACACGCCTCATTGGCATACAGCAGTCGTGCCGTGTTGGACACCTTTCAGGATCCTCTCTTTCTGTCATTCCTCTGAACATCGTGACGATGCGGGTTTCATGCATCTTGTTTGGCAGGTACGATAGGCGAGTGTTTGTTTCCAAGTTTCTGCGTGTTCGGGTTTTTTTTCCGTCGCATCGCCTGTGATTCGTCTGGCACTGTACCGACTGTAGTGAATCAACCTCGTATCGTAGACCTCGCAATACCGTGACGTATGTATGTGTGTGGAATCATTAATTGGTATCGTATGTATGACGGCGGGGCGGTAATCGAAGCACACCCACCAGAATTTGTTGGTCCCAGGCAAAACGCAACCAGCACAAAACACGCGGTTCATCGCGGTGGATGTGCAGCCATGGACGTTGGATGGATGAAAATGATGATGGGGAGTTTGTTGGTTTGTCGATGCTTTCGCACGGTTTACCCAATGAGTGAATAGGCATTTGTCATTTTCTGATAAAAGAAAGGATTTGTCTGTTTCCAATTCTATGTTTACGGCGAAGAAAATTCAAGGTGTTACTGATGTACGATCTCCTTATGGATACTGAGATACGGAAGAAGGCTATCCCCATGATCGATTGTCAGAATGTACCTTCTGATCAAGGCCATCCAAATTAGACGTCCATGATGTAGAAATTTTTCAGACCAAAGTTTTGCGCCAAGGAAAATTCAATATTAGTAATGGAGGATGTGTAGACCGGGGCATGGGATCATTCAGGAAGGCATTACCTTGGCGGCCATCATCGATGCGAAACAAAATGAAATATGGATCCATTGTCGGTGTGACTTGCCCAACACCAAAAAGGCCATCCCTCCTGAAACGACTTGTATCCTTAACCACAACCCCCAAAAAGCCTCCTGTTGCTACGCGTCAGTCGATGGGGCTGTACAGAAGAAGAAAGTGCTGTCGGTATTGGTGA